>Ga0209794_1000686_pt1 | contig 40820 bp, 40 predicted proteins | sample EBPBio232013_DNA_FD_185869 | JGI IMG/M metagenome (GOLD analysis project Ga0209794, IMG submission 185869) | Wastewater treatment Type I Accumulibacter community from EBPR Bioreactor in Madison, WI, USA - Reactor 1_5/23/2013_ DNA (SPAdes)... | ecosystem: Engineered > Bioreactor > EBPR >... | reverse complement strand
TCGCCCCGGCATGCCCGGCGCTATCGGCGGCCAGCCCGGTATGGGTCAGCCGCCCGGTGTCGGCATGCAGCCGGGGGGGACGCCCGGCGCACGCCCCGGTGCCTTGCCGGTACCGCCTCCGGGCGCGATCCGGCCCGGCCCGGCAACCTTGCCCCCGCCCGGAAGAACGCCGCCCGTCGCCACGCCCACCCCGCCGCCGCAGGTGGGCGCTCCGCCGCCTCCCGGCGCACGTCCCGCTGTGGTGCCGCCGCCGGTCCAGCCCGGTGCCAAGCCGATGCCGGGCGTTGCAACCCAGCCCAACCGGCCCGTGGGCCAGCCTCCGGTCACGGCACCGCAGCAGCCCGGCCCGATGATCGGTCGCCCGCCGCTGGTGCGCCAGCCGCCGCCGACTGTGCCGCAACCCGGCATGCGTCAGCCGAGGCCGAATGTCGGAGCGCCGCCGCCCGTTGCGCGCCCCATGGCCCGTCCGGCTCCGCCGATGGCCCGTCCAGTGCCCGTCCAGCGGCCCCAGCCGATGATGCGGCCTTCCGCGCCGCCACCCATGGCACGGCCCGCGCCGGTCCAGCGCTCGGCTCCCCCGCCCATGGCGCGGCCGTCGCCGCCCCCCATGATGCGGCCTTCCGCACCCCCGCCCATGGCACGGCCCTCGGCCCCGCCGCCGCGCCCCGCCGCGCCCTCGTGCCCGCCGCAACTGCGGGCGATGGGACGCTGCTGAAACCAAAAAAGGCCGGGATCGCTCCCGGCCTTTTCATTGTGATGGGTATGCAGCCTTTGCAGGCGCGCTTTTACTTGCGGTTGAGGCGCGCGATCAGCGAAGAGGTATCCCAGCGCTTGCCGCCCATGGTCTGAACCTCGGCGTAGAACTGGTCCACCAGCGCCGTCACCGGCAGGGTCGAGCCGTTGCGGCGCGCCTCGGTGAGCACGATGTCGAGATCCTTGCGCATCCAGTCCACGGCAAAGCCAAAGTCGAATTTGCCCTGATTCATGGTCTTGCCGCGATTTTCCATCTGCCAAGACCCGGCGGCGCCCTTGGAAATCACGTCCAGCACCGCCTCGATATCGAGCCCGGCGTTCTGGCCGAAGTGGATGGCCTCGGCGAGCCCCTGCACCAGCCCGGCAATGCAGATCTGATTCATCATCTTGGTCAGCTGGCCCGCGCCCGATTGGCCCATCAGGCGGCAGGCCCGCGCAAACGCCATGATCACCGGCTCGGCCTTGGCATAAGCCTCGGCATCGCCGCCGCACATCACGGTCAGCACTCCGTTTTCCGCGCCCGCCTGACCACCGGACACCGGTGCATCAATGAAGGCGATGCCCTTGGCTTTTGCAGCAGCGTGAAGCTCACGCGCCACTTCCGCCGAAGCCGTGGTGCAATCCACGAAGATCGAGCCCGCTGCCATGCCGGCAAACGCGCCGTTCTCGCCCAGCGTCACCGAGCGCAGGTCATCGTCGTTGCCCACGCAGGCGAAGACGAACTCTTGTCCCACCGCCGCCTCGCGCGGGGTCTGCGCGGCCTTGCCACCATGGGCAGCCACCCAGCTCTGCGCCTTGGCAAAGGTGCGGTTGAAAACGGTCAAATCATGCCCGCCCTTGGTGGCGAGATGGCGCGCCATGGGGCCGCCCATGACACCGAGGCCGAGAAAGGCAACCTTGGACATCTATCCTCCCTGCAATTTTCTGAGAGCGCTATCAGCGCAATGATTCCGATGTAACAGCGCGCCGACAGGCGCGACAATGGCGCTTGTTGCATTACCGCATTGACCTTTGCCTGTCGCGCCCTCTCTAAAGGAGCGTTGATTTGCAAAGGCCTGAGCCATGTCTGATACCGCTGCCGTTCTCAAAGCCCTCGAGGGGGTGATCTCGCTCGATGGACGCACCCCCTTGCCCAAATCCGGCGCGCTCTCCGAAATCGTCATCCATCAGGGCAAGGCCTATTTCTCGATTTCAGTTCCGGCGGCGGATGTGCGCGCCGCCGAGGGGATGCGCCGCGCGGCGGAAGAAGCGGCAAAATCCGTGGCAGGCATCTCCTCCGCCGTTGTCACGCTCACGGCGGAAAAGGAGGCCGGTGCTCCGGCGCGCGGAGCGCCCAAGGCCACCCCGGCACCGCAGGGCAAGCAGGAAATCGCCGGGGTCAAGCACATCATCGCCGTTGCTTCGGGCAAGGGCGGGGTGGGTAAATCCACCACGGCGGCAAACCTCGCCGTCGCGCTGCATCGCCTTGGCCTGAAGGTCGGCGTGCTCGATGCTGACATCTATGGCCCTTCGATGCCGCGCCTGTTCAACCTCTCGGGCAAGCCGACGCTGCTGGATGGCCGCATTCTCCAGCCGCTGGAGGCCTATGGCCTCAAGGTCATGTCTATCGGCTTCCTCGTGGAGGAGGAGACCCCGATGATCTGGCGCGGCCCGATGGTGATGAGCGCCATCCGGCAGATGCTCTATGAGGTGAACTGGGGCGATCTCGATGTGCTGGTGGTCGATATGCCGCCCGGCACGGGCGATGCGCAGCTTACCCTAGCGCAGAGCGTGCCGCTGGCCGGCTCCGTGATTGTCTCCACCCCGCAGGATCTCGCGCTGATCGATGCGCGCCGCGGCGTCGCCATGTTCCGCAAGGTCGAAATTCCGATCCTCGGCATCGTCGAGAACATGAGCTACTTCGTCGCCCCCGACACCGGCACGCGCTATGACATTTTCGGCCATGGTGGCGCGGAAAAGGAAGCCCAGCGCATCAACGTGCCGTTTCTGGGCGCTGTTCCGCTGGCGATGCCGATCCGCGAGACGGCGGATGCCGGCAAGCCGATTGTCCTGACGGAGCCCGATGGCCCGCATGCGGCGGCCTATATTGCCGTTGCGACCAAGGTGCGCGATGCGCTGGCAGGCGGGCAGGGCGCGCGGCAGGCGCCGCGTATCGTGTTCGAATAAAAGGCACTTGTCGCCCGGTGCCTCGTTTTGCGGCAGGTCTGGACAATTTTTTTTGCCAAACCGTGCAAATTGCGCGTTCTCGCAGTTGCGTCCGTCCATCAAGGCACTAAAACACCGCAGGGACGTGTGCGGAAAAGGCCGCGTACGCCTAGAACATATTGGGAGAAACGCGATGAAGCGTCGTCAATTTCTGACCGCAGCCGGGGCTGGTGTTGCCTCCGCCGTTGCCGCGCCGGCTGTGGCCCAGAGCAACCCGGAAGTGAAATGGCGCCTGACCTCCAGCTTCCCGAAGTCGCTCGACACGATCTACGGCGCTGCGGAAGTCATGGCGAAGATGGTTTCCGAGCTGACCGACGGCAAGTTCCAGATCCAGGTGTTCGCGGCGGGTGAAATCGTCCCCGGCCTGCAGGCGCTGGATGCCGTCTCGAACGGCACTGTCGAGTCCTGCCACACCGTTTCCTATTACTATGTCGGCAAGGACCCCACCTTCGCGATCGCCGCGTCGGTGCCGTTCGGCCTCAATGCCCGTATGCAGAATGCCTGGCTCTATTCGGGCGGCGGCAACGAGCTCTTCAACGAGTTCTACAAGAACTACAACGTCTATGGCCTGCCCTGCGGCAACACCGGCGCGCAGATGGGCGGCTGGTTCCGCAAGGAGATCAAGAGCGTTGCGGACATGCAGGGCCTGAAGATGCGTATCGGCGGCATCGCCGGTCAGGTTCTCCAGAAGCTCGGCTCGGTTCCCCAGCAGATCGCCGGCGGCGACATCTATCCGGCGCTCGAAAAGGGCACCATCGACGGTGCCGAGTGGGTCGGTCCCTACGACGATGAAAAGCTCGGCTTCAACAAGGTCGCGCCGTTCTACTACTATCCCGGTTGGTGGGAAGGCGGCCCGGCCGTCCACTCCTTCTTCAACCTCGAGAAGTACAACGCGCTGCCCAAGCACTACAAGGCGGCGCTGCTGGCGGCCACGGCCTATGCCAACACCGACATGCAGGCCAAGTACGACGCCCGCAACCCCGTCGCGCTCAAGCGCCTCGTGGCGGCCGGCACCCAGCTGCGCCCGTTCCCGATGGACGTGATGGAAGCCTGCTACAAGGCCGCTGGCGAGCTTTATGCCGAAACCTCGGCCAAGAACGCCAACTTCAAGAAGGCCATCGACGCAATGACCGCCTTCCGTGGCGACCAGTATCTCTGGTGGCAGGTGGCGGAAGCCACCTACGACAACTTCATGATCCGCGCCCGCGCCCGCGGGTAATCCACCGCGAGCGGACCGAAAGGTTCATTGAGCATCAGAGCCGGGCCGAAAGGCCCGGCTTTTTCTTTTGGCACACGGCCTTCGCCGTCTTGGTCAGAAAATATGCCCAAGACCCGCGTTAGGCTGTTGTCTTTCCCGATGTTCCTTGCGAGCATGGCAGACCTGACCCCGAAAACGGGGCGGGCAGCTAAAACAAGCAATCGAGCAGATGCGCAGGTCGCGCATCAGGGAGAGAAACACAATGAAGCGTCGCCAGTTTCTGAAGACCGCAGGCGTCGGCATGGCAGGAACCGCCATCGCCGCGCCGGCCATCGCGCAGTCGATGCCGGAGGTCAAATGGCGTGTCACCTCGAGCTTTCCGAAGTCGCTCGACACCATCTACGGCGCCTCGGAAGTGCTGGCGAAAGCCGTCGCCGAGATGACCGACAACAAGTTCCAGATTCAGGTGTTTGCGGCGGGCGAAATCGTCCCGGGCCTGCAGGCGGCGGATGCTGTGACCAACGGCACGGTCGAAATGTGCCACACCGCGCCGTATTACTACGTCGGCAAGGATCCCACTTTCGCCTTCGGCACCGCCGTTCCCTTCGGCCTCAACTCGCGCATGCAGGACGCCTGGTTCATGTATGGCGACGGCATGAAGCTCCTCAACGAGTTCTTTGCCGATTACAACATGCACGCGCTGGTCGGTGGCAACACCGGCTGCCAGATGGGTGGCTGGTTCCGCAAGGAGATCAAGACCGCTGCCGACATCAACGGCCTCAAGATGCGCATCGGCGGCTTCGCTGGCCGCGTGTTGACCAAGCTCGGGGCTGTGCCGCAGCAGATCGCCGGCGGTGACATCTATCCCGCGCTCGAAAAGGGCACGATCGATGCCGCCGAATGGGTTGGCCCCTATGATGACCAGAAGCTCGGCTTCAACAAGGTCGCCCCGTTCTATTACTATCCCGGCTGGTGGGAAGGCGGCGCCGCGCTCCAGTTCATGATCAACAAGGCCAAGTGGGAAGGCCTGCCGAAGGCCTACAAGGCGGTGCTCGAAAACGCCGCCCAGCATGCCAACACCGACATGCAGGCCAAGTATGACGCCCGCAACCCGGCGGCGCTCAAGGCGCTGGTGGCGGCGGGCACGCAGCTTCGTCCCTTCCCGCCGGAAGTGCTCGATGCCTGCTACAAGGCCGCGCAGGAACTTTATGCGGAAACCTCGGCCAGCAATGCGAAGTTCAAGAAGGTCTATGACAACATGATGGCCTTCCGCGCGGACCAGTATCTGTGGTGGCAGGTGGCCGAGGCGACCTACGACAACTACATGATCCGCGCCCGCGCCCGCGGCGGCTGAAAACCCACCGCCGGAATGAGAATTGAGGCGGCCCTTCGGGGCCGCCTTTTTTATGGGCGGATGCACCGCGCCGGAATGTGCCGAAGCGGCTGGCGAGAACGCAAAGAAAAAGGCCCGGTTTCCCGGGCCTTTGTTGTCTTTACTGCTTCGGCGGCTCGAGGCCGGGAGGCGCTCCGAGACCCGGAGGTGCCCCAAGGCCCGGAGGTGCGCCCAGACCCGGCAGACCGCCGCCCGGCGCATCCAGCCCTGGCAGCGACAGGTTCTTGAGCTGCTGCTCGATCTTGGCCGGATCCACCTGCACCTGCTGGCCTTTGTACACCATCACCATCTGCGGGAAGATGATGACCAGCGCGACCATAATGCACTGGATAACCACGAAGGGAACCGCACCCCAATAGATCTGGCCGGTGGTGACAGGCGCCATCTCCTTGCCGGTGATCTTGTCGAGGTAGGGCACCTTGGGCGCCACCGAGCGCAGGTAGAACAGGGCGAAGCCGAAGGGCGGATGCATGAAGCTGGTCTGCATGTTGACGCCGAGGATGACGCCGAACCAGATCAGATCGATGCCCAGCTTCTCCGCCGGCGGCCCGAGCAGCGGCACCACGATGAAGGCCAGCTCGAAGAAGTCGAGGAAGAAGGCGAGCAGGAACACCATGATGTTGGTGAAGATCAGGAAGCCCGTCTGGCCACCCGGCAGCGACACCAGCAGCTCTTCCACCCAATGGTGGCCGTTCACGCCGTAGAAGGTGAGCGAGAACACGCGCGCGCCGACGAGGATGAACACCACGAAGGCCGAGAGCTTGGCGGTGGACTCCAGCGCCTGGCTCATCAGGTCGAAGGTGAGGCGGCGCTTGGCCACCGCGATGATCATCGCGCCGGCGGCACCCATCGCGCCACCTTCAGTCGGGGTGGCGAGGCCGATGAAGATGGTGCCGAGCACGAGGAAGATGAGGCCCAGCGGCGGCATCAGCACCATGATCACCTCCTGCGCGAGGCGCGAGAGGAGCGGCAGCTTCATCGTCTTGTTCAAGAGCGCGACGATATAGGCGATGATCATGGCGGCGAAGGCGGCCAGGATCGTCTCTGAACCCTTCTCTGTGTGCCCGATGAGCGCGTGAGAGAGGACATAGGTGAGACCACCGGCCAGCAGCACCATCACGCCGAGCGAGGTGACACCGCCACCGAGCGTGCGTGCCTCGATCGGCAGGGCCGGCACGTAGTTGGGACGGATGATCGAGACGAGGAAGATGTAACCGGCATAAAGCAGCGAGAGAACGATGCCCGGGATGAAGGCGCCTTCGTACATATCGCCCACCGAACGGCCGAGCTGGTCCGCCATGACGATCAGCACGAGCGAGGGCGGAATGATCTGCGCCAGCGTGCCCGAGGCGGCGATGACGCCCGAGGCCACGCGGCGGTCATAGCCGTAGCGCAGCATGATCGGCAGCGAGATCAGGCCCATCGAGATCACCGAGGCGGCAACGACGCCCGTGGTGGCCGCGAGCAGTGCACCCACAAAGATGACCGCATAGGCAAGGCCGCCGCGCACCGGGCCGAACAGCTGGCCGATCGTGTCGAGCAGGTCTTCCGCCATGCCCGAGCGCTCTAGAATGAGGCCCATGAAGGTGAAGAACGGAATCGCCAGCAGCACGTCATTGTTCATGATGCCGTAGATTCGTTCCGGCAGTGCCTGCAGGAAGTTCGGCACAAACAGACCCAGCTCGATGCCGATGATGGCGAAGAGCAGGCCGCAGGCCGCGAGCGCGAAGGCCACCGGGTAGCCGAGCAGCAGCATGGCCACCAGCGAGGCGAACATTACGGGCGCCATGTAGTGCTTGAGCCAGCCGGCAAAACCCGGCTCGTAAGTGGTTGCGGCTAGCGCAGTCTCTGGTGCAACCAGCAGGAGGGTGAGAGCGAGCAGGCTGCACACGGCAACGCCCGCTACGGAAAAGCGACGAGAAATCATTGTGTTCTTCTCCGGGGCGTTACTTGCGATCAGCGAGGTTGAGCTCGGCCGCCTGCTGGAGCAGGCGCTCGGCTTCGGCCTCGGCGGCAGCATGCCCGCCCAGCGCCGTGCTGGTATCTTCGATGAGCCCGCGGATGATGGCGATGCGCTTGATCAGCTCGGAGATCCCCTGCGCAAACAGCAGGATGAAGCCGGCCGGAATCAGAACCTTCGCCGGCCACTGCACAAGGCCACCCGCGTTCATCGAGGCTTCGCCGATCGAGTACGAGCGCAGGAAGAACGGGATCCCGTGCCAGATCATGATCCAGCAGAACGGCAGCAGGAACAGCACATGACCGATCACATCGATCCAGTCGCGCGTGCGCTTGGAGAAGTTCGAGGTCACGATGTCGATGCGGATGTGCTCGTTACGCAGGAAGGTATAGGCCGCCCCGAGCATGAAAACCGCTGCGAAGAGGTACCACTGCGCCTCCAGCCAGGCGTTTGAGGAATTGTTGAAAACCTTGCGGATGATCGCGTTGACCGTGGAAATCACCACAGCCGCGAGAATGCACCACTTGATGACGCTGCCGACACGCTCATTGATCGCGTCGATCAGGCCTGAAACCTTGAGTAAGCTGTTCAACCTGCCCTCCCTCGGGCTGAACCGGGGCATTTTAGTGCCCCTGTTTGTCTTGTTGATCCGACCTCCTGCAGAGGTCGTCTGGACCGGCTCAAACACAGCGGCCAAAATATTTTACCATTCTGGCACACAGGGCACCTTTGCCACGTGGTTCAAACGTTGACAATCCGTATCACGCCTGACGCACGCGCATAACGCCCATGCGAAAATGCGTGTTTTGCTGCATCGTGACCGTCCGCTGGAATTCTGTCTAGTCCTTTGGTCGTAGAGAGAAAATTCCAGCACAGGCTGTTATGCATCGGAGCGGATCACCGATGCGCAAATCGGCAAAAAAGGGCCAAAAAAAATATTTGGTCCGAGGTTTGCCTCATTTTTCGTGTTGCACACGGGCATTTTAGGTCTATTTTGCAATTTGCTAGGCTTAACAGTAATTTAAGCAGCAACGCGCACTCTGGGTTGCAATTCGTTCCAATAGGACATTGCAGACGATGATGCGCTCTGTTGCCTCGCGCTTTTTCAAATCCCAGGCAGCGACGACCACGACTTTTGAACCGTCGCTCGTTGCCACGGCAGATGGAACTGCCCCAGCCGTTTCGGCTGACCCCGCCCTCGCAAAGGACGCGTCGGTGACGGCTGCGCTCGATCTTTTCGAGCAGGATGTCTCCCGCATCGTCAAGGATCTCTCGCGCGACATCCTGCTCGCGCGCGATGAGTCCCGTCAGGCCTGCGCCAGCCTTGAAGAAGTGCGCGGCTCGATGGAGGTGCTCGTCCAGTCAGCCCACCAGGTTGACGAAGAGGTGACCGGCATCGCCCATTCCTCTGATACCCTTGCGGTGGCGGCGCGTGAAATCTCCCAGACCGTGATTGCCGTGCAAGAGCGCGCCAACACGACGCTGGCCTCGGCGGATGCCTCCACCCGCGAAATCGAAGGGCTGGGGGCTGCTGTTTCGGAGATCGGCCAGCTCCTCAACGCCATCAGCGAAATCGCGACCCGCACCAATCTGCTCGCGCTCAATGCCACCATCGAGGCGGCACGGGCGGGGGAAGCCGGCAAGGGCTTTGCCGTTGTGGCGGGCGAGGTCAAGGCGCTGTCGGTGGCGGCCAGTTCCTCCGTTTCCGCCATTCGCGCGCAGATGGACAAGCTTCAGGTCGCCAGCACCAACTCCATCGCCAACATGCATCGCATCCGTGCAGAAATCGGCGGGCTGACGCCGGTCTGCGACACCATTGCCTCGGCGGCGCAGGAACAGCGGGCCACCATTCAGGATCTGGCGACGCGCATGCAATCCGCGCAGGGCGCGATGTCGGAAGTGGCGGCTTCCGTCCGCTCCGTCGAATCGATGACCGATCAGGCCTTGATCAAGTCGAAGGAGGCGGGTGATCGCAGCGAGGTCTCGGCCTCGGGGGCGGGCGAACTGGGCCGCCGCGTCGTCACGATTTTGCGCACCATGCCCGCGGCGGATCGTCGCGCCGCGCCGCGCTACCCTATCGATCTGCCGTTGCGTCTTTCCGTTGCGGGCCAGAAACTCGCCTGCCACACCTTTGATATCGGTGAGGGCGGCATTCTGATCAAGGCGCAGCCCGATCTTGTGCCGCATATCGGCGGCATGCACGAGGCCGAGATTTCCCGCATCGGTGCCGTGCGCCTGCGGGTCGTCAATGTTTCGCCCTTGGGTATTCACTGTGCTTTCGAGGGGCTTTCGTCCGAGGCGCGTGCTGCGCTGGCGGATGTGGTGACCCAATTCCACATCGAGCATCGCCCGCTGATCGAACGTGCCCAGGCTTTCGCCTCGGATGTGACGCGCGCTCTGGAGGCCGAGCTGTCTGCCGGGCGTCTCACGCTCTCCAAGCTGTTCGACACGAGCTATCAGGTTATCCCGGAAACCGATCCGGTGCAGATGACAACGGCATCGCTGGATCGCTTCGAGGTGTTCATGCCGACCCTGATCGAGCGCTACATGGCCATGGACCCGCGCATGGTCTTCGCCATTGCGGTGGATCGCAACGCCTACATCCCCGTGCATACCAAGGCCGCGAGCCAGCCGCAGCGCAAGGGGGACCGCGAATGGAACATGGGCCATTCGCGCAACCGGCGTATTTTCGATGATCGCGCAGGGCTTCTGGCGGGGCGCCTGATGCAGCCCTATTTGGTGCAGTCTTATTACCGCGACATGGGCAACGGCAACCGCACGGCGATGAAGGAAGTGGATGCACCGCTGCTCATCGGCGCTCGCCACTGGGGCGGTGTGCGCATGGGCTACAAAATCTGAGGCTCAGCCACCGGTTGGGCTTACCCGCCTGTCAGGCTCATGTGGCGGCCCACGCAGCCGTCTGAAAAGTGGGCACCGGTTTTCAGGCTAACGGCTGCGAGAAAAAGCCGTGGGCCGTGGGCGTTTACCCGCCCGTCAGGCTAATATGGCGGCCCATGCAGCCGTCTGAAAAGTGGGTACCGGTTTTCAGACTAACGGCTGCGAGAAGAAAAGCCGTGGGCTGCTAAAGCTTACCCGCCGGTCAGGCTCATATGGCGGCCCACGGCCGGCTTGCGCGTTGAGCGGTCGATCACGAAATCATGCCCCTTGGGCTTCAGGCCGATCGCGCGGTCGATGGCGGCGAGCAGCGGGCCGTCGCTCTCGCTCTCGCGCAGGGGCTTGCGCAGGTCGGCGGCATCTTCCTGCCCCAGGCACATGTAAAGCGTGCCGGTGCAGGTGAGGCGCACGCGGTTGCAGCTTTCGCAGAAGTTATGCGTCAGGGGGGTGATGAACCCGATGCGTCCGCCCGTTTCGCGCGCGGTGAAGTAGCGCGCCGGGCCGCCCGTGCTGTGGCTGCTCTCTTCGAGCGTCATATGGTCCATCAGCATCGCACGCACGCGGGTCAGCGGCAGATATTGGTCTGCGCGCTGCGTCTCGATCTCGCCGAGCGGCATCACCTCGATGAAGGTGATGTCCATGCCGCGCCCATGCGCGAACTGGATCATCGGCACGATCTCATCCTCATTGAAGCCCGCCAGGGCGACGGCGTTGAGCTTCACCTTGAGACCGGCGGCCTGCGCGGCATCAATCCCCGCCATCACCTTGTTGAAATCGCCCCAGCGGGTGATCTCGCGGAATTTGTCGGCGTTGAGTGTATCGAGCGAGACATTGATGCGCTTGATCCCTGAATCAGCCAGCTCCTGCGCATATTTGGCGAGTTGCGAGCCGTTCGTGGTCAGCGTCAACTCATCGAGGGCGCCGGTTTCGAGGTGGCGCGAGAGCGAGCGGATCAACGTCATGATGCCCCGGCGCACCAAGGGCTCGCCCCCGGTCAGGCGCAGCTTGCGCACCCCGCGCGTCACGAAGGCCGAGCACACCCTGTCCAGTTCTTCCAGCGAGAGCAGATCTCCCTTGGGCAGGAAGGTCATGGATTCGCTCATGCAGTAATTGCAGCGGAAGTCGCAGCGGTCCGTGACGGATACGCGCAGATACGTGACGGCGCGACCAAAGGGATCGATGAGGGGAGCGGAAGAGGCCGGTGTGTGGGTCATGGGCGGTTTCGCTCGACGTTTGTTTTGTTCTTGGCTCAAATGTGACGCCGCGCGTGAGAATGACAAGGGGGGCTTTCCGCATCCGCCTCGTGCTTTGGTGCCATCGCTGCCCTATATGGGTTCCGTTGCCTTAGTGCGGCGCGGCGATACCGTCTCCGATCCGGATCAATTGCCGCGCGAACCGAAACCGAAAAAGCAGAAAACCATGTCCGAAACGATCTGGCCGACCGAACTCCGCCTTGCCGCCGACAAGCGCAGCCTCACCGTCGCGTTTGAGGATGGCGTCGCGGGAAGCGTCTCCGCCGAGCTTTTGCGCGTCAACAGTCCCTCGGCCGAGGTTCAGGGCCATAACCCGGATGAGAAGATCCTGCTCGCGGGAAAACGCAACGTGATGATCACGGGCATCGAGCCCATCGGCAATTACGCCGTCAAGCTGGTGTTCGATGACGGCCATGCCTCTGGCATCTATTCATGGACGCTCCTGCGCGATTTCGTGGTGCAGGGGCCGCAGTGGCAGGCGGATTATGAGGCCGAGATCGCACGTCGCGGCTGGAGCCGCGAGAGGTAGCAATCACAATGCTCCGGATGTGACAGGAGAGATAGTCCCGCATCAGCAAGTACTAGTGATCTTGTAGGTCTTGGCCGCAACGCCCTTTATCGCGTTTACGCAGGAGTGGACGTGAAAGGAGCTGATTTGTTCAGCCAGATCATGCGCAGATAAAATGCGTGCGTCTGGTGACGCCGTTTTGTGAGACCGAACTAATACGGTGCTGGAGTTGTATCCAGCAAACCCCGTATCTCGGATGATGGCGAAGTCATAACCCTGATTTTTTGTGAAACGGGATTCGTAAGCGCCGACCTTGAGCGCTACCCAGTCGAACAGGTCATGATTGTAGAAAAAATAATCCATCAGAAAAACAAGTGAAAGCGGCTTCACCGCTCCTCCGATTATTTTGGGCATAAAAGACATAACTTCACCCCTTACGGGTTGATTTTTACGGTCTGGCGTTTGGCGCGCATAAAAAAACCGGCCCCGAGGGGCCGGTTGCATTCTGGGCGATACGCCCAAAACCTTAGCGGGTCACAACCACGCGGGTGCCGACCTTCACGCGGGAGTAGAGGTCGATCACGTCTTCGTTGAGCATGCGGATGCAGCCCGAGGACACAGCCTGGCCGATGGTCTCCGGCTCGTTCGAGCCGTGGATGCGGTAGAGGGTCGAGCCAAGGTACATGGCGCGCGCGCCGAGCGGGTTGCCCTCGCCGCCTTCCATGTGGCGCGGCAGATCGGGGCGACGCTTGAGCATCTGGGGCGGGGGGGTCCAGGCCGGCCATTCCGCCTTGCGGGAGATGACCTGCGTGCCGGCCCAGGCGAAGCCCGGACGACCGACGCCCACGCCGTACTTGATCGCGCGGTTGCCGGGCAGGATGAAATAGAGGCGCTTCTCGACGGTGTTCACCCAGATGGTGCCCGGTGCAAGCTTGCCGGTGTAATCGACTTCCTCACGCGGAATCGGGGTGGCCTGAACGCGGCCATCCTGTTCAACCTGCAGCGGCTGGCGGGTGATCGGGTCGAACAGGAAAGCGGCGCTGGCCGCCGGAGCAAACGCAAGGCCAAGGAAGGCCGCAGCGCTGATCGTCTTGAAAAGACGCATGGTGGAATCCTCTGGAATCTGGAAACGGGCAAGCAAACACGACCGGGCTCGAAATGCCCGTCACGCAACACTTGTGATATGCCCGTTATGGTTTCTAAATTGCAAGCAGCCCTGCGCACAACTTCGTGAAACAGCGGGGGAGGGTATCAGGCTTTCGCAGGTTGTTGCGCTGCCGCCACAGCCCGCATGTGGCCCTTGCGAAAAAATCCTGACGGCACGCTTGACGCGGGCAGATGGTTTCGCCTATCAGCGGCTCCTCCGGGCGCGTAGCTCAGCGGGAGAGCATTCGCTTCACACGCGAAGGGTCACAGGTTCAATCCCTGTCGCGCCCACCATTTTCCTCCGGACCTTGACGTTAGCGTCGCCAGTCTCTGGCGGCTTTGGCGCGTCTGACCCACAAAAAAGCGCCCGCGGAAGCGGGCGTTGGGTCGTCATCGGCGTCTCTCAGGAGAGGAGGGCGTCAATCGCCGTATCCAACGCATCGAAATGGCTGATCACCTTGTCCGGGTTCAGCGCCTCGATCGGCACATCCGTGTAACCGAAGGTCACGCCGATCACCGGAATGCCCGCCGCGCGGGCTGTGTCCACATCCGTGCGCGAATCCCCGATCATGATGGCGCGCTGGCCTTCGCCCCCGGCCAAGCGGATGGTTTCCGTCAGGTGGCGCGGATCGGGCTTGAAGAACGGGAAGGTCTCGCGCCCGGCAATCGCCGCGAACTGCTCATGCACACCCAGACGCTTAAGCAGCGCATGCGAATGCTGCTCGGGCTTGTTGGTGCAGACCGCGAGCGTAAAGCCGCGCGCCTTGAGGCGTTCAAGCGCTGGCTCGACTCCCTCGAACAGGAAGCTCAGGTCGGCAATATGATCGAGGTAATGGACAAGGAAATCCTGAAACAGCGCCTCCAGCCTCTCGGGCAAGAGCGGACGCCCGGAAACCTTGAAGCCGCGCTCCAGCAGCGCGCGGGCGCCCGCGCCGACAAGATCGCGCGCTTTGGAGACGGGCAGGGGCGCAAGCCCCTCCTGCACGAGCAGATGGTTGAGCGTGCCCATGATGTCGGGCGCGGTTTCGGCGAGCGTGCCGTCGAGATCGAAAACGAGCGTCGTGCGCATGGTGAGCGAATGTCCGTGAAGGCGGGGCGTTGAGCCCTGATTGAGAAAGCGTGATGCCTGCCTACACTGGCCCCAACGATTCGCCAAAAGGGCGTGCCGGGAAAGCGAAGGAATGCCATGATGAAACGTGAATTTCGTGCTGTTTCTGGCTGTGCGCTGGTGCTGACACTGACCACAGGCGCAGCGCTTGCCCAGAGCTTTGCCTTTGCGCCCGCGCCCCAGCAGGATCTCAACCGCATCTACCGTATTGATGTGGCGAGCGGCGAGGTGACCGCCTGCCAGTTCGCCGTCAAGGATGACACCCCCATCGGCCTCACGCTGTGCTACCCCGCAGGGCAGGGGGCAAAGGCGGGTGAGCCGGGCGAATATGCGCTGGTGCCGTCCTCGCACAAGCAGGAGGCCGGCATCTTCCGCGTCAACCGGCGCAATGGCGCGGTCAGCGTATGTTACGTGCGCGAGGATCAGGAGGTTGTCTGCACGCCGCCTTCGAAGTAACGAAGGGGCGCCCTGCGCAAGCGGTCCGTTTGCGCCAACTTGCGAGAGAGCCATGTCCGACCATCTCAAGCGTCTTGCCGCTGAAAAAGCCGCCGAATGCGAGTTGCGCTCGGGCATGAAACTGGGGCTGGGCACCGGCTCCACCGCCAAGCATTTCGTGGATATCGTGGGGGAGCGCATCCGCTTGGGTGAGCACTATCTGTGCGTGCCGACCTCGGAAGCCACGCGCAAGCAGGCTGAATCCCTCGGCGTTCCGCTGACCACGCTCGACCAGATCGGCGAGATCGATGTCTGCGTCGATGGCACGGATGAATTCGATCCCGCGCTCAGCCTGATCAAGGGCGGCGGCGCTGCGCACCTGCGCGAGAAGATGGTGGCGCTGCGCTCAAAGCGCATGGTTGTCATCGCCGATGCCAGCAAGAAGGTGGCAAGGCTTGGTGCTTTCTCCCTGCCGCTGGAAATCGTTCCCTTCGCCCATTCTGTGACGGCACAGGCCATCGAGAAGGCTTTCGCCGGCCTCGGCATCAAGGGCGAGGTGCGCCAGCGCGTCAAGGACGGCGCGCCGGTGGTCAGCGACAACGGCAACCTCATCTATGATGGCGTCAATGACGGCATTCCCGATCCCGCTGCACTGGCGGCCAAGCTCGATGGCATCACCGGCCTTGTCGAGCATGGCCTGTTCGTCGGCCTTTGTTCCGCCGTTTATCTCGCCTCCGATGCGGGGGTTGCGGTGATTACGCCGAGCGCGTAACAGGCATCAGCGCGCGGGGTTCAAGCCCCTGCGTCCCAATTCAAAGGAAGTTTCCCATGGCTCGTCCGCACCTGAAGCTCGTTTCGGCCGCCTTCGCGCTGGCTCTGCTGTCCGCCCCCGCGCTGGCGCAGGCTCAGGCCCCGCAGCAGGGCATGGGCTCCAACATGATGAAGCAGGCGCTTGAAACCAAGTTCGCCGACTCGCACATCGCCATCGCCGTGCAGGTGCTCAAGGCCACCGGCATGACCCAGATCTTCCAGAACGCGGTGCCCAATGTCGTGGGTTCGCTCCGCGTCAACTTCACCCGCATGCGTCCGGAGCTGGCGAAGGACATCGAGGAATCGATCAAGGTGGTGGAAGCGGACGTCACAAAGGTCACCGATGAGGGCATGAAGGCCGCCGCGCGCTTTCTCGCCATCCGCATGAGCGAGGCCGAGCTGAAGGAAGTGCAGACCTTCCTCACCTCGCCGGTCGGCAAGAAGTATGTCGATAGCCTGCCGGGCGTCACCGAGGATGTGGTGCCCTTCATCGAGCTGTGGGGTCAGGAAGTCACCGGCCGCCTCACCGCCACCTTCCAGCAGGAGATGCTCAAGCGCGGCCACAAGCTCTGATCGCGCGGGGCTCACGGATTTGCGAAGGCGGGCTGTCCAGGCCCGCCTTTTTCTTTTGTGCAGCGCCCCCTAAATAAGGCGCAGACACGAGTGAGGCGACATGACCTTTGCAGCTGAGGTGGATCTTTTCGTCATCGGGGGCGGCTCCGGCGGTGTGCGCGCGGCGCGCATCGCGGCGGGCTATGGCGCATCGGTGATGCTGGCGGAGGAGTTCCGCCTTGGCGGCACCTGCGTCATTCGCGGCTGCGTGCCCAAGAAGCTCTATGTCATGGCCTCGCGCTATGCGAGCGCCTTCGAGGAAGCGCGCGGGTTCGGCTGGAGGACAGGGGCTTCCGAGTTCAACTGGCAGCGTCTTGTGGGGGCGAAAGAGGGCGAGATCACCCGCCTTGAGGGCCTTTACGCCAAGGGCCAGCAGGGCGCGGGCGTCGAGGTGGTCAAGCAGCGCGCGACCATTGAAGCCCCCGGCGTGGTCAAACTCGCTGATGGCCGCCTCATCAAGGCCAAGCACATCCTGATCGCCAGTGGCGGTCGCCCCAACATCGACCCCAAGCTGCCGGGGCGCGAGCATGTCGTCACCTCCAACGAGGTGTTTGATCTGGAAGAGTTCCCCAAGCGCGTCGTCATTGCAGGCGGCGGGTACATCGCGCTGGAATTTGCGGGCATCTTCCGCCTGCTCGGGGCGGAGGTCACGGTGGTCTATCGCGGCGCGCAGGTGCTGCGCGGCTTTGATCAGGATCTGCGCGACGGGCTGGTTTCGGCCTATGAGAAAATGGGCATCCGCTTCATTCTCAATGACACCTTCGCGCGCATTGATCGCACGGAGGGGGGCCTTGCCGCCACGTTGAAATCGGGCAGCGTTCTGGAGGTGGATCAGGTGCTCTTCGCGATTGGCCGCAGCCCGAATGTCGAGGGGCTGGGGCTGGAGAAGGCGGGTGTGAAGACCGACGCTGACGGTGCCATTCTCGTGGATGACGAGGCGCGCACCAATGTGCCGGGGCTTTACGCCGTGGGCGATGTCACCAACAGGGTCAATCTCACGCCGGTCGCCATCCGCGAGGGGCACGCCTTTGCGGACCGCACCTTTGGTGGCAAGGCGGTGAAGGTGGATTACGATCTCATCCCGACGGCCGTGTTCACGACCCCGGAGCTGGCGACCCTCGGCCTCACGGAATCCGAGGCCCGCGAGCGCTTCGATGTGGTCGATATTTACAAAACAGAGTTCCGCCCGATGCGGGCTACGCTTTCGGGCACCCCTGAGCGCACCATGATGAAGCTGGTGGTCGATGCCGCCAGCGATAAGGTCGTGGGGGTTCACATCCTGGGCGAAGGGGCGGGTGAAATGATCCAGTTGCTGGGCATTTCGCTGAAAATGGGGGCCACAAAGGCGGATTTTGACGCCACCATGGCGGTCCACCCCACCGCAGCCGAGGAACTCGTCACCCTGCGCACCCGCAGCGCGCGCCATGAGCGAGCAAACCCCTGACCCCGCCACACACGGACGCGTGAAAGCCTGAGCCTATCGTTTCCCTCGCCTTCCCGCGTCACTTGGTGTATCAACCGCGCCTTCGCCCGGCTCTTTCTGGGCGGTTTCCTTAAATTGTCCCTGTCAGGAAGAAAGACATGAGCACGAACGGTTCGAACCCCACCCGCCCCGCATGGTCGCCGGCGAGCTGGCGTTCTTTTCCGATCGTTCAGGTGCCGGAGTATCCCGATGCATCTGTGCTGAAGATGACCGAGGATCAGCTGGCCTCCTTCCCGCCGCTCGTTTTTGCGGGTGAGGCGCGCAAGCTCAAGAAGCAGCTGGCCAAGGTGGCGGCGGGCGAAGCCTTCCTGCTGCAGGGCGGCGACTGCGCCGAGAGCTTCGCCGAGCATTCGGCGGATCATATCCGCGATTTCTTCCGCGTCTTCCTGCAGATGTCGGTGGTGCTGACCTATGCGGCAGCCTCCCCCATCGTCAAAGTGGGCCGCGTGGCTGGGCAGTTCGCCAAGCCGCGTTCCTCGCCCATGGAAAAGGTGGGCGATGTGGAGCTTCCCTCCTATCGCGGTGACATCATCAACGGTTCGGACTTCACGCCCGCGGCCCGCATCCCGGACCCGCGCCGTCAGGTCTCGGCCTATCGCCAGTCGGCCGCGACGCTGAACCTCATCCGCGCTTTCGCCACGGGCGGTTATGCCAACCTCGAGAATGCGCATCGCTGGATGCTGGCCTTTGTTGAAGGCTCGCCCCAGTCGGAGCGCTATCACGAGCTGGCGAACCGCATCACCGAGGCGCTCGCGTTCATGCGCGCCATCGGCGTTTCCGGCGATACCCACCCGGAAATGCAGGTGACGGATTTCTACACCTCGCATGAGGCGCTGCTGCTCGGCTACGAGCAGGCGCTGACGCGTGAAGATTCGACCTCGCCGGGCAACTACTACGCTACTTCCGGCCACATGCTCTGGATCGGCGATCGCACCCGCCAGCCCGATCATGCGCATGTCGAGTTCTTCCGCGGCATCAAGAACCCGATCGGTCTCAAGTGCGGCCCCTCGCTCTCGGCGGATGGCCTGCTCCAGCTTATCGACGTGCTCAACCCCGCCAACGAGCCGGGCCGTCTCACCCTCATCGCGCGTTTCGGTGCCGACAAGGTGGGCGAGCATCTGCCGGGGCTCATCCGCGCCGTGGAGCGCGAGGGCAAGAACGTGGTGTGGTCCTGCGATCCGATGCATGGCAACACGATCTCGCTGGCGGGCTACAAGACCCGTCCGTTCGACCGGATCTGCTCGGAAGTGCGCTCCTTCTTCGAGGTTCACGCCTCCGAGGGGACCTATGCCGGCGGCATCCACCTGGAGATGACCGGCAAGGACGTGACCGAGTGCACCGGTGGCGCGAAGGCGATCACCGCCGAGGGGCTGGGCAGCCGCTACGATACGGCCTGCGATCCGCGTCTGAACGCCGAGCAGGCCATCGAAATGGCCTTCCTCGTCGCGGACCTGATCAAGAAGGAGAAGGCCGCGCGCGGCGTGGTGGTGCCCGAAGCGGCCGAATAAGCCGAACCTCGTCATGCCCGCCCTTGGGGCGGGTATCCACGACGTGCAAAACACCAAAGGCGGGGCATCAACCCCGCCTTTTTTGTGCCGCAACGCTTGCTTCAGCATTAACCAAACGCCAACAATCGCACCTTCCGCATAAGGGTTTTGTTAGGAATTGGCGGCATCCTGAGCCTCACAAATGAGGTTTCCCATGCGTCTTCACCTTGCCCTTATCGCTGCCGCCGCGCTGATGGCGGCCCCGCAAGCCGAAGCCCGCAGCGGCCGCAACGGTGCCTTGGCCGTTGGCCTTGCCGCCGGTGTTGTCGGCGGTGCGCTGCTGATGAATTCCACCCGTTCCGCACGGGCCATGCCGGTGGCGGAAGATGCGGAGATCGAGATTGAGCGCCCGCGCCCGCGTTATGTGCCGACCTGCCGCATGGAGCGCCGCCGCGTCTGGATCGACAGCGAGAGCTACACCTACAAGCGCGTGGAGGTCTGCGAGTAAGCAGCCCGAACAACGCGCAATCTGCGCCTGCAGCGGCCGCCTCCAAAGAAAGGGGCGGCCGTTTTGTTTTTGGCCTTGCTCTTCACAACCTCGGGAACCTTCTTGCTTCGCCCAGGTTTCGCCCTCAAGGTGAACAGGAGGCTAACAGCGCCGTTCAGATCAGGCTTATCTCGTCTGCGCTAGAACAGCCTCCATGAAGCCGGGCACGCCTTGGGATGAGCCCGGTCAACGCCCCGAAAGGGCTTCGGACAGGAGCATTGCCATGATCACCACCTCGCTGCGCAAGAAGGCCGCCGCGGCGGCGCTGGTCGCTCTCACGTTTGGCGCGGGCCTCACCGCCCAGACCGGCACCGCCGAAGCCCGTGGCGGACGCAACGGCGTCGCCGCTGTCGGCGCGCTGGCGGCTATCGCGGGTCTCGCGATTGTTGCGGGCTCCGCTCAGGCGCACGCCGGCCCGCAGTATTATGGCCATGATGACGGCTATGCTGCCCCGGTGCAGTATTTTGAGCGTGGCCCGTCCTCACGCTATTATAACGATGGCTATGAGCCGGAAGACGGCTACCGCCGTTCGCGCAAGTGGCGCCAGCGCGACTATGACTACGTCCAGCCGGGCTATGGCTACGGCGGGGGTGGCGGCGGTTGCCGCACCGAGCGTCGCCGCGTCAGCAACGGCTACAACTGGTTCTGGCAGGATGTGCAGGTCTGCAACTGAGATTGCGCACGCACCCTGAAAACAAACGAAGCCCGGCTTTTGGCCGGGCTTTTTGTTGTGCGGGCCAGCGTGCTGGCCCCGAATGGGTCAGAACTTCACGCCGCCGCCGACTCGCGCCGTATGGATCGCAACATCAGGGGCGTGGCCTCCCGCGCCGAGATGGATACGCTGATATTCCGCGCGCAGGAAGGTGTTCGGCATGATCTGGGCCTCGATGCCGCCACCGAACGCCAAGCCGACCGCGACCGAACGCTTGCCCACAGAGGTCGAAAAGGTGTCGCTGCCTAGAATAATGGGGGTGGCCGGGGTCGTCATGTCCCGACGAACCCAGGAACCGGTTACCGTGGCGCGGCCATCAAGATAGCCCAGCGACATGCCGAGCGAAAGGAACGGCATGAACATGCCGGTCGCATAACCGATACGCCCTCGAATGGTGCCATAGTCCTTGAGTTGCGCCCGCGCGACGGCCGAGCTCGTGGCAGCCAGTTCAATGCTGCCTGTTCGCTCAAGCAGCCCATTCGGCCCACTGGTGGTACCGATTCGCGAGTTGGCGCGCGTGTAATCGACTTCCATCCCGAGGACGACATCGTCCCAGAGGTAGTTCACGCCGGCGAAAAAGCCGAAGTTGCCACCGGTCTTGGCCTGTTCCTTGAAGTCGATGGTCTGCTGCACCAAGCTGGTCACACTTGAGTTGGGCACAGCAGCTTGGGAAAGTGGCCTGGCCATATTCGAAGCATTGATGTTCGTGCTGCTCGCACCAACAAAACCGCCCACATAGAACCCGCCCCAATCCTGCGCCGGGGCCACCTGCCGCGGGGTGGTTTCACCCGCATAGGAGCCGCGCAGATAATCAGCCGCCTGTGCCGAGGGGGTCGAAAGGCCTGCAAGAAGGCCAAAGGCGACCACAGGGGGAAGGGTTACACGAAACATGGCGGATACTCCTGGCCCGAGCGCGGGCGATTCCTGCATCCGACAATAATTCGGTAACGTTACCGCCCGGTTAAGTGGGGAATACTTTCCCTTTCCTGAAACGGAACAGCATTCGTGCGTGCCCGTTGTGAAGCCGCCTCCCGCGCGTTACATGAGGCGCATGAGCGCTTTGATGACCTTCCGCCTGCTTTTGGCCCAGCTGAACCCTGTCATGGGGGACATCACCGGCAACCTCGCCCGCATCCGTCAGGCCCGTGCCGAAGCGGCAGGGCAGGGGGCGCAGGTTGTGCTGTTTCCCGAGCTGTTCCTGCTCGGCTATCCGCCTGAGGATCTCGTGACCAAGCCCGCGCTGGAGGAGGCCTGCCGCAAGGCGCTGGATGAGCTGGCGCGCGAGACGGCGGATGGCGGCCCCGCGCTGATCATCGGCACACCATGGCGGCAGGACGGCAAGCTCTACAACGCGGTCGCCGTGCTCGATGCGGGCAGGATTGCTGCGGTTCGCTTCAAGGTGGATTTGCCCAATTACGGCGTCTTCGATGAAAAGCGCGTATTCGAGCCGGGTCCGATGCCGGGGCCGGTGATGCTGCGCGGCATCCGTTTCGGCATCCCCATCTGCGAGGATATCTGGAAGGAAGATGTCGTCGAATGCCTGATGGAAACCGGCGCGGAAGTGCTGCTGGTGCCGAACGGTTCGCCCTACGAGCGCGACAAAACCGATACCCGCCTCAATATTGCGGTGGCCCGCGTCACCGAAAGCCACCTGCCGCTCATCTATCTCAACCAGATCGGCGGGCAGGATGAGCTGGTGTTCGATGGCGCGTCCTTTGGTCTCAACACCGGTGGCCGCCTTGCCTTCCAGATGCCCGCCTTTCGCGAGGAAATGCGCCTCATCACGCTGGAAAAGCAGATCGGTGGCTGGCACATCGCGCAGGGCGAGTTGACCCATGTGGAAGAGGACGACGAGGCCGATTACGCCGCCTGCGTGCTGGGCCTGAAGGATTACGTGACCAAGAACCGCTTTCCCGGCGTGGTGCTGGGCATGTCGGGCGGTGTGGATTCGGCCCTCTGCTGCGCCATCGCGACCGATGCGCTGGGTGCGGAGAAGGTGCATGCCATCATGCTACCCTATCGCTACACCTCTCAAGAGAGCTTTGCGGATGCGAAAGCCTGCGCCGAGGCGCTCGGCGTGCGCTACGATATTCTCCCCATCGCCGAAGCGGTGGAGGGGCTGGAAGCCTCGCTCAAGCCGCTGTTCGAAGGCACGCCCCGCAACATCACCGAGGAGAACATCCAGTCGCGCGCGCGCGGCACGATCCTGATGTCGATCTCGAACAAGTTCGGGCCGATGGTGGTGACCACGGGCAACAAGTCCGAGATGTCGGTCGGCTATGCCACGCTCTATGGCGACATGAACGGCGGCTACAACCCGATCAAGGACCTCTACAAGATGCAGGTCTTCCGCCTGTGCCGCCTGCGCAACCGCTGGAAGCCGCCTTTTGCCAAGGGGCCGGACGGCGAGGTGATCCCCGAGAACATCATCATCAAGCCGCCCACCGCGGAACTGCGCGAGAACCAGAAGGATCAGGATTCGCTGCCCGAATACGAGGTGCTGGACGACATCCTCGAATGTCTCGTCGAGAAGGAAATGCATGTCGCGGAGATTGTTGCGCGCGGACACGACATCGCGCTCGTCAAGCGCATCGAGCACCTGCTTTCGATTGCAGAGTACAAGCGCCGCCAGTCCGCGCCGGGCGTGAAGATTACGCGCCGCAACTTCGGGCGCGACCGCCGCTATCCCATCACCAACGCTTTCCGCGACCCGCTTGCCTCGCCTTATGTGCCTGATCCCGCGCTCCAGCCGGAGAAGCCCAAGGTCATCGGCGAAGCTTATGACGGCTGACACCATGCCTCCTATCTATCGTTTTGCCCCGTCGCCCACGGGCTATCTACATATCGGCAATGCGCGCACCGCGCTCTGGAACGCGCTGCTGGCCAAAAAACGCGGCGGCACCTTCATCCTGCGTTTCGATGACACCGATCTTGAACGCTCGCGCCCGGAATACGCCGAGGCGATCCTCGAAGACCTCGCCTGGCTCGGCATCACGCCGGATCGCGTCGAGCATCAGTCTGCCCGCGCGGATCGCTATGTCGCGGGCCTCGAAGAGCTCAAGGCGCGCGGCCTCGCCTACGCCTGCTACGAGACGCCGGAAGAGCTGGAGAAGAAGCGCAAGCGCCTCGCCGCGCGCGGCCTGCCCCCGGTTTATGATCGCGCGGGCCTGAAGCTCACCGCCGAGGAGCGCGCGGCGCTGGAAGCCGAGGGGCGCAAACCGCATTACCGCTTCAAGCTCTCCGGCAATACCGCGCGCTGGAACGATGGCGTGCGCGGGGAAAGCCACATCGAGACTTCGAGCCTGTCAGACCCGGTGCTGGTGCGGGCGGATGGCACTTTCCTCTACACCTTCGCCTCCGTGCTCGATGACATCGATATGGGCGTGACGGACATCTTGCGCGGGGAAGATCACGTCTCCAATACGGCGGTGCAGCTGGAAATCTTTGCGGCCTTCCACGCTGCTCCTCCTCGTTTCGCGCACCACAACCTCATCACGACGCTTTCGGGCGAGGAGATGAGCAAGCGTAAGGGTACGCTCTCGCTGCGCTCCTTCCGCGAAGAGGGGATGGACCCGCTCGCCGTCGCGCTGGTGGCGGTGCTCACAGGCACTGCACTGCCGGTGAAAGAGGTGGAGAGCCTCGAAGCGCTGGCGGCCCTGCTGGACGAGCACATCATTTCCCGCGCGCTGACCAAGTTCGATCCGGCGGAAATTCGCGAGCTTTCCACGCGTCTTTTGCACCACAAGCCCTATGGCGCGGTGGCGGACAGGCTGGCGGCGCTCGGCATTGCGGGGGAGAAGGCGGAAAGCTTCTGGCTCGCCCTGCGCGGCAACCTGCACACGCTGGAAGAAGCCAAGGACTGGTGGGCGATCCTGTTCTCGCAGCAGCATTTCGGCGGGGATGAAGCGTTTCTTGCCGCTGCCGCATCGGCCCTGCCACCCGCGCCTTTCGATGAGCTTAGCTGGCCCACCTGGACCAAGGCGGTGTCGGCAGCAACCGGACGCAAGGGCAAGGAGCTGTTCATGCCGCTGCGCCTCGCGCTGACCGGGCGCGAGCACGGCCCGGAACTCAAGGCTGTCTTGCCTCTCCTGAGCCGCGACGAAGTCCTTGCTCGTTTAGGGTCGGCGCGACGTTCCTGATGATGGCGCGCGAGCCATCCTCACGGGTGGTTTCGCGCGTCACACCGTCTTCCGCACTGACATAGTTCTTCTTTTGCTGCACCGGGGGCGTCGTCTCGCCCGCCAGCTTACCCAGAGCATCCTTCTGGCGCGGATTTGTGCCCGGCACTTTCAGCTCCTTGGGGCGGCTCATGATTTCGGCCTGCTCCTTGGAGACAACGATGTCGCCCTTGCGCATCTCCACAAGGTCGGGCTTGTCCTTCATCGCGCTGGCCCATGTCTGCGTGGGGTGCTTGCAGATGCAGGCGAGATCGCGGTTCTCCTGATACTTCTTGGCCGCGGGCAGGGCGGTATAGGGCTCGCCGTCCCGTGCAGCGGCATCCTCGATCTGCCCGCCATAGGACATGAAATAGACCTTGGTCTGCGCGGCGGGGCACAGCGTCTTGCACACGTCCTCATATTCGTCGCGCGCGCGCAGCCCCTCGAAGTTGACCGGGAAGAAGAACCCGTCGCAGGTGCGCACGCAGACCGCAACCGAGCCACCCCGACGACGGCGCGGTTCATTCTCCTCGCCGTCTTCCCCGCGCAGGCTGTCGTCGAACGGCTGGATTCCGGGCGGGGCAACGCCGGGGCGCGGGTAGGATTCCACCGGCACTTCCGTCCGGTTGCCAAAGAGCCGATCGAGAATGCCGGGGCGATCATCCGGGCTGGCATAAAGCACGCCGCCGCGCGCCTGACGCGGCTCCGGGCGCTGGTTGCCGTCACAGCCATAGCGCTGCCATGCGGCGATCAATTGCGCGCGGCGCTCGTCCATGCCCCCGCCCTCCGCCGCGCGTATCTGCGCCTGAAGCTGGCCGGCCTGCGCCTTGAGCGGCCCGCACACGGGCGGCGGCCCCCCAAGCCCCAGAAACCCGCTGGAGCGGAAGCAGTCATTGCTCTGAAGCGCCAGCTGCACGCGCCCGAGTTCGCGCCGCAACCCGCTTGTATTGCCCGAGGGGCGCGAGCGCGGCAGCGAGGCCATTTCCGCGCGGATCTGCTGGCATGCGGGTGACTGGGCCTGTGCCTCGATCGCGGGCAGGCTGGTTGCCCCCGCAAACCCCAGTGTCAGCACGAAGAGAAGACGTGAAAACGGTGACATGAGGCCCGGACATTCTGGCGGCTGGCGGGCCTGCCCCGGCAAAAACAAGTGCCGGTCAGCGGGCTGAAGGCCGAGGGAAGACAATACGCAACAAAGAATATCCGGAAGCTATGCGGCGTGAAAAAGGCAGGCGCAAGACCTGCGAAGGGTCTTCCCCGCCTTCTTTGTCAGGGGCGCGACCTCAGCGCTTGATGCGCGTGCGCAGCATCAGGGTTTCGTACGAATACTCACCCACCTGCCACCACAGGGCCTGCTCGCCCATGTAGTCATTCACACTGTCCAGCGCCTTCTTGAACAGCGGATTGGTGGCCGCCGTTTCATTGTAGAAGGCGTTGGCCTCGCGATAGGCCGCTTCCATCACATCCATGGAGAAGGGACGCAGCTCCGTGCCGCGGCTGAGCAGACGGCGCAGCGCGGGCGCGTTCACGGCGTCATACTTGGCCAGCATCCAGTTGTTGGCGGCTTCTGCCGCATTGTTCAGAACCGCCTGATAGAACTTCGGCAGCTTGTTCCACTGGTCGAGGTTTATGATCGAGTGGAGCATCGCCCCGCCTTCCCAGAAGCCGGGGTAGTAGTAATACTTGGCGACCTTGGCGAAGCCGAGCTTCTCGTCGTCATAGGGGCCGACGAACTCCACCGCATCAATGGTGCCCTTTTCCAGCGCGGGGTAAATGTCGCCCGGCGCGATCTGCTGCGGCACGACGCCGAGGCGCTCAAGCACTTTGCCGCCCGTGCCGCCGATGCGGAACTTGAGGCCTTTCAGATCGTCCAGCGTGTTCACTTCCTTGCGGAACCAGCCGCCCATCTGCGTACCGGAGTTGCCGCACGCAAGGCTGATGGTGTTGAACTTGGCGAGGCTCTCGTTGATGATCTCCTTGCCGCCCGCGAAGTGCCACCACGCATGCTGAAGGCGCGCATTGGGACCGAAGGGCATGCCGGTGCCGAAGCCGAGGGTCGGGTCCTTGCCGTAATAGAAATAAGTCGGCGAATGGGCCGCCTCCAGCGCGCCGGAAGACACCGCGTCCAGCGCCTGCAAACCGGGGACGATTTCACCGGCCGCAAAGGTCTGGATCTGGAAGCGATTGTCGGTGGCTTCGGCCACGTACTGTGCGAAAATCTGCGCGGTGCCATAGATGGTATCGAGCGACTTGGGGAAGCTTGAGGTCATTCGCCACTTGATCTCGGGCAGCGACTGCGCCACCGCAGGGGCTGCGACCCCCGCCACAAGACCTGCCGAAAGACCACCCAGAACCGCACGACGACGCATCGTTTCACTCCGCTTGAGCAACAGCGCGCGAGTCAAGCGCGCCCAATCGTTTAGCGCAGGACAATGGGGCGGAGAGCGCATCGAAACAACCCTGTTCAGGTCAAATTTCCGCGCTTTTTGGCGGCGCAGCCTTTTAAATGTCGCGCGGGATGCTTATCTCCACGGCGTGCTTCACTTCAGGAGGAAAACGATGCGCGCCGCCCCCCTTGCTGTCCCGGCTATCCTTGCGGCAACGCTTGCCGCCGCCCTGACGGGCGCAAGCCCCGCAGTTGCGCAGTCGCCGGATCTCATCTTCAAGAAGTCCACCGTTTTCCGCCTGCTCACCCCGAACGACAAGCTGGCGACCTACGCCATCGATGATCCGGAAGTGGAAGGCGTGGCCTGCCATTACACCGTGCCGGAAAAGGGCGGCGTTGCGGGATCGCTCGGCCTCGCCGAGGAAGTGTCGGACATCTCGCTCGCCTGCCGTCAGGTGGGGCCAGTGCGCTTCAAGGCGAAGTTCGATCAGGGCGATGTGATGTTCCGCGAGAGCCGCTCGATCCTGTTCAAGCGCATGCAGATTGTGCGCGGCTGCGATGCCAAACGTAACGTGCTGGTTTATCTGGTCTATTCCGACAAGCTGATTGATGGCTCGCCGCAGAACTCCACCTCCACCGTGCCGATCATGCCCTGGGGCTCGCATGAGCCGCCGCGCTGTGGCGATTGGGTGAAGTAAGCAACAAAAAAGGGGCGCCTGGCGCCCCTTTGCAGTTCAGTATGCTGGTTGATCAATCGCGACAGGTGATCACGAAGACATCCGCCGGCTTGGCGGTGGCCGTGGTGCTCACCGAGCCGGTGATCTCGTCCGGCGCAGCGGCGCGATAAGACATGGCATTGCGGAAGCCCTTGGCCTCGCACCATGCATCGGCGACGATACGCCCGCAGCTGGACTGGCCGCCGAGGCATTCCTGCGTGCCATAGCCGTCGTTTCCGGCGATGATGAAATCCTGCACGCGCGGCTTGGCCATGCAAACAGGGGCCAACACCACAAGAGCGGCGAGAATCGCCGTGCCGGGGATCGAAATTCGATGAAGCATGTTCAACAGCCTTGTTTGGCGAGCCTGATGAAGACGAACCAAGGCATCATTGCGGCATTGCGTTAACGATGTGTTGACAGGGGAGGAATTTGCATCCGTCAGTTGCAAATTTGCGGTAGCCCGGCAAATTTTGCCGGGTACTGTCCTTGGCGACTTGGCAGGCCCTGCACAGAATAACGGGGAATCATCCCGCGCTTGACCGAGGCGCCCGGATGCAGCATCCTGTCGCAATGCACAAGACAGATGTGACCCTCATCACCATCTCGATTTGTGGCTAGCGCGCATCGCTCGCTGGCCCAACGTCTCGCATTTCCTCCAAGGTCGTGTAGATGAAGGTCCCGGCGGGACCTTTCAGACTTGGAACGACCATGGCGAAGCTTCATCTGCACAACACGCTCACACGGAAGAAAGAGCCGTTCGAGCCGATCGATGCCAAGAATATCCGCATGTATGTCTGCGGACCCACGGTCTATGACTTTGCCCACATCGGCAACGCGCGCCCGGTTATCGTGTTCGATGTGCTTTTCCGCCTGCTGCGGCATCTTTATGGGGCGGATCACGTCACCTACGCCCGCAACATCACGGACGTGGATGACAAGATCAACAAGCGTGCTTTCGAGCGCTGGGACCATAAATCGAGCCTCACCAAGGCCATCCGCGACCTTACCGACGGCACGCTGGAACAGTTCCACAAGGATGTGGATGCGTTGGGCTGCCTGCGTCCCACCCACGAGCCGCGCGCCACCGATTTCGTCAGCAACGGCGAGCAGCCGCTCGATATGGTGCGCGTCATCGAGAAGCTGATCGCCAACGGCAATGCCTATGCCGCCGAAGGCCATGTGCTGTTCAACGTGCCCTCGATGGAAGGCTATGGCGCGCTGGCCCGCCGCCCGAAGGACGACATGATCGCGGGGGCGCGCGTCGAAGTCGCGCCCTACAAGCGCGACCCGATGGATTTCGTGCTCTGGAAACCCTCTGATCCCGCGACCGAACCGGGCTGGGACAGCCCTTGGGGCTATGGTCGCCCCGGCTGGCATATCGAGTGCTCGGCCATGTCCGGCGCGCTCCTCGGTGAGGTGTTCGATATCCACGCGGGCGGGCTGGACCTCATCTTCCCGCACCATGAGAACGAAATCGCCCAGAGCTGCTGCGCCTTCGGCAAGCCGGGCCAGCCCAACCCGCTCATGGCCCGCTACTGGCTCCACAACGGCTTTCTGCAGGTCGAAGGGCAGAAGATGTCCAAGAGCTTGGGCAACTTCCGCACCATCCGCGAAGTGCTGAATGATGGCTGGAGCGGTGAGGTCGTGCGCCTGACGATGCTCAAGACCCACTACCGCCAGCCGATTGATTGGACACTGAAGAGCCTGGAGGAGAGCCAGAACGTTCTTGATAACTGGGCTACGATCCTGCGCAATTTTGCTGAGCCGGAAGTGGCAGGGGAGAAGGCCCCCGCAGAATTCATTGATGCGCTCGCCGATGATTTGAATATTTCGTCGGCACTCGCGGTGATGCATGGCTTTGCGCGTGGTGCACGCGGCGGTGATCGTGCTGACGCGGCAAAGCTTTTCGACTGCTTGTCGCTTCTTGGGATCGACATCAGCACGCATCAGGCGAAGGCGGATGCTCTCGATTTTCAAGAAGCTATCGATCCGGCCTTCGAGCAGTACATAACCGCCGCCATCGAAGCCCGCCTCGCTGCCCGCGCCGCCAAGAACTGGGCCGAGAGCGATCGCATCCGCGATGAACTCGCCTCCAAGGGCATTCAGCTCAAAGACGGCAAGGACGCCAACGGCAATGCCATCACCACATGGGAGGTGAAGCGATGAGCGCGCATTTGACCGGCGGGTGCCAATGTGGCGCCGTGCGCTTTTCCTGCGAAACGCTGGGCCGCGCCTCCATCTGCCATTGCCGCATGTGCCAGAAGGCCTTCGGCAGCGCCTTTGGCCCGCTGGTGACCGGCAAGGGGCTGGTGTGGACCAAGGGGGAGCCCAAGCGCTTCCGCTCTTCCAACAAGGTGTCACGCGGTTTTTGCGCCGAATGTGGCACGCCGCTCACCTATGAATTTGACGGCTATGGCGTTGAACTCGCCATCGGTGCCTTCGATCGCGCCGCCGACATCGCCCCTGTGGTGCAAGTCAACGAGCAATCGCAGTTGCCGTGGTTTAACAGGCTGAACGCCCTGCCCATCCTTAGCGTCGAGGAAAAGTCGGCTCGCGCGCCGATTTTCTCGGAAGTTGTCTCCCGCCAGCATCCGGATCACGAGTCATGAGCGCGCTCTCCTTCCGCCCCTACCTGCCGCGTGATGCCGAGACTCTGGCCGCACTCTTCGCCGAGTCCATCCTCACGCTGGGCGAGGACCACTACTCCGAAGGGCAGCTCGCCGCTTGGGCCACGTTCGGGGAAGATGCCGCATCTTTCGGGGCGTTTCTGGCCGGGTTCACCACCATCGTCGCCGAAACGGAGGGCGAGATCGTCGGTTTCGCGTCCCTCAAGGACGACAAGCACATCAAGATGCTCTACGTGCTGCCGGACGCCGCGCGCCAAGGCATCGGCAAGGCGCTGGTCAACGTGATGGAGCTGCTGGCGGCCAAGCGCGGCGCGGAGGCCTTGAGCGTCGATGCGTCGGAAGTCGCGGTGCCGCTGTTCGAAAAATTGGGCTACGAGGCCCAAAAGCGCAACACCGTCATGATTGAAGACGAGTGGCTGGCCAATACCACGATGAAAAAGACGCTGCCGAAAGGCGCGCCGCAGGCAGCAGGAAACGCCTGACATGAGCACTTCTGAACACGCCGCGAGCAAGACCGCGAAAGAACGCCTCTATCTCTTCGATACCACCCTGCGTGACGGCGCGCAGACCACAGGCGTCGATTTCTCGCTCGCCGACAAGGGCAAGATCGCGGCCATGCTCGACAAGCTCGGCGTCGATTTCATCGAGGGCGGCTACCCCGGGGCGAACCCGGTGGACACCAAGTTCTTTGAGAATCCGCCTGCTACCCGCGCCTGCTTCACCGCCTTCGGCATGACAAAGCGCGCGGGCGTCTCGGCCTCCAATGATCCGGGGCTGGCCGCGCTCACGCAGTCGAAAGCCAGTGCGATCTGCTTTGTTGCCAAATCGTGGGATTACCACGTCGAATTCGCGCTGGGCTGCACGCTGGAGGAAAACCTCGAGAGCATCCGCGACAGCGTTCAGGCGGCGATTCGTGCCGGCAAGCGCGCGATGATCGACTGCGAGCACTTCTTCGACGGCTTCAAGGCCAATGCGGATTACGCGCTCGATTGCGCCCGCACCGCGCATGAGGCGGGGGCGGAATGGGTGGTGCTGTGCGACACAAACGGAGGCACCCTGCCGCATGAGGTGGATGGCATTGTCCGCGCGGTGAAAACCGCGATCCCCGGCATCAATCTAGGCATCCACGCGCATGATGACACCGGGCAGGCCGTGGCCAATTCGCTGGCGGCGGTGCGCGCGGGCGCACGCCAGATTCAGGGCACCCTCAATGGTTTGGGCGAGCGTTGCGGCAATGCGAATCTGATCACCATCATCCCCACGCTGAAACTCAAGGAGTTTGCGGATTGCTTCGAGATTGGGGTTTCGGATGAGGCCCTCAAGGGCATCACCGCGCTCTCGCGCGGCTTCGATGAGCTGCTCAACCGCGTGCCGAACCGCCAGAGCCCTTACGTCGGTGTCTCGGCCTTTGCGACCAAGGCGGGCATCCATGCCTCGGCCCTGATCAAGGACCCGAAAACCTACGAGCATGTGCCGCCCGATGTGGTGGGAAACCGCCGTCTCGTGCTGGTGTCCACGCAGGCCGGCAAGTCCAACGTGCTGGCCGAGCTGGAACGCCTCGGCGTCACGGTGGAGAAGAACGATCCGCGCCTCGCCCGCCTGCTGGACGAGGTGAAGGTCAAGGAGGCGCAGGGCTATTCCTACGAGGGGGCGGATGCCAGCTTCTATCTGCTGGCGCAGCGCCTTCTGGGCCGCGTGCCCGAGTTCTTCAAGGTGGAGCGCTTCAAGGTGGCGGTGGAGCGTCGCTTCAACGCCAAGGGCGACCTCGTCACCTTCTCGGAAGCCATCGTGAAGGTGCGCATCGGCGAGCGCTCGCACCTGAGTGCGGCGGAGGGCGATGGTCCGGTCAATGCGCTGGACAAGGCCCTGCGTAAGGATCTCGGCCGCTACCAGAGCTTCATCAAGGGCCTACGCCTGACCGACTTCAAGGTGCGCATCTTCCAGGGCGGCACCGATGCGGTGACCCGCGTTCTGGTCGATTCCACCGATGAAACCGGCGAAACCTGGACCACCGTAGGCGTTTCGCCCAACATCATCGACGCCTCGTTCCAGGCGCTGGTGGATTCGGTTGTTTACAAGCTGATGCGGGCGCAGGTGCCTGCAGAGTAGGGTTTGCAAGAAAAGTGGCTTCCACTTTTCGTGAAGCAAACCCGTAAAACTGAAAACCCCATAGGGTTTGCAAGAAAAGTGGCTTCCACTTTTCGTGAAGCAAACCCGTCAAAACGAAAAACCTTCAAACTCCGACGGCGCATAAACAAAAGGGGCCTTGCGGCCCCTTTTTCATTCCTCCGCCGCAGGTGCCGGCGCCTCGCTCGGCGCGCTGCCCGCTTCGCCGTCGGTGAAGCGCAGCGTCTTGTCCACGCACAGGTTCACCGGGGTAGGATCGAACTCCGTCCCGTCCGCGAAGCGCGCATTGACGGTGAAATCGCAGCCCGAACCGGCGGGCAGGGTGAAGGCATGCTTCTTGCCGGCGGGAAGCGACTTCTTCACCAGCGCAATGGTCTTGCCCTTGGCGGTCGTCACACTCACGGACACGATCTCGTCAGCGCGGGCGTTGACGATGGTAACATTGGACGCGTTCTTGCCTTTGGCCGCAACCTTCTTGGCTTTTGCCTTGGCAGCGGCGACCGGCGGCGCTTTTTCGACATCTTCGGCGGATTGGGCCAGCGCGGGCATCGAGCCCAGCATCAGGCAGGCGGTGGCAACCAGCACGGCCTTTGAAACACGCATCGCAACTCTCCTTCGCCCGGGGCGTCAACTCGCGTATCGTAACGCGGTGCACACAAGACACAAGGTTCACGACAAGGGCCGCTGTCCCGGTGCACGAAGCCCGTACATCAGAAAAACGAGGCCGAATTCAGGCTTTGTGATGGGCACGCAGCGCCGCATCCTGCTCCAGCATCGGCAGGATATCCCCCACCTTTTCCGCAACGATATAGGGCACTTCGAGGCCCGGGCGGATGAAGTGGAACTCGCGCATATGGGCAAACAGCACCAGCATGGGCTTCCAGAAACCGTTCAGGCTGGCCAGCAGGATCGGCTTGTGATGCTGGCCAAGCTGCCGCCAGGTCAGCTGCTCCACCAGCTCTTCAAGCGTGCCGACACCGCCGGGCAGCGCCACGAAGGCATCCGCCCGCTCGAACATCAGCTTCTTGCGCTCATGCATGTCGTTGGTGACGATCATCTCCTGCGCGCCCTCGAGCATAAGCTCCTTGCCCTTCAGGAATTCCGGGATGATGCCGGTCACATGCCCGCCATGCTCCAGCGTGGCGCGGGCAACCTCGCCCATCAGGCCATGCGAGCCCCCACCATAGACAAGGCCTACGCCGCTTTCCGCCATCGCGCGACCGAGCGCGCGGGCACCTTGCATGAAAACGGGATCCGTTCCGGGGCCGGAGCCGCAGAACACGCAAACAGATCGAATCAGCTTCTCAGTCATACAGACATTCTGCCAGCCCCCGCGTGGCAAGGCTATGACACGCCGCTTTGACCATGTGCATCTTGAGAAGCCGGGGTTTTCGTCCCACATAGAGGAATATCCCGCCGTCCTGAAAGTTATCCCGTGCCGCCAGCCTCTGATCGCCCCGAACCGCGCGAAGCCTCGCTCATGTCCACCTTGCGCGTGTTGTGGCCCTATCTCTGGCCAGCGAGCCGCCCGGATCTACAGCGCACGGTGATGTGGTCGTTGGTGCTGATTCTGGTTGCCAAGGGCTTCACCATCCTGATGCCCTTTACCTACAAATGGGCGACGGATGCGCTGGTTGCTGTGATGGGCGCGGGCTCGACGCCGATAAAGGAGATGGGGCCGGGCTGGCTGATCGGCGCGCCGCTTCTGGCCACCATGGCCTATGGTGCCACCCGCATCCTGATGACCATTTTCACGCAAGTGCGCGAAGGTCTGTTTGCCAAGGTGGCGATGAACGCCGTGCGCCAGATGGCGCTGCGCACGTTCACCCACATGCATGAGCTGTCGCTGCGCTTTCATCTCGAGCGCAAGACCGGCGGGCTGACGCGCGTGCTGGAGCGCGGGCGCGACGCGATCGAAGACCTCACCCGCATGACCCTGATGACGCTGATTCCCACCATTGTGGAATTTGCCATGGTCGTGGTGGTTTTCGCCGTTGAGTTCGATTGGCGCTATGTCGTCATCACGCTGGTGATGATCATCGCCTACCTCTGGTTCACGGTGAAGGCGACGGTGTGGCGCATGCGCATCCGCAAGGCCATGAACGAGAGCGACACCGATGCCAACGCCAAGGCGGTGGACTCGCTCCTCAACTTCGAAACCGTGAAGTATTTCGGCGCGGAAGGACGCGAGCGCGCCCGCTATGATCGCTCGCTGCAAACCTATGAGCGCGCCTCGATCAAAACCTACACCTCGCTGGCCTTCCTCAACACGGGGCAGGCGGTCATCTTCACGCTGGCGCTCACGCTCTGCATGGCGATTTCCGCCGCTGACGTGATGGCGGGCAAGAACACCGTCGGTCATTTCGTGATGATCAACGCGTTGATGATCCAGCTGTATCAGCCGCTTAATTTCATGGGGATGGTCTATCGCGAGATCAAACAGGCGACCGTGGACATCGAGAAGATGCATGAGATCCTGACCCGCGAAGCCGAGGTGCGCGATGCGCCGGACGCCAAGGCGCTGAGCGTCAGCGCCGGGCATATCCGCTTTGAGGACGTGAAGTTTCACTACGTGCCGGAGCGCCCGATCCTGAAGGGCGTGAGCTTCGAGGTGCCGCCGGGACAGACGGTGGCGATTGTCGGCCCTTCAGGGGCGGGCAAGTCGACGCTCTCGCGCCTGCTGTTCCGCTTTTACGATGTGGTGGAAGGCACGATCACGATCGACGGGCAGGACATCCGCACGCTCACGCAGGGCAGCCTGCGCCACGCCATCGGCATTGTTCCGCAGGATACCGTGCTCTTCAACGACACGATCCTCTACAACATCGGCTACGGCAAGGACGGCGCAACGGAAGCCGAGGTGGCCGAAGCCGCGCGCATGGCGCAGATTGCGCCCTTCATCGAGTTGCTGCCGGAAGGGTTCCTCTCGCAGGTGGGCGAGCGTGGCCTCAAGCTCTCTGGCGGTGAGAAGCAACGCGTCGCCATTGCCCGCACGATTCTCAAAGCCCCGCCGATTCTGGTGCTCGATGAGGCAACCTCCGCCCTCGACAGCTATACTGAGAAGGAAATTCAGGACGCGCTGGATCGTGTCAGCCGAGGGCGCTCCACGCTGGTCATCGCGCATCGCCTCTCCACCGTGGTCAATGCGGACAAGATCATCGTGCTCGACAAGGGCGTGATCGCCGAAAGCGGCACCCATGAGGAGCTGCTGGCGATGGGCGGCCTTTATGCCGGCCTATGGAACAAGCAGCGCGAGGCGGATATGGCGCGCGAGACGCTGCTGCGCTCTACCGAAGGGGAGGGGGAGAGCTTCCGCCAGACCCTTGTGCCGCAGGCGGGAGCCTGAGCATCGGCGCGGCAGGCGCAAACCTGTGAAAAACGCCCGCCAATAAAAAAAAGCGCACATCCGGGCGCTTCAATCGTCTTGGGTGCCCGTCGCTCAGTGCAGGCCGGAGCGTTTCGCCTCTGCCGAGAGGCGCTTTAGAATGGCTTTGCGGGTGTCCTCGTCGATATCCGCCGGCCACTCCGGGTGCGCCTCGCGCATGGCATCGATACAGAACTGCACCGGATCGGGTTTGGTCATGATCCAACTCGCGGGCAGGGCATAGGGAGCGACAAAATAGGCACGCTCCCGCATGACGCGCATCGAGCCATAGCCGACACAGGAAAAAGCCAGATTGTAATCCATCCTGTCCTCCTTGATCTGTGCGCGAGGATTGCGCCTCGCGTCGGGTCTGGTCAGGTGTCCGTCATCCTGCCGCTCATGGTGGTGTTTTTGTGGCGAGGATTTTGAAGTTTGTATGACAATGACAAATGCTGCATCGCAATGCGATGAAGCTGAAACAATACAGCGATAACTTATTCTATACTCAGTTCGCGGCTCGGCAAGAGGCAGGAACTCACAAAATCGGGAGTCGCCTCTTTCTGGGGGGCGATTCGCGCATTCGCTTGCCGGGAAGGCCATCGGGCTTTAAGGGAGGCGCTCGAAAACGCGCGAAAGCGCTGCCAAGCCGGACAAAATCCGTCCGGCACCTGAGATAACCGGAAGTTGGCTCATGTCCGTCGTCGCTTCGATCCGCAAGTTCATCGTGCCTGTCCACCCGGAGGCCTATCTCTTCATCGTGGCCGCCGTTGTGCTGGCCCTGGTGGCGCATTGGGCCGTCCCGTTTGTCGGCTGGCTGTTCTGGATTCTGCCGCTGTTCGTGGCGTACTTCTTCCGGGATCCGCCGCGCGTCACCCCGACCCGTGAAGGGCTTGTCGTTGCTCCGGCAGACGGCAAGGTGAGTCTTGTCGGCTATTTCACGCCGCCGGCCGAGCTGGGTCTGGGTGATCAGCCCTTGCTGCGCATTTCCATTTTCCTGTCGGTCTTTGACGTGCACATCAACCGCACGCCCATCGGCGGCAAGGTCAAGAAGGTCATCTATACCCCCGGCCTGTTTCTCAACGCCGACCTCGACAAGGCGAGCGAGGAGAACGAGCGCAACGCCATCGTCGTTGAATCGACCCATGGCCCCATCGCCTGCATCCAGATCGCCGGGCTGATTGCGCGCCGCATCCTGTGCTTTGTGCGTGAGGGCGAGGAGCTTTCGCCGGGTCAGCGCTACGGCCTGATCCGCTTCGGCTCGCGCACCGACATCTACCTGCCCGCCGATTCGCGCGCGCTGGTGGCGGAGGGGCAGCGCACCATTGGCGGCGAAACCGTTCTGTGCGACCTTACCTCCAAGGAACCGCAGCGCACCTATCGCGTTGCCTGAGCAGGTTGCGGCCCCATGGGTCCGGCTTGCGGTCGGCGGCAGCTCTCAACTGAACATGCCGCGCTTCGCGTAATCTGAGGGGCCCGTTCGCCATGGAAAAGAACCCGATCGACGAGATCTTCCCGCCTTTCGAGCCGGAGCCGACCGCTGTTCCCCAGCGCCGCATTCCGGCGGTGCCCCTGCGCGTGCTGATTCCCAACCTCGTCACCCTCATGGCCTTGGCCGCTGGCCTCACTTCCGTGCGTCTCGCGATTGAGGGGCGCTATGAGCATGCCGCGCTGGCCGTTGTGGCCGCTGCCCTGCTCGATGGCATCGATGGCCGGATCGCACGTCTTCTCAAGGGAACGTCGCGATTCGGTGCGGAGCTCGATTCGCTCGCGGATTTCGTCTCCTTTGGCTGCGCGCCCGCGCTTATTCTCTATTTCTGGAAGCTGCATGAGTTGAAAAGCATTGGCTGGCTGGCTTGCCTGCTGCTCGCTTTCGCCATGGCGCTGCGCCTGGCCCGCTTCAACGTGATGATCGATTCGCCCGATCGTCCCGGCTGGACCAAGGCCTACGCCGTCGGCGTTCCGGCCCCTGCGGGCGCCATGCTGGTGCTGCTGCCGCTGAACATGGCGTTGAGCGGCTTTCCGGCCTTCTGGGGCGATTCGGTGCCGATCACGCTCTGGACCGTGGCCTGCGCTGCGCTGTGCATCTCCCGTCTGCCGACCTTCTCGGGCAAGGGAATCGGTCCTGTCCCGCGTGAGCGGGTGATTCCCCTGCTGGCGCTGGCGCTCATCGTGCTGGCGCTCGTCGTGATGCACCCCTTCGAGGGGCTGGCCGTGCTGACGTTCGTGTATATCGCGGGGATTCCGCTGGCCTTCCGCCGTTATCGCGCGGACGAATCGGCCCATCGGGGTGAGGCGCACCCCGCGCCCGACGCTGACGGTAACCCGGCCTGAACTGCCTTACATTTAGGCACGCTGGCAATTCCGGGTGCCCCTTTGCGGCGCCCGATTGCGTTTTGCGGCAGCAACGCGCGCATCGAAATTCCTAACAAAATCTGAATTTTCCGGGCTTTTGGCCAGGGTGCGCGGCATGGTGGAGGCCGCATTCGTGGCATTCCGGCAACATGGGTCTGAAAAGCCCATCGGATAGGCACTCAGGGCGCTTGTTGAGGTTGAACGGCGGGGCGGTCTGAGTATGTTGCGAAACGCGACGGGAGTTTCCGGTCGCAGCCTGTTGTCACTCGGGGGGTCCGAAAGGCGGCAGGTGTCTGGGAAAGTGAACAATCCGGTTCGCAGACTCCCGTTTGAAAAATCTTTTGGAGGTACCACCATGAAGCTCGCAAAGAGCCTGCTCCTCGGTTCCGCCGCCGGCCTCGTCGCCGTCGCCGGTGCTTCGGCTGCTGATCTCGGCGTCAAGAAGCCGACCGCTGTTGAATACGTGAAGACCTGCCCGACCTACGGCGCTGGCTTCTTCGTCGTTCCGGGCACCACCTCGTGCCTGAAGCTCGTCGGCCGCGTTCGCGCTGACTACATCTTCAGCCAGCAGTTTGAGCGTACTGGCGGCAAGTCGGTCTTCCGCGCTCGTGGCTACGTGGGTTGGGATCACCGCACCGCCACCGAATATGGCATGCTGCGCACTTTCGTTCGCGCTTACTTCCAGCGTGACAACGGTACCGGCGTTGCTGCGCTTGGTGCAGGTGGTGCCGCCACTCCGGTTGCCGCTCAGACCCAGCTTGAGTACGCCTTCATCCAGTTCGGCGGCCTCACCGTTGGTCGCGTGACTCCGGTCTTCGATCACGGCTTCAACGGCTATATGCTGAACAATGCCGAAAATGCGACCGGCAAAATCGGCGGCATGTCGGACATCATCTACGTGAACTCGATCGGCTACACCGCCAACTTCGGCGGCGGCTTCTCGGCCACCCTTGCGATGGACTCTTCGGCTGAACGTCGCGTCGGCGTTGTTCTTGCTGGCGCTCCCGCCTTCACTGCTTCGGGCCAGGGTGCTCCGGACATCGTTGCCGCTCTCGCCTACGACGCCGCTTGGGGTTCGGTGAAGCTTACTGGCGCACTTCACGAAGTTCGTGGCTCGCTGGCTGCTGCTGCTCCGTTCGGCAAGGAATATGGCAAGTGGGGCTACGCTGTTCAGCTCGCCGGTAAGGTGAACCTGCCGTTCCTCGCCAAGGGCTCGAACATCTGGGCATCGGGTGTCATCGCTGAAGGCGCCTCGTCCTACGCTGGTTACGGCACTGCCGGTGGTACCACCATTGGTACGACTGCGTCGCTGTTTTCGGACGCTGTTGCGACTGCCAATGCTCTCAAGCTGACCAAGACTTGGGGTGTTGCCGGTGGTATCCAGGCCTTCGTCACCCCGACCGTTTACGTCGGTCTGACCGGCACCTACGCCTCGATGGATCCGTTCGGCGCCGCCAACACCATCAAGACTGCGACTGTCTCCGGTACTGTGGGTTGGGCTCCGGTTGCGGGTTTCCTGATCGGTGGCGAAGTCACCTATCGTAACCTGGACGTGTCTCGTGTGACCTACGCCGGTGCGTTCGGTGCTGGCCTGTCCCGCAACGACATTACCTCGCGCATCCGCTTCCAGCGCGACTTCTAATCGCGGCTCGGCATCCGCCGAACCACGAACGGATCGGGGGGCCTCACGGCCCCCCTTTTCGTTTGTCGGGTTGGCCGGCTTCGGAAAAATGTGCACGGCAGCATGGTGCCGCGCTATTCCCTTGACCTTTTGTTTACTGATGGAAAAACTGCCGCTGCTTGTGTCTGCTTCATGAAAGCTGACCTGTTTCGAGCATCGGGGGTGTTGAATGTGTCAGCCACGCAAATGGCTATGGGGGCTTCTGCCGTTGTTCCTGCTCGGCATTCTGGCCGGGTATTGGCAGCAGGCGGATATGGAAACGGAGTTGACCCGTCGCAGCACCGCCGCGCTCTCGGCCGCGGGGTTGGGTTGGGGCAAGGTCGCCATCTCGGGGCGCGATGCCATCCTTTCCGGTGAGGCACCCTCTCCCGAAGCGAAGGCCGTGGCACTCAAGACGATAATGGCGCAGGACGGGATCCGCCGCGCCTCCGATGCAACAACTGTGTTAGCTGAAGCCAAGCCCTTTACCTTCACGGCGATGCGGGATGGCGCAAAGATCACGCTCTCCGGCCATGTTCCGACCGCCGCTGCCCGTGATGCTCTGGGCGAGGCCGCCCGCAAGGCCGTCGCCGGTGCCGTTGTGGTGGACGAGACGCGCCTTGCGCGCGGTGCAAGCCAGGAATTCCAGAGCCTTGCGGCCTATGGGCTTGGCCAGTTGGCTCGCCTTTCTCAAGGGACCCTCCAGCTTTCCGATCAGGTGCTCTCCCTTTCGGGCCGGGCCGCTGATTTCGATGCTTTCAGCGCCGTGCGTGCCGGGCTTTCCACCCTTCCGGGCGGCGCAAAGCTCGGCAAGGGGCTTGGCGCAGGCGATATTCTGCCCCCCCTCATGAAGCCGTTCATCTTTGAGGCGCTTCGGGAGGGCAACATCATCACGCTGTCCGGATATGTCCCCTCCGCCGAGATCC
>Ga0209794_1000684_pt1 | contig 40919 bp, 29 predicted proteins | sample EBPBio232013_DNA_FD_185869 | JGI IMG/M metagenome (GOLD analysis project Ga0209794, IMG submission 185869) | Wastewater treatment Type I Accumulibacter community from EBPR Bioreactor in Madison, WI, USA - Reactor 1_5/23/2013_ DNA (SPAdes)... | ecosystem: Engineered > Bioreactor > EBPR >... | reverse complement strand
CGGGCGACGAAGGCTTCGATCTCCTCCTCGCGTTCGACGATCATGCGCAGCGCCGGCGACTGCACGCGGCCGGCCGACAGCCCGCGCTGCACCTTGCGCCACAGCACCGGCGAGAGGTTGAAGCCGACCAGGTAGTCGAGCGCGCGCCGCGCCTGCTGGGCGTCGACCAGGTCCATCGCGATCCTGCGCGGCTGCGCCATCGCTTCCTTGATCGCGCGCGGCGTGATCTCGGTGAACACCACCCGGTGCGCCTGGTCGAGGTTGTCGAGCAGGCCGTGCTCCTCGAGGATCTTCGCGATGTGCCAGCTGATCGCCTCGCCCTCGCGGTCCGGGTCGGTGGCCAGGAACAGCGCGTCGGAGTCCTTGGCCGCCTTGATGATGGCGGCGACGTGCTTCTCGTTCTTCTCGATCAGCTCGTAGCGCATCCGGAAGCGGTGGTCCGGATCGACCGCGCCCTCCTTGGGCACCAGGTCGCGGACATGGCCATACGAGGCGAGGACCTGGAAGTCCTTGCCGAGGTACTTGTTGATCGTCTTGGCCTTGGCGGGCGACTCGACGATGAGGAGGTGCTTGGGCATCGGGGATGGTTCCGGGCGCGGCTTCCGGCCACGCCATTCGGGGGAATTCGGGGAACGCGGCGCCCGGGGGACCCGGGTGCCTGGCTTGCGCCGTTCAGGTTGGGCGCCTTTTTATAGTGGAATCACGGCCCGTGGGGGGCTGTCAAGCACATCCGTGCGCCGGCCGGCGCCGCAGTTCAGCGGGACAGGGCCGGAATTGCGATGGCCGCCACGATTGCCAGCAGGGACAGGCCGATCAGGCCGCCGGCGATGGCCAGGATGACCCAGGTGACCACGCCCAGCTCCCGGCGCTGCAGTTCGGGCCGGTCGGTGAAGGCCCAGCGGTCGACGACCAGGGTCGAGGCCACCATGTCGTGCAGGCCCTGCTTGCGCTCGGTGAAGGCGGCCATCAGGTAGCCGATGTACACGGTGAAGTAGCACAGCAGGTGCGAGACCCAGCGGCCAAGGGCATTGCCGCGCCCGATCCGGGCGCCCTGGATGCCGGTGACCTTGATCCCCACGGCCAGCTTGCCGAGCGTGGCCTGGTGGCTGGAGGACTCCATCAGCACGTAGTACAGGCCGCTGATCACCGGATAGCACAGGTAGGCCAGCACCATCGCCATCGCCATCCCGGTGCCGAAGGCCTCCGCGCCGCCGGCGCCCCCGGCGGCGGACAGCGCGCCCATGCTGCCCAGGCCGAACATCATCAGCAGCACGAAGAACACCGCGTAGTACACGGCCGTGACCAGCATCGAGTCGATCACCAGCGCCGCGAAGCGCTTCCAGAAGCCGGCATAGACCACCTCGTGGCCGTGGACGATGGCGGCCTCCTGGGCGATCGCGGCGGTGGGCGGCGCGTACGGCGACAGCGGCTCGGCCGGCGCCACGGACGCGGGGCCGTCGGCCGTCGCCGGGTGCACGCGCCCGTCGGCCGTGGACAGCAGCGGGCCGCGGTCGTCGGCCTGGGCCAGTTCGCCGGCGAAATCGCGCATCGGCTGCCAGTCACCCATGCCGTCGCGCCAGACCAGGCTGCCCCAGCCCAGCGTGCCCTGCAGGCGCAGGCGCACCAGCTCGGCCGGCGTCACCGGCCCCTGGCGGTCGTTGCTCGCGTCGGCGTAGTACCAGACAGACATGTCGTTCCCCGTGAGTGTTTGTACGGCCGCCTGCCGTGTCCCCGCGGCGGGCGGCCGGTGCGCGGCAGGCTCGCTACGGCCCGCAGCCGGCCGGCAGGTGGCGGGCGTCCACGTCGGACCGGCAGCGCCAGTCGCCGGTGCCCGGGTCGAACGCGTAGTCGAGGTGGCGGCCGTCGAGCGCGGGGGTGGCGTCGCCCAGCGTCAGCGTGATCGTGCAGCGGTTCTCGCCGGCGTCGCCAAGGCGCACGCCGGCGACCGGCGGGCCGAGCATCAGGTCGTCGTCGGAGAAGCCTGCGTCCCCGTTCACCGGGCAGCGTTCCTCGCGCTCGCGGAACTCGACGACGCGCCACCTGAGCGCCATCGTCGTGCCCATCGCCTGCGCCACCTTCGCGCGCGCCACGTAGTCGTTGTAGGCTGGGATCGCGATCGCCGCGAGGATGCCCACGACCGGCACCATCAGGCACAGGGCCACGATCAGCGCGATCAGGCAGCCGTGCATGCGCTTCTTCGGCGGCGGCGCGGCGGTCCTGGGTGGCAGCGGCGGCGGGCTGGTGCCCGGCGGGGTCTGGTTCAAGCGGCGGCGTCCGTGGGCGTCAGTGGACCGGTTCGGGCTCGTCCGAGAACATCTGGGTTTCCATCCAGGCGTACGCGGCCTCGCTGCCGGGCTGGTTGAACAGGACCATCAGCACGACCCACTTGAGGTCGTCGAGGTCCAGCTCCTCCTGGTCCAGCGCCATCGCGCGGTCGAGCACCAGCTCGCGCTGGTCGGCATCGAGGATGCCGTGCTGCTCCAGGAACAGCAGGAAGCCGCGGCATTCCACGTCCAGCTTGTCGAGTTCGGGGCCGAAGTAGACGCGGGTCGGGCCGTCGGCGCGGGCCTCGCCGGCCACCGGGCGCTGTTGGGCGAGGGCGTCGAGCCAGTCGAAGGCCTTGTTGATCTCCGCCGGGCTGAAGCCGGCCTGGAGCAGGCCGTTCTGGAGGGAGTCGCGGTCGCGGACGAGGTCCGCGTCTTCGGTGAAATAGTGTTCGAACAGGTAGAGCAGGACGTCGAGGATGCTCTCTTTCATTTCCCCCGGCCTGCGCCCGTGGGCGCGGTGGTTCAAGACGTTCGGGAATACCGGCCGTGTTCCGTCACGACGCGGCCATCCAGCTCCATGACCAGCAGCATGGACGACAGTTCCGCCACCGTCAATCCGGTGCGTTCGACCAGTCGATCCATAGGGCTTGGGTCATGACCGAGCGCCTGCCACAAGCTCTGGTAGTCGGGATCGAGCACGGGCGCGTCGTTGCGCGGGCCGGATGCAGCGTTCCCGGGACCGGGTGCGAGCGTGTCCAGGCGCCCGCGCAGGGCGTCGGCCAGCTCCAGCGCGAGCGGCGCCAGGGCCGCGGTCACTTCCGCGGCGGACTCGACCAGGCCGGCGCCGTCGCGGATCAGGCGATGGCAGCCGCGCGCCATCGGGTTGCGGATCGAGCCGGGCACGGCGAACACCTCGCGCCCGGCGTCGGCGGCCAGGCGCGCGGTGATCAGCGCCCCGGAGCGTTCGGCCGCCTCGACCACCAGGGTGCCCAGCGCCAGCCCGGCGATGATCCGGTTGCGCGCGGGGAAGTGCTCGCGCCGCGCCTGCGTCCCCGGCGGGTGCTCGCTGACCACCGCCCCGGCCTCGGCGATCCGCTGGTGCAGGGCGGTGTTCTCGCGCGGGTAGGGCACGTCGATGCCGCTGCCGAGCACGGCGATGGTGCCGCCACCGGCGGCGAGCGCGGCCTCGTGCGCCGCGGTGTCGATCCCCGCGGCCAGCCCGCTGCACACCACCAGCCCGTCGCGGGCGAAGGCGTGGGCGAAGTCGCGGGCATGGTCGCGCCCACCGGCGGTGGGTGAGCGGCTGCCGACCACGGCCACCGACGGGTGCCACAGCAGGTGGGCGTCGCCGGCCACGAACAGCGCCAGCGGCGGGCTGGGGATGCGCCGCAGCAGGGCCGGGTAGTCCGGGTCGTGCCAGCCCACCACGCGGTGGTCGGGATGGGCCAGCCAGTCGCGGGTCGCGCGCGGCAGGTCCGCGGGCGTCGCCAGCGCGCGCACCTGCGCCGCGTCCAGCCCGGCGTCGCGCCAGGCGGCCGGACCGGCGGCCAGCGCGGCCTCGGCGGCGGCGTAGCGGTCGAGCAGTTGCCGGCGCGGTGCGGAGGCGCCGCCGCAGGCGAGCAGTTGCAGCAGGGCGTGGTCGTCGGGCGTCATCCCGCCAGCGTGCCCCCGGAACGACGACGGCGCCCTCGGGCGCCGTCGTGACCTGCTGTAGGAAAAACCCGCGACCGCGGTCAGTGGGTCGCGTCGGGATGCTTGAGGTGGTAGCCGATGCGGGTCGGCTTGATGCTGTCCATCACCAGCCCGTAGCTGACGTTCTCGAAGGTGCGGAACACCATCACGTGGCCGGCGAACTCGTCCGGCAGGCGCACCTTGTTCTCGAAGAACACCGTGTCCTCGTCGCGGTAGCCGCCCTTCTCGACGCGGTCGACGGTGTTGGTGCCTTCGCGCCAGATCGAATACACGGTGCCGTTGTCGACGCCGTCGCGGCGGCCGACCGACAGCGCCACGACGTCGCGCGGGCCGCCGTGGGACAGCATGTCGGACACGGCCAGCACGCGGGCGCGCCCGTACTCATGCTGCTGCGAGGGCGGATGCGGGAAGAACTGCAGGTCGTAGGGCTGGGCGTCGACCGGGATCAGGCGGTCGCCGATGCGCACCTCGCGGCCGGTCTCGTCGAGCAGCAGGGTGCTGGCCTGGATGCCGTCCACCTCGCCGCGGGTGATCGTGCCCACGTTGACGCGCTGCAGCTCGTAGCCCAGGTGCTCGTGGCCCTTGTCCGGGAACACGACATTGGTCCAGTACTGCTGGAAGTCGGCGGTGCGGTGGCCGCGGAAATCGAGGTCCTGCTTGTACAGCAGGTCGCAGCACAGGCCGCTGCGCGCGATCCGGGTGAAGCTCACGGTCGGGCGGACCACGGCGTAGCGCTGGCCGGCGGTGGCGCCGGGCAGGCCGCGGATGTAGGCCACCTGGCCCTGGGTCACGCGCAGGCGGTCTTCCTCCAGGCCGACCACGTACGGCAGGTCGTCGAAGTCGTCGACGACGCGCAGGTCCTTGAGGAAGGCCTCGACATCGGACAGCGGGATCGCGTTGATCGGCTGCGCGTCCTCGCGCGGCCCGGGCTGGAGCGCGACGCGGTTGAGGTAGGCCAGGCTGATCACGTCGCCCGGGTAGATCAGGTGCGGGTTGGCGATCTGCGGATTGGCCTGCCAGATCTCCGGCCACAGCCAGGGCTTCTGCAGGAAGCGGCCGGCGATGTCCCACAGCGTGTCGCCACGCTTGACCACGTAGGTGTCCGGATGGTCGCCACGCATCGTCTGGGCGGTCGCGAACGTCGCCACCGTCAGCAACGCGACGGCGCACGTCGTGCGAAGCCCCTGAGAAAGGCGCTGAAGCATGCGGGCCATCTAATTGCTCCCCTTGAGATTTCCCCTTGCAGCGCCGGCACTATAGCGTACAAGGCCCGGCCGATTGCAAGCCGGGCGGGGCTACAATGCACGGCCGTACCGCGCGGTTGTGACCGCCGCCCCCCTTTCACGCACGGCGCCGGCGCGACCCGTGTCCGTGGCCCCCAACGACCCCTGCCCATGGCCCTGCTCCCGATCCTCGAGTATCCCCATCCCCGGTTGCGCACCGTCGCCCGGCCGGTGGACGCCGCGCAGCTGCACGACTCCGCGTTCCAGCGCCTGCTCGACGACATGTTCCAGACCATGTACGAGGCGCCCGGCATCGGCCTGGCCGCGACCCAGGTCGACACCCACCAGCGCTTCATGGTGATCGACGTCACCGAGGGGCGCGAGCAGCCGCTGGTGTTCGTGAACCCGGTGATCCGCGAGCGTTCGGCCGACCTGCGCGTGCACCAGGAAGGCTGCCTGTCGATCCCGGGCATCTTCGCCGACGTCACCCGCGCGGACGGCATCGTGGTCGAGGCGCTGGATCGCCACGGTGCGCCGTTCGAGCTGCGCGTCGACGGCCTGCTGGCCACCTGCGTGCAGCACGAGGTCGACCACCTCGACGGCAAGCTGTTCATCGACCACCTGTCCGCGCTCAAGCGCGACCGCGCGATCAAGAAGTACGACAAGCTGCGCAAGCAGGGCGACGTCGAATAGGGCCTGTGAACGCGATTGGCATGGGCCACGCCGCGCTTGAGTGCGCGCGGGGCAAGGAAGAGGGAGGGAATGGATGTCGATCCATGACCGAGTGATGACGCGGCCCCGTGCGCATTCAAGCGCGGCCCTCCGGGTGGCCGTGTCCCGCCGCCAGCCGGCCGCGCGCGGCCTGGACAGGCGGCCAGCCTGCCGCTGCGCCGCGCACGACCACCTGGCGGCCGGACAGGACAACGTGGCCCATGCCAATCGCGTCAACAGGCCCTAGGGCCCAGGCGATGGCACTGCGCATCGTCTTCGCCGGCACGCCCGGCTTCGCCGTGCCGTCGCTGCGCGTGGCCGCGGCCGACGGCGAGGTGGTGGCCGTCTATACCCAGCCCGACCGCCCCGCCGGGCGCGGCCGCGGCCTGGCCGCCTCGCCGGTCAAGCAGGCGGCGCTGGAACTCGGCCTGCCGGTGCTGCAGCCGGAGACCTTGCGCACGGTCGAGGCGCGCGCCGCCTTGCGCGCGCTGCGGCCCGACCTGATGGTGGTGGTGGCCTATGGCCTGCTGCTGCCGCCGAAGGTGCTGGAGATCCCGCGCCACGGCTGCTGGAACGTGCATGCCTCGCTGCTGCCGCGCTGGCGCGGCGCGGCGCCGATCCAGCGCGCGATCGAAGCCGGCGATGCCGAGACCGGCGTGTGCCTGATGCGCATGGCGCAGGGCCTCGACACCGGCCCGGTGCTGCTGGAACGACGTACGCCGATCGCCGCGACGGAAACGTCCGGGGCACTGCACGATCGCCTCGCCGAGCTGGGTGCGCAGGCGCTGGCCGAGGGGCTTGCCGCGCTGCGCGGCGGTCGCCTGCCTGCGGCGACGCCGCAGCCCGACGCCGGCGCCACCTACGCGCACAAGCTGGAAAAAGGCGAAGCGCTGCTCGATTGGGCCGCGCCGGCCGAGGTGCTGGCGCGCAAGGTGCGCGCCTTCCTCCCTTGGCCGGTGGCCGAGGCCGAGCTTGCCGGCGAACGCGTGCGGATCCATGCGGCCGACGCCCTGTCGCTGGCGCATGCCGCCGCGCCCGGCACGCTGCTGGCGGCGTCGCGCGATGGGCTGGACGTGGCCTGCGGGACCGGCGCCCTGCGCATCCGCGCGCTGCAGCGCGCCGGCGCGCGCGCGATCACGGCCGCCGACTACCTCAACGCGCGCCGCGACCTGAAGGCCGGCGCATGACGCGCGAGCCGCCGCTGCCGCCGGGCGTGGCCGCGCGCGTTGCCGCCGCGCGCGTGCTCGACGCGGTGCTGCACCACGGCCATTCGCTGAAGGCCGAATTCGCCGCCACGCTGCCCGGCCTCGCCGACGCGCGCGACCGTGCCCTGGTCGAGGCGATCTGCTTCGCGGCCCTGCGCATCCGCGCGCGCGGTGACGCCGCGTTGGCGGCGTGGATGCCGCGGCCGCTGCCGAGGCGCGATGCGCCGTTGCGCGCGTTGCTGCTGGCCGGCTTCGCCCAGCTCGATCCGCTGGAGATGCCCGCGCACGCGGTGCTTGCCGCCACGGTCGAAGCGGCGCGCGCGCTCGGCCGCACCCACCAGGCCGGCCTGGTCAACGCGCTGCTGCGCCGCGCGCAGCGCGACGGGTTGCCCGAAGCCGACTGGCGCGACCTGTGGCCGTCGTGGCTGCGTGGCCGGCTGGTGGCCGACTGGCCGGGCGAACTGGAGCGCATCGTCGAGGCGAGCAGCGCGCGGGCCCCGACCTGGCTGCGCGTGAATCGCCAGCGTGGCACGCGCGACGCCTATCGCGATCGCCTGCACGCCGCCGGGATCGAGGCGATGATCGAAGGCGGGCTCGACGACGCGCTGCGCATCGACGCCAGCCTGCCCGTCGCGCTGCTGCCCGGTTTTGCCGAGGGCGACGTCTCGGTGCAGGACGGCGCCGCGCAGCGCGTGGCCGGCGCCCTGTCGCCCGCGTCCGGCGCGCGCGTGCTGGACGCCTGCGCCGCGCCCGGCGGCAAGGCCGCGCACCTGCTGGAGCTCGACCCCGGGCTGCGCCTGGTGGCGCTGGACATCGACGAGGCGCGCCTGCGCAAGGTGCGCGCCACGTTCGCGCGACTGGGCGTGGGCGCCGACGCCCGGCTGCTGGCCGCGGACGCGACCGACACCGCGGCCTGGTGGGACCGCGAACCCTTCGACGCGATCCTGCTCGACGCGCCGTGCTCGGCGACCGGCATCATCCGCCGCCAGCCCGACGTGCTGCTGCACCGGCGCGAGCGCGACGTCGACGCGCTGGTCGCGCTGCAGGCGAGGCTGCTCGATGCGCTGTGGCCGCTGCTGGCCCCCGGTGGCGTGCTGCTCTATGCCACCTGCTCGATCCTCAAGGCCGAGAACGAGGCGCAGGTGGCGGCGTTCCTGGCGCGCACCCCGGATGCCGCCGCCGTCGCGTTGCCGGAGACCTTCGGCCGCGAAGCGGGAGCGGGTCGCCAGCGCCTGCCGGGCGAGGCCGGCATGGACGGGTTCTTCTACGCCGCGCTGCGCCGCGCCGCGTGACCTGCGCCCGCGGCGGGCGCGAAGACGCCGCGACCCCGCGCACCCGGTAGGATTCGCGGCGGAAGGCGCGGGGAAGCGCGGAGGGCGTGGATGCGGTCGATCTCGGTGGTCGTCAGTACCTACAACGCGGAAGACTGGTTGCGGAAAGTGCTGGCCGGCTATGCCCGGCAGGCGCACCGGGACTTCGAAGTGATCGTGGCCGACGACGGTTCGCGCCGCGCCACGGCGGAACTGGTCGCGCAGCTCGCCGCCGACTACCCGGTGCCGCTGCGGCATCTGTGGCACGAGGACGACGGCTACCGCCGCCAGGAAATCCTCAACAAGGCGATCCCGCTGGCCGCGCACGACTACGTGATGTTCACCGACGGCGACTGCATCCCGCGGAGCGACTTCCTCGCCGTGCATGCGCGCCTGGCCGAACCGGGGCGGTTCCTGTCGGGCGGTTACTGCAAGCTCGGCATGGCCTTGAGCACGCGCATCTCGCTGGACGACATCGCCAGCGGGCGCTGCTTTGAACCGGCGTGGCTGCGGTCGCACGAGCGGCTGGGCGGCTCGAACCGGCGCAAGCTCGGCGCCGGGCCGCTCGCGGCGCGCGTGCTGGACGCGATCACCACCGCCGGCGCCACTTTCAACAACTGCAACTCCTCGGCCTGGAAGGCCGACCTGCTGGCGGTCAACGGCTATGACGAACGCATGAAGTACGGCGGCGCCGACCGCGAGCTGGGTGAACGGCTGGAGCGCCACGGGATCCGCGGCAAGCAGGTGCGGCATCGCGCGGTGTGCGTGCACCTCGACCATGCGCGCGGCTACAAGACCGAGGCGTCGATGCAGGCGAACCGCGCGATCCGCGTGCAGGCGCGCGAGGCGCGGCTGCGCTGGACGCCGCACGGCATCGAGAAGCCGTGCGGCGGCACGGGCCTGCTGGCGTCGGCCCAAGACGCGGCAACGCACTGACCCGGCCGGACCGCCGCGTCCGGGCCGGTGGGGCCACCGCTGCGGTCGAGGCCGGAGGCGCGAAACGCGATTGCCGTCGCCATTTCCGGCCGGGGCCGTCACGCAACGTTGGGGGTGCGCGCGCCATGCTGGTGCCCGGTCAGCCCAGCCGCATGGAACGCGGTCCCACCCTCCTTCCCACGCGCCCCCACGCATGCCTTCCCCCTGGCTCAGCCTCCTGGTCCCGGCGTACAACGCCGGGACGCATGTCCACGCCTGCATGGCTTCGGTCCTTGCGCAGGGCATCGAGGGCATCGAGGTCGTCGTGCTCGACGACGCCTCCACCGATGCCACCGGCGACATCTGCGCGCGCCTGCAGGCCGAACACCCCGGGGTGGTACGTGTGCACCGCGCGCCGCGCAATGGCGGGATCGCGGCCGCCCGTAACCGGTTGTTGGCGGAGGCGCGCGGCGACTACGTGTGGTTCCTCGACGCCGACGACGTGCTGTTGCCGGGTGCGCTGGCGGGGCTTCGTCGCACGCTGGAGGCCAGCGATCCCGACCTCGTGCTCTGCGACTACCGCACGCTGCGCGAGGCGTCCGGGCTCAAGCATCGCCTGCGCGGGGAACGGCACCGGCGGACGTTCGCGGGCCGCGCGCGCGCCGTGTCGACCGACCGCTGCGCGCTGGTCGCCGGCGTGCTGCGCAACGGCGAGCTGCACGTGTGGAGCAAGATCGCGCGCCGCTCGCTGTGGGAGGGTGGCGCGTTCCCGCAGGGCCGCATCTTCGAGGACGTCGCGGTGATGGCCCGGCTGCTGTCGGCGGCGCGCCGGCACGTGTACATCCCGGAGGTCTGGGTGGGCTACCGGCAGTGGCCGGGCAGCACGCTGAGGACGCCATCGCCCGCGCGTGCGCGCGACCTGCTGGCCGCGCTGTCGAGCCTGCGCGCCGACTTCGCGGCGATGGCGGGCCTGGACCGCCGCGCCTGGTTCGCGATCGACCACTTCAGCCTGCGCAGCGTGGTGTCGCTGGCCGCCAAGCTGCCGGCGCAGGATGCCGGGCTGCAGGCCGAATTCCGCCGCGTGGTCCGCGACCTGTTCGCGCGCCGCGGCGACGCCGTGATCCAGGCCTACCTGCGGCGCGGCTGGTGGATGCGCGCGCTGCGCGCACGGCGCGTGCTCGCGGCCTGCGCCTGAGGCTTCGCCCGGCGGCATGCGCCGGGCCGGCGTGCTACGCCAGCGAACGCCAGGCCGCGACCACGCGGTCCACCGGGATGTCGGCCACGCGGCTGGCCGCGCCGCGTTCGCCGCCCAGCAGCGCGATGCGTCCGGGGCCGATCGGCCGCCATTTCTCCGGCGAGGCCGCGCCGAACATCACGACCAGTGGGCAGCCGAGCGCGGCCGCGGCATGCGCCGGCCCGGTGTCGACCGAGACCATGCTGTGCGCCTGTTCGATCAGCGGCAGCAGCCGCGGAATCGGCAGCTCGTTGGACAGGTTGTGCACGCGCGGGTCGTGTCCGGCGGCAAGGCGGATGTCCTCGAGCACTTCGTGTTCGGGCGGCGAGCCGCACAGCAGCACCTGCGCTTCCGGCAGGTCTTCGAGCACCGCCTGCGCGACCGCCGCCCAATGCGCGGCATCCCAGTGCTTGGGGTGGTCGGCGGTCATCACCTTGCCGCGCTTGTGCGTACGCTTGTTGCCGGGCTGGAACAGCACCAGCGGGCCGTGCAGCCGCCGGTCGTCGCGCCATTGCGCGAACGCGGCGCGCTCGGCATCGGTCACCACCAGCCGCGGCAGGCGGAACTGCGCCGCGTCCACGGCAACGGTGGGCCACGCGTGCGACGGATCCTGCGCGCCGAGCGCGAGCCAGCGGTCGGGCCACAGCACCGGCGCGTCTTCGCCGGCCGCCGGGCGCGCCACGATGTCCTCGTCGCGCACGCCGCCGCGCCGAAGCAGGGCGCGCATCTCCGGATCGATGTCGCCCAGGTACACCGGCCCGCGCCCGCGCGCGCGCAGCCAGCGCACCAGCGCCCACTGGCTCGGGCACAGCAGGTAGGGGGTCTTGCGGCTGGTCACCATCTGCAGGTGGCCCAGCGTCGGCTCGCGTTCGAGCAGCGGCGGCGTCCAGCCGCCGGAACTGACCACGTCCACCGGTTGCCCGTAACGCGCCGACACCAGGCGCATCAGCGTGGTCAGCATGACCATGTCGCCGAACGCGCCGCAGCGGACGATCAGGGGTGGGGCAGGGCTCGGTGAGGCGGGTGCGGGAAGCGGCATGTCGGCGGGACGCGGCCTGGCGGTGCGGCGGCCAGCGTAACCCAGCGGCGCCGTGGTGGCCGCGCCGGCGATGGGCGAGAATCGCGGCCGACATCACGCCGGCCCGGCCATGCACATCGTCCACCTGCTGCTGACCGCACGCTTCGCCGGCACCGAGCGGCACGTGCTCGAACTGACCGCGGCCCAGGCCGAGGCCGGGCATCGCGTCACCCTGGTCCTGCGGCGCAAGGCGGCACAGGCGCGCGCGGACGCGATTGCGCATCGGGTGGATCCGCGCGTGCAGGTCGAGCTCGTGCACGACTTCCTCGCGCGCTGGCCGTCGGTGCCGCAGGCGCGCGCGGTGGTGCGCCGGCTCGCGCCGGACGTCGCGCATGCGCACCTGGGCTCCGCTTCGATCGCGTTGCGCGGCGTGCGCGGGTTCCCGCGCGTGGCCACGCTGCACATCGGCTACGACCGCCGCCAGCACGCGCACCTGGACGGGCTGGTCGCGATCGCGCCCTGGCAGCTGCCGACGATCCCGGAACCGCTGCGCCGGCATTCGGTGCAGATCGACAATTGGGTGGTGCCGCGCGCACCTTCGCCCGATGCGCGCGCGCGGATCCGCGCGTCGATCGGCGCGGGGGAGGATGACTTCCTCGTGGGTTCGATCGGGCGCATGGAGCCGAGCAAGGGCATGGACCTGCTGATCGACGCCTTCAGGCACGCCGCGCCGCCGCGCGCGAGGCTTGCGTTGGTCGGCGGTGGCCGCGAACTCGACGCCCTGCGCGCGCGGGCCGGGCGCGATGTCGCCATGCCCGGTTTCGTGGAGCGGCCGGAGGACTGGCTGGCGGCGTTCGATGGCTTCGTCAGCGCCTCGCGCGAGGAGCCGTTCGGCCTGGTGCTGCTGGAGGCGATGCAGGCGGGGCTGCCGGTGCTGGCCACGCAGACGGGCGGCGCGCGTCACCTCGCGCCGCTGATCGGACGCGGGTTGGTGCCGGTGGAGAATGTCGCCGCGCTGGCGCAGGCGCTCTCGGACATGGTCGACGCGCGTCCGCAGCGGCAGGGCTATCCGCTGGCGTCGATGCGCATCGATGCAAAGCTGCGCGAACTGGACGCGTTCTACCGGGACCAGGTCCGCTGGCTGCGCGGCGACGGGGCGCCATAGCGCGGCCCGCAACGGCTACCAGCGCAAGGGCCGCCTTGCGACGTCACCTGCCAACCGTTCGGCCAGCGCGCGCGCCTCGTCCAGCGGCAGGTAGCGCATGCGCAGCGCCGGTGCCATCGGGTTCGCGCCGGCGGTGTCCAGCCACAGCGAGGCCATGCCGAAGCGGCGGTCGAGCGGCGACTGCCGCAGTTGAAGCGCCTGCAGCTTGTCGATCTCGGCGAAGCGCCAGTGCCGCGACCACCAGCCCTCGCGCACGGCGACCAGATGGTCGTCGACATGGTAGCCGGCGAAGCGCGCCTGCCGGCGCGCCGCCAGCCAGGCCCACGGCAGCCACAGCAGGCCGAACGCGCCCCAGCCGCCGAGGTACCAGCACAACCCCGCGACCAGCGCCGCGGCGAACACGACGTCGCCCAGCAGCAGGCGCTGCCAGGCGCGCGGATGCAGCGGCAGCCAGTCGCGCGGTGGCCAGGCGTCGCGCGCCAGCACGTGCCGCACCAGGGTGTCGCAGGCCGCGGGCGTGGCGATCGGCGCGAGTTCGTGCAGGCCACGGTCCTGCTGCTGCGCGCCGTCCGTGCGCGAGCCGGCGGTGTCGATCGCCAGCGAACGGCGCCGGAACAGGCGATGCAGCAGGCCCTCGCGCAGCGTCCATGCCTGGATGCGCCGCCGCGACACGCTGCTGCGCACCCGCGCCAGCAGGCCGCGTTCGACGGTGAGCCGGCGCCCATGTTCGCGCAGGCGGAAGCCGTGATAGCGCACGATCGCCAGCACCACCGAGAACGCGCGGACCAGTGCCAGGGCGGCGAGCACGAAGCCGGCCACGGTGAGCGTGTTCAGGACGACGCTGCCGTCCAGGTGCCTGACGTAGCCGAACGCCTGCCGCCACAGGCTGCGCATGGCCTGCGCCATCGCATCCTCCGGCAACACCTGCCAGGCGAGTGCGAACGCGGCGCCGACCACCACCATGCCGCGGTTGGAGACCAGGCCCAGGCGCACGATCTCGGCGGTGGGCAGGGCGAGCAGCGTGTCGCCGTCGTCCGCCGCGTCGGGTGCGTCCGCGTCGCCGGCGCGGCCACGGTGGCGGATCAGCCGCTCCAGCGCCAGCGCGTCGGACAGCTTGAGCACGCGCATCTGCGCCTCGGGCTTGTCGCCGCCGGCGGATTCGAGCTTGACCTCGGCCACGCCGAACAGCCGATGCAGCAGCGTCTGCCGCAGCTCGACGTTGTGGATGCGCGAGAACGGCACCTGGCGCAGGCTGCGCTCCAGCAGGCCGCTGCGGATCAGCAAGCTGTCGCCGTCGATGCGGTAGCGGTAGGTGAAGTAGCGCCACACCGACGCCAGCGCCAGCACCGTGACCAAGACCAGCGCGCCGAACAGCTGGTAGCCCTCGTCACGGCGACCGCCCAGGAACACCAGCACGACCAGCGGCACGATGAACTGGCGCAGCGAGCCGAGCAGCACGAACAGCCACGACCACGGATGCAGTCGTCGCTCCGCGCTGGCGACCACGGCCGGCGCGGGCTCAGGCGTCGTCGTCATCGCGCTCGATCCAGCGCGCGAGGTGGTCGCGCAGGGCCTCGGCGTCGTCGGCGTCCAGCCCCGCCGTGGACACCGCGCTCTGGCGCGTGCCGGCGGTGTGGATGACCAGCGTCGACAGGCCGAAGCGGCGTTCGATCGGGCCGCGCTGCAGGTCGAGGTGCTGCACGCGCGACTTCGGCACGAAGGTTTCCTGCCGCCACAGGCGTCCGCGGCGCAGCGCGTAGCCGTCGCGGTCGACGCGCCAGCGCGTGTATTCGAACTGCCGGTAGGCCAGCCACGCGCCCCAGGATGGCAGCAGCACGAGTACCGCGATCGCCAGCGGCAGGGCGAGGGCGGTATCGCGCAGCAGCAGGCCGATCGGGACCAGCAGTCCCAGCGCGAGCAGGCCGAGGCCGAACACGTTGCCGAGCACGAACAGGCGGCGCGCGCGCAGCGGCAGCGGTTGCCAGCCATCGGGGAACGCGCGGGCCGGCGGCGCCGCGGGTGCATCGTCGGCCGGCGTCGCGAGGGTGTCGGCGGCGTCGCTCATCGGCGCTCCAGGTCGGCGTAGGGGTGGCGCTCGTCGCTGCCGGGCGGACGCGCCTTGAAGCGCTTGTAGGTCCACTGGTACTGCGCGGGGTCGCGACGCGCGATGCGTTCGACGTCGGCGTTGAGCGCGGCGGTGGCGATGGCCGGGTCGGCGTCGGCGATGCCGGGCGAGGCCGGTTCGATCCGCAGCGCGTATGCCGGCCCCGGACCGATGCGCTCGCACCAGGCGAACAGCACGGTCGCGCCGCTGCGCCCGGCGAGCCGGCCGAGCAGGGTCATGGTCAGCGCCTGCACGCCGAAGAACGGCGCGAACGCGCCATCGCCGCCCTTGGGCTGCTGGTCGGGCAGGATGCCGACCACGCCGCCGGCCTGCAGCCGCTTGAACAGCTGGCGCACGCCGGCGCCCTCGGCGCGCACCTGGGTGATGCGCCCGGCGTCGGCATCCGCACGCACCAGGCGCAGGAACGCCTCGCCGACGGCCGATTCCGGCGGCTTGTAGAGGATCGCCAGCGGCGTCTTCGCCGCCAGCCACTGGTTCAGCAGCTCCCAGTTGCCGAAGTGCGGCGCGGCCACGATCAGGCCACGGCCATCGGCGAGGGCGGCATCGAACAGCGCCTCGCCGTGGACCTCGCGGATCAGCGCAAGGTTCCCGGCGTGCGGGCGGGTCCACAGCCGCAGGGTTTCCAGTGTCTGCAGGGCGGTGGTGCGCAGCACCTCGCGACGCCATTGCGCACGCTGCCCCGGCAGCAGGTCCGGATAGGCCAGCTCCAGGTTGCGCAGCGTCACCTCGCTCTCGCGCGAGCCGGTGCGGAGCGACAGCCAGGCCAGCGCGTCGCCGATCCGGCGCCGCCACGCCCACGGCAGGCGGCCGGCGGCGGACGCGAACAGGTACAGCAGGCGGGCGACGAGATCGGTCATCGGTGAAGTGTAGCGACCGCGCACGCGAAGCCGCCGCGCGGCGGCCGCGCCCCGGCTGCGAAGACCGTGAGGGCGCATCCCACCGGCATCCCCGCGCAGGCCGGGACCCAGCGCCTGTTGTGCCGATGCGGTTCGAAGCGGCCGGAAATGCTCTGCGGCGTGGTCGCGGAGCCCGCGAGTGCTTTTCGCATCGTCATCCCGGCGTGCGCCGGGACGACGGCTAAGTTGGATATCGACAGTCGGCTATCGATGCGCCGGGGATGGCCGGCAACGCCGGGCCGCGTCCGCGCCGGGGGCGACGCACAAACGCGTTACGCTGCCATCCACCCCAACACTTGGCCCTGCCGATGCTGTCGCTGATCCAGCGCGTCACCGAAGCGGCCGTCGCCGTCGACGGCGACGCCGTGGGCCAGATCGGCCCGGGCCTGCTGGCCCTGGTCGGGGTGGAACCGGACGACGGCGACGCCCAGGTGGCGCGGATGGCGGAGCGCCTGCTCGGCTACCGCGTGTTCGCCGACGCCGAGGGGCGGATGAACCGGTCCCTGGCCGACGCCGGGGGCGGCCTGCTGCTGGTCAGCCAGTTCACCCTGGCCGCGGACACCCGCTCGGGGATGCGCCCGGGGTTCAGCACGGCCGCGGCCCCGGCCGAGGCGGAACGGGTGTTCGACCGGCTGGTGGCTGAATGCCGGGCCCGGCATGCCGGGGCGGTGGAAACCGGGCGTTTCGGGGCGCACATGACCGTTTCGCTGGTCAACGACGGCCCGGTGACCTTCCTGCTGCGGGCCTGAAGCCGGGGGGCGTCGCGCCCGACCCGGGCCGCCATCGCCCCCTTACGGGCGGCGGGGGCTGGAAACCGGCCCATCGGGGGCCCATATGGTGTCCAGCCCGGCCAACGACGGCCCGGCGACCTTCCTTCCGGGCCCGATCCCGCCCCGCGGAATGGTATAATTATGGGTTCACTTTGCCCCACGGTGCGCGCCTCATGGCGAACGAACGTCCTGCCGAACAGTCCGACATCAAGCTCCTGATCTCCAAGGGGCTCGAACAGGGCTACCTGACCTACGCCGAAGTCAACGACCACCTGCCCGACGACCTCGTCGATCCGGAGCAGATCGAGGACATCATCGGCATGATCAACGGCATGGGCATCGACGTGCACGAAGTCGCGCCCGACGCCGAGACCCTGCTGCTCGCCGGCGAGGCCAGCGGCAACCGCGAAGTCGACGAAACCGCCGCCGAGGAAGCCGCCGCCGCGCTGACCTCGCTCGACACCGAGGGCGGCCGCACCACCGACCCTGTGCGCATGTACATGCGCGAGATGGGCACGGTGGAGCTGCTGACCCGCGAGGGCGAGATCGCCATCGCCAAGCGCATCGAGGAAGGCCTGAACCAGATGGGCTCGGCGCTCGCCGTGTTCCCGTGGTCGGTGCAGCTGCTGCTCGAGGACTACGAACTGCACAAGGGCGGCAAGAAGCGCCTGGCCGAGATCGTGGTCGGCTTCAACGACGTCGAGGACGCCGTCGAGGAGCTGCCGGTCGCCGCCAGCGCCGACGACGCCGCCGACGCCGAAGGCGACGAGGACGAGGATGGCGACGACAGCGATGGCGACGGCGAGGAAGCCGGCCCCACCGGCCCGGATCCGGTCGAAGTCGCGCGCCGCATGGAGCTGCTGTCCGGCCTCTACGCCAAGTTCCAGAAGTCGTACGCGAAGAACGGCGCCGCCGCCAAGCCGGTGCTGAAGCTGCGCGAGGAAATGGCCGAGGTCTTCGTGACCCTCAAGCTGCCGCTGCCGCTCACCGACACGCTGGTGCGCAAGCTGCGCGACGTGGTCGGCGAGATCAAGGACCACGAGCGCCGCATCCTCGACCTGTCGACCAAGGTCGCGAAGATGCCGCGCAAGGACTTCATCCGCGCCTGGGAAGGCAACCAGACCAACCTGGGCTGGGTGGACGACGTGCTCAAGCGCAAGCAGAAGTGGTCGTCGGGCATGCGCGAGGTGAAGGACCAGGTCATCGCCGAGCAGGAAGCCACCCTCGCCATCGAGAAGGCGATGATGGTCACGCTCGCCGACCTCAAGGAGATCAACCGCGCGATGGCCTATGGCGAAGCCAAGGCGCGCAAGGCCAAGAAGGAAATGGTCGAGGCCAACCTGCGCCTGGTGATCTCGATCGCCAAGAAGTACACCAACCGCGGCCTGCAGTTCCTCGACCTGATCCAGGAAGGCAACATCGGCCTGATGAAGGCGGTGGACAAGTTCGAGTATCGCCGCGGATACAAGTTCTCGACCTACGCCACCTGGTGGATCCGCCAGGCGATCACCCGCTCGATCGCCGACCAGGCGCGCACCATCCGCATCCCGGTGCACATGATCGAGACGATCAACAAGCTCAACCGCATTTCCCGCCAGATGCTCCAGCAGTACGGCCGCGAGGCCACGCCGGAGGAGCTGGCCAAGGAAATGGACATGCCCGAGGACAAGATCCGCAAGGTGATGAAGATCGCGAAGGAGCCGATCTCGATGGAGACCCCGATCGGCGACGACGAGGACTCGCACCTGGGCGACTTCATCGAGGACACCAACGTCGAGTCGCCGATCGACGCGACCACCAACACCAACCTGTCGGAGACCGTGCGCGACGTGCTCGCCGGCCTGACCCCGCGGGAAGCGAAGGTGCTGCGCATGCGCTTCGGCATCGACATGAACACCGACCACACCCTCGAGGAAGTCGGCAAGCAGTTCGACGTCACCCGCGAGCGCATCCGCCAGATCGAGGCCAAGGCCCTGCGCAAGCTGCGCCATCCCTCGCGCTCGGAACAGCTGCGCAGCTTCCTCGACATCGACTGATCCGCCTCCCGGCACGCCGCAGCGGCGCCGGAACCGCCACGAAGCCCCGCGCAAGCGGGGCTTCGTCGTTTCAAGCGCTCGGCAGGCACGGCGCGATGGCCTGCGGGAACCTTCGACGATCTCCTGGCGGCGGTGCCCGGCATGGCGGAAGGAACGAGCGCCGCGTGCAGGCATCCGCTTCGCGTCCTTCTTGCGGCCCGGTCCGGATGGCTCGCCTGCAGCGTGACGCATGCGATGCGGGGTGCTAGCGTCCACACTCGTTGGATCGATTCAAATCGAGGTGGAAGGATGGCGGCGAGGTGGGCGATGGGTCTTGCGGCGTTGACGATGCTGGGGGTGGGCACGGCCCTGGCCGGTCCACAGGCGGTCGGCGAGCGTGCGTATGCGGCGGTCGATCCCTTCATCGGCACCGGCGGCGAAGGCCACACCTTCCCCGGCGCTACGGTGCCCTTCGGCATGGTCCAGCTCAGCCCCGACACGCGCATCCAGCCGCGCAAGGACGCCTACGGCTGGGCCGCGGGCTATCGTTACGACGACAGCAGCATCGTCGGCTTCTCGCACACGCACTTCTCCGGCACCGGCCATTCCGACCTCGGCGACGTGCTGCTGATGCCGTTCACCGGCGATCCCGGGCTCGAGCGCGGCGACCCGGAGGTACCGCGCAGCGGTTATACCTCGCGCTTCCGTCATGACGACGAGATCGCGCGCCCCGGCTACTACGCAGTCACGCTCGACGACTACCGGGTGCGCGCCGAACTCACCGCCAGCGCACGCGCCGGCGTGCATCGCTACACCTTTCCCAAGGGCGAGGTCGCGCGCGTGCTGGTCGACCTGCGCACGTCGATGTATGACTACCCCGGCAAGATCTCTTGGTCGCGTCTGCGGAGGATGCCCGACGGCACCATCACCGGGTTCCGCGAAACGCGTGGCTGGGCACCGGGGCGGCAGCTGTATTTCGCGATGCGTTTCTCGCGGCCGCTTGCCGGCCATGCCTTCCACAACACCGAGGCCGACATCCCGTACAAGGGTTTCGCGCCCCCGGCCGACCGCGACCCCACGCAACGCGCGCAGATCGAGGGCCGGCAACTGGTCGGCACGTTCGACTTCGGCCCGCTCGACGCGCCGCTGGTGGTGAAGGTCGCCATCTCGCCGGTGAGCGAAGCCGGCGCCATCGCCAATCTCGGTGCCGAGGTGCCCGGCTTCGACTTCGACCGCGTGCACGCGGATGCGAAGCGGCAGTGGGTGGAGGCCCTGTCGGTGCTCGACATCCAAGCGCCCGGGCACGACCGGCGCAGCGCCTACACCGCGCTGTACCACACGCTGCTCGGGCCGACGCTGTTCATGGATACCGACGGCCGCTATCGCGGCCCCGACAACGCGGTGCACCAGGCCGAAGGCTTCACGCATTACTCCACGTTCTCGCTGTGGGACACCTATCGCGCGCTGCACCCGCTGCTGACCATCGTGCAGCCCGAACGACGCAACGCCGATTTCGTCAATTCGCTGCTCGCGCACCAGCGGCACAGTCCCTACGGCATCCTGCCGGTGTGGTCGTTCCACGGGCTGGAGACGTGGTGCATGATCGGTTACCACGCGGTGCCGGTGATCGCCGACGCGCACCTCAAGGGCATCCACGGCTTCGATGCCAACGCCGCGCTCGATGCGATGGTCGCCAGCGCGCGTTACGGTCCCTACGACGGCCTGGCGCAGTACATGGCGCTGGGCTGGGTGCCGATCGACGAGGAAGGCGAGGCCGCGTCCAAGACCCTCGAGTACGCCTACGGCGACTGGACCATCGCACGCATGGCGCGGTCGCTGGGGCGCGACGACATCGCCGGTGAGTTCGAACGGCGCGCCGGGAACTGGCGCAATGCCTATGATCCCGGCACCGGCTTCATGCGCGCCAAGAATCGCGATGGCAGCTTCCGGGAACCCTTCGATCCCACCGCCAGCGGCTATGGCAGCGACTACACCGAGGGCAACGCCTGGCAGTATTCGTGGTACGTGCCGCACGACGTCGCCGGACTTTCCGGCGTGCACGGCGGCGCCGGCAAGCTGCTGGACAAGCTTGACCAGGTGTTCGATGCCAAGGTCGATCCGGCGGTCTTCGCGCACATGGAGGACATCGTCGGCCTGATCGGGTGGTACGCGCACGGCAACGAACCCAGCCACCACGTCGCCTACCTCTACGCCTACGCCGGCCAGCCCTGGCGCACCCAGGCGCGGCTGACGCAGATCCTGGCCACCCAGTACGCCGATCGTCCCGATGGCCTTGCCGGCAACGACGACCTCGGCCAGATGTCGGCGTGGCAGTTGTTCACCCTGCTGGGCTTCTACCCGGTCGCGCCGGGCAGCGGCGAGTACATCATCGGTCGCCCGTTCCTGCCCGAGGCCACGCTGCACCTGCCCAACGGCAAGCGCTTCCGCATCGTCGCCGACGGACTCGACGCCGGGCATGGCCACGTTGGTGCGGCGACCTTGAACGGCCAGCCGCTGCAGCGGGCGTTCCTGCGCCATGACGAACTCATGGCCGGCGGCGAGCTGCGCTTCGAGATGCAGGACGCGCCGAACCGCGCGTGGCCCGGCGCAGGCGCCGAGGCGCCCTATTCGATGTCGAACCTGCGTTGAGCCGGGCGCGATACGTCCCTGACCGGTAAACTGCGCCGGTCGCGGGCCTATAGCTCAACGGTTAGAGCAGAGGACTCATAATCCTTTGGTTCCAGGTTCGAATCCTGGTGGGCCCACCAGGCCGATCAGTGGGTTGAATGGCCAAAGCGTGCGGCGCCGAGGGCTTCCGTCGCGGTCATCAGCCACGGATGCGTGCCGTCCCCGGCATCGACCTCGGCCGGGATGTCGCCGCCATCGATCTCCTGCTCGAAGCGCATGCGGATCGGATCCGGGATCGTGGCGCCTAGCCGTGTCGCGAACGATGTCGTGGCCCCGGACGGGAGTCGGGGCAAGATCAAGCCGACCGCGCCGCGGCAGTGGCGCGTGACATCAAGGCGTGACCCGCGTGCCACGGCAGTGGCATCAGATTGTGCACGCACGCCCAGGCGCGCTGATCCGGCCCCGCGCCGTGCACGGCGCCAGCGGCCCCATGGAGGGGCCGCGTCGGCCGTGCCCACCGGTGGTGGCGCCCGGCGTTGAGGACCAGGCGTCGCTTCACGCCCGGATTTGCAGGCGCGTGCGCCTCAACGTGCGAACGCGTCGATCTGCAGAAGTTCGATCTCGGCCAGGTCCCATGACGCTTCGCTCGTGAACCGGATTTGATAAGCCGTGTATGCACCTGGCTTCTGGATGCGGAACGGCCGCAGCTGCCTCGCCCACGTGAATGCTTCCTGCTGGCGGGCGTCGACGACGCGCCAGGGGCCGTCGCCCTCACGGCCCTCCAGCACCCATGACAGCCGCGGCAACGGGTGCGCGCCGTTGGTGAGCGTGTAGGAATGCACCGCCTCCGTCCCGGGGGACAGGGCCAGTTCGACCGAAGACGCTCCGGCGGGCATTGCCAGTACGGTGGTGGCATCGTCGTCCACCAGCGGACGCCCGTCGCGCCCGTCGTCCAGCCGCGTGCCGTCCGCGCTGGCGTGGTCGTCGAGGCGCGCAGGTGCCTTGCCCGGTGGCGTCAGCGAAGGCGGCAGGTCCCCGGCAGCGCTGCCCCAGGTCGACGGTGTGGGTCCCATGGTGAATTCGAGCGTGCCGCCGCTGGCGATGTCGGCGTGGCGCAGCCACGCCCGTGGCCACGGTTTGCCGTTGAGCGTCAGCGACTGCACGTAGACATGGTCGGGGCTGTTGTCTCGGGCGATCACGCGCAGCATCCGTCCGCCGTCGAGGCGCACGTCGACGCGGTCGAACGCCGGCGAGCCGATGACATAGTCGCCAGAACCCATCTGCAGGGGATACAGGCCCAGCATCGCGAACAGGTACCACGCCGACATCTCGCCGTTGTCCTCGTCGCCCGGATAGCCCTGTCCGATCTCGCCGCCCAGATAGAGCCTGCGCAGCACCTCGCGGCTGATGCGCTGCGTCTTCCAGGGTTGGCCGGCATGCACGTACAGCCAGGGGATGTGGTGCGAGGGCTGGTTGCTGTGCGCATACATGCCCATGCGCACATCGCGCGCCTCGGTCATCTCGTGGATGACCTGGCCGTAGCTGCCGGCGAAGCGGGCCTCGGCGGTCTCCGGGGTGGCGAAGAACGCGTCGAGCTTGCGCGCCAGGGCATCGCGACCGCCGTACAGCCACGCCAGGCCCTCGCCATCGTGCGCCGCGGTGAAGGCGAACGTCCAGGCATTCGCCTCGGTGTAGTCGTGGCCCCAGACCCTGGCGTCGAAATCGGCGGCGGGCTGGCGCCACTGTCCGTCCGCGCCGCGTCCACGGAAGAAGCCGGTGGCTTGGTCGAACAGCCGCGGGTAACCGGCGGCGCGGGCGCGGAAGTACTCGGCATCGTCGCGATAGCGTCGGGCGCGCGCGGTGTCGCTGTCCGTGGCGGCCAGGCGCTCGCCAAGCTGCGCCAGGCCGGCATCATTGAGCGCGCCCTCGAGCGTCCACGACAGGCCCTCGTGGACCGAGGTGTCGGCGTAGCCACGGTACAGCGAGTTAGCCAGGCCCTTGCGGCCGACGTTCGACACCGGAGGCACCACGGTGGCGTTGCGCAGCGCGGCTGCATAGGCCTCGTGCGGGTCGAAGCCGCGCACGCCTTTCATCCAGGCATCGGCGAACGCGACGTCGGAACTGGTGCCCACCATCAGGTCCGCGTAGCCGGGCGATGACCAGCGCGCCACCCAGTCACCGTCCCGGTACTGCTGCAGGAAGCCATCGACCATGGCGCCGGCCTGCCCGGGCGCGAACAGCGCGTACGCCGGCCAACTGGTGCGGAAGGTGTCCCAGAAGCCGTTGTTGACGTAGACCTTGCCGGCGCGGATCACCGCCGAAGTGCGCTGCGCGTCGCCGCCGGGGGCGTCCTTGGACCAGCTGCTCTGGTCGGCATGCCGCCATTCCGGACGGTCGCGGCTGCCGACGTTCTCGTGCGCCACGTTGGGATACAGGAACAGGCGGTACAGGTTGCCGTAGACCGTCGCCAGCTGGTCGTCGCTCGCGCCTTGCACCTGGACGCGGTAGAGCAAGGCGTTCCAGGCGTCGGCGGCCCGGTCGCGGACGGCTTCGAACGAATCACCACCGATTTCCAGATCGAGGTTGCGCCGCGCCTGCTCGACCGAGATCAGCGACGTCGCAATCCGCATGCGCACTTCGCCATCGGGCCCCGGCGAGAACTTCACGTAGCCGGTCGGCCGTTCCGTCCGGATCATGCCGCTGGCGGCCCATGGCTGGTCGAAGCGCGCGTACACGAACATGCGCGTGGCACCGTTGGACAGTCCGCTGCGGGTGTCCGTGTAGCCGCTGAGCGTCTGCGTGGATGCATCGAGCGACAGTCCGCCACGCGCATCGACGTTGTCGAACAGCAGGTTCGCGTCGCCATCGCGCGGGAACTGGAAGCGGAAGAGCGCAGCGCGTTCGCTGGGTGCGATCGCGGCGCGGATGCCGTTGTCGAACGCCACCTCGTAGACGTGGGGGCGCGCACGCTCGCGGTCGTGCGAGAACGACAGCGCTCGGCGCGCACGGTCTGCTTCAGGCACGCCGCGCGTGGCCGACGGCATCACCTGGAAGGTCTGGCGGTCACCCATCCAGGGGCTGGGCTGGTGGCTGATCGACAGCGCCTGCAGGCGAGGGCGGTTGTGGTCGTCGTTTTGCTCGTTCCAGCGATACAGCCAGCCAAGGGTACCGGCGTCGGTCACAGGCACCCAGAAGTTGAAGCCGTGCGGCATCGCCGTGGCAGGGAGGTTGTTGCCACGCGAGAAGCGCCCGTTGGATTGCGTGCCTCGGGTGGTGAGGACGCGTTCGACCGGCGAGGAGACCGCGGCACGCGGGACCTCGGCGATGGCGAGGTCGTCGATCCAGCCTTGCGCGGCGGCTTCGCCGACCGGGCGAGCCTCGATCTCGATGGCGCGGATCCGGCGCCCTTGCAAGGCCGGTACATCGCCCAGGCGGACTGCCTTGCGCGCCCATTGCTCGGGATACAGCGTGTTCGATCGCGCTTGCGCCACCGCGCCGACGTGCACGCCATGCTGGTCACGCGCGCCGAGCTCGGACAGCCTGCGGCCGTCATCAAACACCAGGTCCAGCGAGATGCCGGTGGAGGCGACGGTGTCGCCATCGACGATCTCCGGCAGCACCATCCAGGAAAATTCCGTGTCCCTGCCGACCGCCATGTCCACTTCGAACAGTGTTGCGCGTCCGCCGACGCCTTCACCTCGATAGCGCAGTGCGCGCAGGCCGCTGTAGCCCATCCCCGCTTTCGCGGCGTAGGGGCTGGCGGGACCGGACCCGACGTCGACCTGCACGTCCAGGGCCGGAGACGCGGGCAGCGGATCGCCGCCTTCGAAGGACGTCGCGAAGCGCGGGGCGTTGCCGGCGACGGCGACGCACGCCAACGCCAGCCAGGCCGGCAGCGTTACCCAGCCAGCCATGCGCACGCGGCATCCCCGGCGCGCGCCGCGCCGGTCAGCCGCGCGCACGAAGCACCGCCAGCACGTCATGGCACGCGCCCATGGTGTGGTAGTCGGTCTTGCCGGCGGGGCTTTTCTCGTCGTCGTACTTGCGGTTGCTGCGGTCCAGGATGCGATACCAGGCGCCGTATTCGTGGTCGATCATGTGCGCCCAGGCGTACTCCCAGAGGCGCTCGTACCATTGCCAGTAGCGGTCGTCGCCGGTGGCCGTTGCCAGCCGCGCGGCGGTGGCGATCGACTCGGCCTGCACCCAGAAGTACTTGTCGTCGTCGCAGATGAAGGATTTGCCGTCCGGCAGCGCTCGACCGGGAATGTCCCTGCGCAGCGCCTCCGGCGCGAAGCCATAGGCCAGGCCGCCGAACTCGGGGTCCCAGGCCGCGTCCACGGCGCGGTCGAACAACGACGTTGCGTGCGGCACCAGCCAGTCGGCCGGTCGGCCGTCGGCGCGGAGGTGGCCGTCGAGGATCAGGAGCAGCTTGGCCCACTCGGTCTGGTGGCCGGGCTGGAAACCCCAGGGCCGGAAGAGGTGCCTTGGCTCGTCGCGGTGGTAATCCGTATCCACCTGCCAGCGCACGTCGTAGTGCTCCCATATGAGTCCGTCGCTTTGCGCGGCCTGGCGCCGGGTCATGTGGTCTGCCAGTTGCAGGGCACGATCCAGGAACCTGCGGTCGTGGGTGGCTTCGAAGGCCGCCAGCATCGCCTCGCACATGTGCATGTTGGCATTCTGGCCGCGGTATTCGCTGAACCGCCAGTCGCGCGAGGCCTCGTCGCGGTACAGGCCCGGCCCGGGTTCCCAGTAGCGCTGCTCCAGCAGGTCCCAGTGTGCGTTGATCCAGGGCCTGGCCTGCTCGAAACCGGCCTTCAGCGCGATCGCGTACGCCAGCAGCACGAAGGCGGCGCCGTAGCAGTGCTGGGTGTCGTCCTCCGGGACGCCGTCGCGCAGCGTCCAGTAGTAGCCGCCGCTTTCCGGATCGAGGTGGCGCTCACGCAGGAATGCCAGCCCGTGCTGCACGGCATCGCGATACTCGTCGTCCCGCCTCGGATCCTCACCGCCGAATTCGAGCAGGGCGGTGGCGTAGTTGAAGACGAACCGCGTGCTGCTGACCAGGTGGCGGTGGCTGGCGTCGTAGATGCGACCGTCGTCCTTGAAGTAGTGGAAGAATCCACCGGCCGGATCGATGCAGTGCGGGTGGTAGAACGCCATGGTCTGGCGGATGTGGTCGCGCAGGAAGGCCTGGCTTCGGAAGTCGCCGTGGGTGGGCAGGCGTCGGGTCATGGGTCAGGGGCCTCGGGGCGGTTCGGAGACAGGGTGCACGGGACCAGGGAACGCGCGGATCCTCAGCGCGGCGCGGAGGTCGGCCAGGGAAGCGGACGAGCGCACATGTACGCGCGCGGACTCGCCGGGTAGCAGGGTCATGGCATTGTCGGACAGTTCGGCATCGATCGAGCCGAAGTCGATCCAGACCGCATGCGCCAGTGCGGCCGAGGACAGTTCGAGCACGCGGTCCCCGTCACTCTCCCGCAGCGAAGCGGTGATCGCCGGATCGATCCAGGCGATGTCCTTCGCGGGCCTGAAGTAGACGATTCCCCGGGCGGGCGGCTCGCCGTCGACCAGCAGGTCGAACACCGCGACCGTCGTGGCCGGATCCGCACCCGACAGCAGGTTCTCGTCGGCATGCGTCGCGACCTGCGTCGCCGACAGCGGCGGTAGCGTGACCGCCTGCCATTCCTCGCGCAGCAGGCGCCCGTCCAGTGCGAGCACGCGCAGGTGCAGCCGCCCCGCGCGCGGCTCGGTGCGATCGGACACGAGGGTCACGCGGGTGGCGCCATCCTTGCGCAGGGCCGCGACCGTGACGGGCGCGAAGAATCGGCGCGCGTGGTAGTGCAGGGCCTTCCAGCGACCGTACCAGTCGATTCCCGACCACGAGGCACCGGGCCAAACGTCGTTGAGCTGCCAGTACAGCGAGCCCATGGTCCGGGGCCTGCTCGCGCGATGGTGCAGCGCGGCCAGCGCGATGGCATCGGCCTGGGTGACCTGGCTGAGGTAGATGAAGTCGGCGAAGTCGCGGGGTTCGCCGTATGCCATCCGGATGTAGTGCAGCAAGCGTTCGTTTCCCTTGCCGGCGAGGAACTTCTGGTGGGCCTCGATCACGGGCGCATCGATGGCCTGCTCGCCGCGCGATGCGAAGCTGTCGACGGTACGCTGGACCGGCCACGCCTGCATGCCGAACTCGGCCATGAAGCGAGGCGTGACGTCGAGATAGGCTTCCGGCGGGCGCGCGGGGTTGCCCCAGACTTCCCAGTAATGCATGTTGCCCGCGGCCGGCGTGTTCGCGACCTCGGCCAGGTCGTTGCTGGGCGAGCTCGACCAGTATGCGACGCCCCCGGCGTCCTCGGCGACCACTGCGCGCAGTTCATGCCCGAACAGTTGCACGTAGCCGTCCCAGACCGTCTCGGCAAAGGCGGGGTCTGCCTTGCGCAGTGATTCGCCATGGCCCCAGTATTTCCAGGCGATCTCCTCCTCGTTGTTGCCGCACCACAGCACGATGGAGGGATGGTTGCGCAGTCGCCGCACCTGCTGGCGCGCCTCGGCCACGACGTTGGCGCGGAAGCCGGGGTCGTACGCGGGCTGCATGCCCCCGCCGAACATGAAGTCCTGCCAGACCAGCAGCCCGAGCTCGTCGGCGAGCGCGTAGAACGCGTCGGTCTGGTAGGCCCCGCCGCCCCAGACGCGGAGCATGTTCATGTTGGCATCGACCGCGGATCGCAGCACGTGCCGCAGGCGCGCGTCGTCCACCCGCGGCAGGAACATGTCGAAGGGGATCGCATTGGCGCCCTTGGCAAACACGGGGACGCCGTTGACCACGAATTCGAAGCCGCTGCCCGTGGCATCGGGTTCGCGGCGCAGTTCCACGCTGCGCAGCCCGGTACGGGTCGCGCGCCGGGCCACGGTCGCACCGTCCTGGACCAGTTCCACCTCGTAGCGGTAGAGCGCCTGTTCGCCATAGCCCACCGGGTACCAGCGGCGCGGCGATTCCACCCGGATCGGCACGGCGATCACGTGCTTGCCTTCGGCCAGCGTGGTCTCGCGCACGTCGATGGTGCTGACCACGTTGTCGGGCGCGGCCTGAGTCAGCCGCAGCGTGTAGCGGCCCGCGCGTGCCACATCGATGTCGACGAGGGCGGTCAGGTCGGCGCGTCGCGCATCAATCCCCTCCTGGCGCAGGAACAGGTCCGCGATGCGCGCCGCGTCCCAGCTCTGCAGTCGTACCGGTTGCCAGATGCCCGAGGTGACATAGCGCGGTCCCCAGTCCCAGCCGTAGTGGTAACCCGGCTTGCGCACGAAATTGCCGGTCATGGCGTCCGGCGGTTCGTCGCCGTAGGGCGAGGGGTAGTTGCCGGCGATCCTGTGCGGCATGGCCAGCACGCTCGGCAGCAGCCTGCTGATCGGCGAGTGCAGCAGCACGCGCAGCTCGTTGCGACCCGGACGCAGCCTGTCCCGCACCGGGATGCGCCAGGTGCGGAAGAAATTGTCGGCGTCGAGGACCTTCTCGCCGTTGAGGAAGACTTCGGCGAACGTGTCCAGCCCGTCGAACACCAGGTCGCTGCGCGACGCCGCGAGCGCCTCGGGCGGAGCGTCGAACGCGAGGCGGTACTCCCAGTCGGCCAGGCCGATCCACTGCAAGCCCGCCTCGGGCGCGCCCACGTAGGGATCCGGGATCAGGCCGTGCGCCAGGAGGTCGGTGTGGACCGTGCCGGGTACGGTCGCGGCGTGCCACTGCGTGGCGGCGGCCGGGTGCGATGCGCGCACGTCACCGCGCGCGAGCCGGAACTCCCAGCCCGCATCCAGCACTGCTTCGTGCATGCCTGCAGCGCTGGCCATCGAACAGGCCACAAGGCCCGCGAGCGCGAGGGCTGCGCGCCAACCGCGCGTCACCGCTGCGATCGAGGCCGTTGCCGCGCGGATGCCTCGGGATTTCATTCGATCGTCGCCTTGCAGTGCTCGTCGATGAAGCGCTGGTGCGAGGGCATCGCCTCGACGCAGGTGGCGATGGCCTGCCGCACCCGCTCGACGTGCTGCAGCAGGCGGTCGTCCGGCATCTGGTCCACGATCGGGTGGTAGCCGCGCGGCAGCACGCGCTGTCCCAGCATCACCTGGACCCAGCTGGGCAGCGCGAAGAAGTCCTCGCCCAGGCGCAGGTAGCGTCCGTCCGCGCGGAACAGGTCGAGCGCTTCCTGCAGCGGCGCAGGGACGGCCATCGCGCGGCAGTGGTTCCAGAACGGACTGTCGTCGCGTTCGGTCGCGTGGTAGTGCAGCACCAGGAAGTCGCGGATGCGCTCGTACTCGAAGGTGGTATCGCGGTTGTAGCGTTCGGCCAGCAGCGGGTCGAAGTCGCGGTCGGGGAACAGCGCGAGCAGGCGCTGCAGTCCGGACTGGACGAGATAGATGCTGGTGGATTCGAGCGGTTCCATGAAGCCGCTGGCCAGCCCGAGGGCGACCACGTTGCGGTTCCAGAAGCGCCGGCGCATGCCGGTGGTAAAGCGCAGCGGGCGTGGATCGGCCAGCGCGCGCCCGTCGAGGTTGGCGAGCAGCGTCGCGGCGGCCTCGTCGTCGCTGATGTGCGCGCTCGAATACACGTAGCCGTTGCCGGTGCGATGCTGCAGCGGGATGCGCCATTGCCAGCCCGCGGTCCGGGCGGTGGCGCGGGTATAGGGGGTCAGTTCGCCGGCGCTCTCGCAGGGCACCGCGATCGCGCGGTCGCAGGGCAGCCAGTGCGTCCAGTCGATGTAGCCGGTCTGCAGGGCCTGCTCGATCAGCAGGCCGCGGAAGCCCGAGCAGTCGATGAACAGGTCGCCCTCGACGCGCTCGCCGCTCTCCAGTTGCAAGGCCTCGACGAAGCCGTCCGTTCCACGGAGGACCACGTCCACCACCTTGCCTTCGCTCCTGACCGCGCCGCGGCGCTCGGATAGCGTTCGCAGGAAGCGCGCGTACAGGCCGGCATCGAAGTGGTACGCGTAGGCCAGGTCGGCCATTGGCGACCCCGGCGGCGCGTCCTCGGGTCCGGGCATGAACCGGTTGAGCGGCGCCGCCGCGGTCTGCAGCGAATAACCGCCGATGTCACGCGCGCGCCCGGCGAGGAACAGCTTGAGCCAGAACTGGTGGAACGGGAGCGGACCGATGCCTTGCCCGATCCGTCCGAAGCCGTGCATGTAGCGGTCGCCGATCCGCCCCCAGTCGCGGAACTGGATGCCGAGCTTGAACGTGCCGCGCGTGTGCACCACGAAGTCTGCTTCACCGATGCCCAGCAGGTCGGCATTGAACGACTTCAGGTGTGGCACGCTGGCCTCGCCGACCCCGACGATGCCGATCTCTTCGGATTCCACCACGCGCACCGAGGTGCCCTGGCCGACGTACGTCGACAACACGGCGGCGGCCATCCATCCGGCGCTGCCGCCGCCGACCACGACGATGCGCTTGATCCGGTGGTCGTCGACGGTCATCGGCGCTCTCGGCTCCCGGTGGCGGTGCAGGCCCGCTGGAGCTGGGCCGAAGGAATGATAGGCCGGCGGGCACGGGTGCTGCGCAGGGGGGGGCGGCCTCGCCCCGGACTCGAATGGCGCCGGGACTGCAGGGCTGAAGAGGGACCGGCGGGCGCGGGAGGGCTGCGACCGCCGATCCGGACCCTCGCGCCAGTGCGATGCGAGGGGAGGGACGTACAACTCAGAACTTGTAGGTCAGCCCCAGGTAGGCGACGCGCCCGGCGTAGCCATTGGTGTAGAAGCGGTCCTTGGTGTCGTTGCCCAGGTGTGCACGCGTCTCCTCCTTGGTCAGGTTCAGCACCGAGGCACTGATGCTGAAGGCGGGGGAGAAGTTGTAGGCAGCATTCAGGTCGATCTGCTGGTAGGGCTCTTCATACACGTTCAAGCGGTTGACCTGGCCTTGCACCATCTCGCCGCGACGGTTGTACGAGGCGCGCAGCAGCAGATTGTGCGCTTCGTAGAACACCGTGAAGTTGACCTGATTCTTCGCGCTGCCGATGAGGGGGGATCGCGCCAGCTCGGTGCCGTCCTCGAGAGCGACGGAAGCCAGGTTGGTGTCGTTGTAGGTGTAGTTGGCCTGGAAGCCAAGCCCGAAATCGAGTGTGTGCTGCGCATACAGCTCTACACCCTGCGAAACCCCGTCGCGACCACCGGCCGAGGTGGAATAGTTCTGCACCGTAACGGTCTCGCCATTGACCACCATCGCCACATCGGTGATCACCGGGATGGCGAAGTTGCCGACATCCTTGCGGAACAGCGCCGCGCCGAGCACCGAGCCCGGATGGAAGTACCATTCCAGGCCCAGGTCGTACTGCGTGGCCTTGTACGGTTCCAGCGTCTTGTTGCTGCCGGATCCGTACCATCCCTGCTGGCCCGCGCCTCCGGTCAGGCGGCGGTCGGCGACATACTCCGGACTGAAGTACTCCAGGCTGCCCGGAGCGGAGATGTCCTCGTAGCGCGGGCGCGAGATCACCTTGGAGGCGGCCGCGCGCAGGACCAGGTTGTCGCTCAGGTCGTACGCCAGGTTGAAGCTCGGCAACACGTCCGTGTAGCTGCGATCCAGCGAACTGACCTCGTACGACTCGACGCGCGCCACGCTGTCCGACAGCCTCCAGTAGCCCTCGCTGCCGCAGTAGGTGTTGGCCGGCGCACCAACGGGCGTCGCGGCGCCCTGCTGGCAGGCCAGCGGGTTGCCATCGGCACCATCGAAGAAGTAGTCGTTGTATGAGGTGACCCGATCGGTCGAGTCGGCATGCTGGCGCGTACTGGCGACACGCACGCCGACGTTGCCGCGAAGGCGCTCGGTGCGGAAGTTGGCCTGCAGGTAGGTCGAATAGAGCCGTTCGTCCACGTTGTACACGAAGTTGTCTTCTTCGCGGGTCTGCATCGGGCCGTACGTGCTGTTGAGATAGGCGATGTAGGCTGGATAGTCGATCGCCGGGAACGCGCTGGCCTGGATCGCGCCGGTCTGGTTGCCCATTGCGCGCAGGAAGCTCGGCGAGAACTGGGTGGCCAGATCGTTGCAGCCGCCGTTCCAGAAACGGTTCTCGTAGTTCGACGGGTCGGTCCCCGGGCACACCCAGTAGCTGTTGCCGGTGCTGCGGTGGACGCCGCCATCCCGTCCCTTGATCCCGAACTGGATCGAGTCCAGGAAGTTGCCGTCGTTGTACCAGGTGACGTCGAGCTGCGCGTAGGTCTGCTCGTTGTCGTTGCGGGTCCAGGAGGACCCGGTCGAGCCGAGGTCGACCTGCAGGATGCCGGCCTGCAGGTTCTGCATCAGTTCCGGCGAGAACGTCATCGTCGGCGTGCCGGTCAGGTCCCAGGCGCTGGCGAAGTTGCCGTTGGTCCAGCTGCCGTCCGCGTTCTGGCGGCGCGGCTTGATCGGCACCGTGAACTGCAGCTCGGGCCCGCCCTTGGCCCAGGTCCGGCCACCCTTGAAGGCGACGTCCACCGATCCGCCGCGCCATTCGGCGGCGAAGTCGGCGGTCTGCGACAGCGCCTTCTCGAGGTTGTAGCTGCCGGTGATCTGCGGGGTCGGCACGGTGCAGTCGTCCGAACCCCAGCCGCCCGGGGCCATGCCGGCGGCGGCGGCCTCGGCCTCGCTGCAGTAGTAGGGCTTGCCGGCATGCAGGCTGTAGTCCGCGCCGGTGACGATGGTGCCGCTGCGGTCGAAGTGCAGCCGGTCGAGGAGGCGACCGCCCGGCCAGTTGCCGTCACCGTGGTAGCGGGCGATGTTCCATTCCGGCACCTTGATGGTGTTGGTCTGGGAGTCCTGCGACAGCTCGAAGCGGAAGTAGTTGGCGGTCAGGGTCAGGTTGTCGGTCGGCTTGAACTGCAGGGTCAGCTGTCCGCCCTTGCGCTCGCGCGCTTCTTCCCTGGCGGCGAAGTTGACCGAGGTCGGCATCATGAAGCCGGTGTAGTAGTTGCCGTTCTGGTCCCAGAATCCCGTGCCGCCCCACCAGTTGGAGTCGAAGTCGGAGGGCTGGCCGTTGACGTCGACCGCGGTGCCGCCTTCGTCGCGGCCGTACCACTGCCAGCTTTCGGTGCTGGCGCCCAGGGTGCGGGTGGTGCGCTTCTGGTCGGTGTAGCCGACGAAGACGCCGAAGCGATCGTCCTGGTCATGCCAGGAATACGAGCCGGAGAATTGCCCGTCGGTCTGCTTGGTGGTATCGGCCCAGGTGCCTTCGGCCGAGACGAAACCGCTGTTCGCTTCGAGCTCAAGCGGGCGCCGGGTGCGCAGGATCACCGTGCCGCCGACGCCGCCTTCGTCGATGCGCGCTTCCGGGGTCTTGTACAGCTCCGCGCTGGACAGCATGTTCGACGGCAGCAGCGTGTAATTGAACGAACGGGTCGGGTTGCCGTTGGATTCGGCGGTGGCGACGTAGTTGCCGTTCAATTCGGTCAGGGTCAACTCCGAGGACAGGCCGCGGACGCTGACGTTCTTGCCCTCGCCACCGCTGCGCGTGACGATTACGCCAGGGACGCGCTGCAGCGCGTCGGCCACGTTCTTGTCCGGGAACTTGCCCACGTCCTCGGCGGTGATGACTTCGACGATCGCGTTGGCGTTGCGCTTCTGTTCGAGGCTCTTTTCGATCGCGTAGCGGTAGCCCGTCACCCGCACCGCGTCGAGTTCGGTTGCGCTCGACGGCGTCTGCGTGGAGGCCTCCGCAGCCGGCGTCTGCGCGAGCGCCAGCATCGGGGCGGCGGCGATTGCGGTCAGCGCGATCGCGATGGCGGTCGACAGCGAGGTCCGCGCCGCCGAATGTGGCTTCAACTTCATTGCAATCTCCCTCTCCAGGATTGACAGCGTCGGGTGTGATTTGGATCGATCCAAATCGCGATGCGAAACGCCCCCACCACGACTGCTCCCGGACAGGTGCCCGAGGTCCAAAGGGTGGCGACGCCTGCAGCGCCAGCGTCGAATTGGATCGATCTAATTTCGACGGCAAAGATGTAGCACGATGCGCGTCGCCACGCATGCTGCAGGGCAGCAAGGCTTGCGTCGGATGCGACAGCGCACGCGGGCTGCAGTGCAAGAGATGTGTTGCCCTGCTCGGCGGGGTCCATGGGCGAGGGCGTGCAGGCCGCGGGGACGGCGTTGGCAGGACGTCGGCAACTCGTTGATCGGTCGGAAGTCCGCTGCTTGCGCGGCGGGGTCGATCGATGCCGTTCGCTTCATTTGGATCGATTCAAACCTTGACCTGCCGCCCTCGACCGGGAATCGTGGCGTGCCCGCGAGGTGGCGGGGGCGTCCGATGACGGGGCGCGCCATCGCCGCCGCCCACTCCCGACCGCTCGCCTGGAACCGCATGTCGCTCTCCTTCCGCCCCAGGCACCGCTCCGGCACGAGGCCGACCCGGGGGAGCGCGGGGGCGCGGCCGTGTGCCGCGGGCAGTGGGCTGTGGAGGTCGCTTGCGGCCACGGGGTTGGCGTCATGAGTGCGATGTCGCGCGCGCTCGAGGTCGCCGCCAATTCGGTGGCCTCGGCAGAGGCCGCGCAGGCGGGCGGGGCCACGCGGGTCGAGCTGTGCGCCGCTCTTGAGCTCGGCGGTCTGACGCCGTCCGCAGCCCAGATCGCGCTGGTGCGCGAACGCCTCTCCATCCCCGTGCATGTCCTCGTGCGCCCGCGCGCGGGCGACTTCGCGTACTCCGCACAAGAGCACCGCACGATGCTGGCGGATGTCGTGCACTGCGTCGCCGCCGGTTGCGACGGCGTGGTGTTCGGCGCGCTGACCGACAGCGGCGAAGTCGACGTGACCCGCTGCCGCGAACTGGTCGATGCCGCCGGAACGCTGGCGACGACCTTCCATCGCGCGATCGATGTCAGTCGCGACATGGCGGAGGCGCTGGAGGCGGTGATCGATCTTCGCTTCACGCGCGTACTCAGTTCCGGCGGGGCGGCGAGCGCGCTCGAGGGTGCGCCGGTCCTGCGCGCCCTGGTCCGCCAGGCCGCGGACCGCATCGTGGTGATGCCCGGTGCGGGCCTGCACGCGGGCAATGTCGCGGCCCTGGCCGCGGTCACCGGCGCGCGCGAGTTCCACGCGTCTGCGCGGCGCGCGCTGCCGTCGCGCATGGCGTCGCCGGGTCGGCGAGCGCCGGGGATGGAGGAAGGCGAGATCCGCAGCAGCGAGGACGAGGTCCGGCGCCTCGTCGTGGCCTTGCGCGACGGCGCGCCGTCCACATGAGTGCCCCCTTCCTTGCGGCCGACATCGGTGGCACCAACGCGCGCCTGGCGCTGGTGCGTGCGCGCGACGACGGTCACGTCGAACTCCTCGAGCAGCGCCACTACCTGTGTGCCGCGCATCCGTCGCTGACGGCGATCGTCGCCGACTTCCTCGGTGGGCGCAGCGGCATCGACGCGATGGCCATCGGCGTGGCGGGTGTAGTCCACGGCGACGAGGTCATCAGCCGCAACGTGCCGTGGCCGATCATCCCGGCCCAGGTGCGTGCGCTTGGAGTGCGCGAGGTCGCCGCCGTCAACGACTTCGTCGCGGTGGCGCATGCCGAACAGTGCATGGACGACGCCACGACCACGCTGCTGACGCCACAGGCCGCTTCGCCCACGCCCGGACCGGCGCTGGTGGTCGGGCCCGGGACGGGCCTGGGCGCGGCGCTGCGCGTGCCGGTCGGTGCGCGGACGCTGGTGCTGCCCTGTGAGCCGCAGCAGGTGGCGCTGGCACCGGGGACGGAGCGCGAGCTGGCGGTGCTCGCGCTCTGGAAGCGCGGCGGCATGGCGCATGTGGGCACCGGCCACGCGGTCTCGGGGCCGGGCCTGCTCCACCTGTACCGCGCCCTGTGTGCGCTCGACGGCGTGGAGCCCCGACTGGCGTCTACCGATGAGGTTTCGCATGCGGCGGTTCGCGGCGTCGATGCGCACGCCGTGGAAGCGGTAGCGATGTTCTGCGCGCTGCTTGGCAGCGTGATCGGCGACCTGGCGATGATCACGGGCGCAACCCGCGTGTTCATCGCCGGCGGTGTTGCCCTCAAGCTGCGGCAGGCGTTGCTCGAAGGCGGCTTTGCCGCGCGGCTGGTGGACAAGGACGTGATGCGCGCGGTGCTGGAGGCCGTCCCGGTACGGCTGATCGAGCATCCGGATCTCGGCGTGATCGGCGCGGCGGCGTGGTTCCTGCGCCGCGGGGAGGCGGCTTCCGACCCGGCCGCGGGGACGATCAGGCGCTGACGGCTGCGTCCAGCAGGGCCAGTGCTTCCTCGCGCGTCGGCAGGGCGGCGAACGCGCCGTGCCGGGTGACGGCGAGCGCACCACAAGCCGAGGCATAGCGCAGGCAGCGTTCCAGCTCGGGCGTGTCCGCCAGGAACGCATCGAAGCGCGCGGCGTCGACGCCCGCCAGCTGCAGCTGCGACAGCAGGCCGCCGATGAAGGCGTCACCTGCCGCGGTCGTATCCACCGGATTCACGCGGATGGTGTCCAGCACGCCGTTGCCGTCGCGCGCATGCCAGCGCATCGAAGCGGCGCCGTCGGTGACCAGCACCAGTCGCGCATGGCGCAGCAGGCGTTCGACCACGGCGACTTCGTCGAGGCCGCCGCGGACCAGGTAATCCAGTTCCTCGCGCGCGAGCTTGATGAGGTCCGCGGCTTCCAGCGCGCGCCACAGCACCGGCAGCGCCGGCGTGGCACCCGGCCACAGCGCCGGGCGCAGGTTGAGGTCCAGGCTCACCAGTGCGCCGGCGGCGCGGGCAAGCGCCATGCCGGACAGCGTGGCCGCGGCGATGTCCTCATCGGTCAGGCTGTTGCTGCAGAGGTGGAACACGCCTGCCTCGGCGAAGCAGGCCGGATCGAAGTCGGTGCCACGGAACAGCAGGTCGGCGGCCGGCGGCCGGTAGAAGCTGAAGCTGCGTTCGCCACCCGCATCCAGCGAAACGAACGCCAGCGCGGTGTTCGCCCGCGACGTGCGCCGGACGTAGCGCACGCCGGCGCCTGCGTCGCGCAGGCTGTGCAGCAGGAAGTCGCCGAACATGTCCTCGCCGAGCATGCCCACGAACTCGCAGCGTCCGCCAAGCTTGGCGACCGCCACTGCGGCATTCGCCGGCGCGCCGCCGGCGAACTGCTGGAAGGTGCGCGTCTGGCCCGGCACGACCGGCGCGGCGAGGAAGTCGATCAGCGCCTCGCCGAAGCAGACGATGGTGTCGGCACGGCTCATCGGCCGCCTCCGTGGGCGCGGACGTGCCTTGCCACGCCGGGCAACGGGCGGGAATCAGGGATTGGACGCATGGGGTGTGCTGTCGCGTTCAGTCAGTTGCACGGGAACCACCACGGAACGCCGCGGCAGGCTGGGTGCCGCGGCGCGCTGCAGCAGCATTTCCGCCGCCTGCCGCCCGCGGGCGCGGGGCGCCGCGCTCATGGTGGTCAGCGGCGGGATGCCGACGGCGGCTTCGGGGATGTCGTCGAAACCGGTGACGGCGAAGTCCACGCCGGGATGGCGGCCGAGGCGCGCGAGACCCAGCATCAGGCCCAACGCCACCGCATCGTTGTAGCAGACCGCCGCGGTCGGCGCGCCATCGGCATCTGCGGCGAACAGCGCGTCGGCATGCGCGTTCGCCTCCAGTCGCGTGGGCGCGGTCTCGATCATCCAGCGTGGCTCGACGGGCAGGCCGGATGCCCGCAGCGCATCCTGGTATCCCAGGCGGCGTTCGCGGCAGGAACTGGACTCGGCATGGCCGCCGAAGAAGGCGATGCGCGTGTGGCCCAGCGCCAGCAGGCGCTCGGTGGCGGAGCGCGCGCCGGCGCGGTTGTCCAGGCCGAGGAAGTCGTAGTCGAAGCCGGCAGCGGACCCGGCCAGCTCGCGGTTGAACACCAGCAGTGGCGTATGCCTGCCGATCACGAGTTCGATGTCGCCGGCGTCGCTGGACTCGGCGGGTGAGAGGATGATGCCGGCAGGATGGTGCTCCATCAGCGAGCCCAGCACCTGGCGCTGCCGCGCCGGGGACTCGTTGCTGCTGCCGAGCAGGGTGACGTAGCCCTTCGCGCCGAGTGCCTCGTCCACGCCCGCCGCGAACTCCGCGAAAAAGGGATTGGACAGGTCGTTGATCACCAGCGCCACCGCGCTGGACACCCGTTGGCGCAGGTTGGCCGCGGCGCGGTTGTAGACGTAACCCTGGCGCTGCATCTCGTCCTCGACGCGACGCCGCGTGTCCGCATGCACCAGCGGACTGCCGCGCAACACCAGCGACACGGTCGCGCGGGAGACGCCACAGGCGCGCGCGATGTCGTTCAGGGTGATCCGGCGCGGCCTGTCCAGGAGGGGATACCTTCGTGTTTGGATCGATCCAAGCCATTCATCCTGCGGCATCCGTTCGCGGGTCGCAAGGGCAGGTGCCGGCACTCGCATGCGCCTTGCACGCCGCGTGTGACGCGGGATCGCGCGCATGGCTGCGCCTGGGCGGGACACGCCGAGGCCGCGTCGCCGCGGCCACGATCGCGCGTGGTGCGCCGCTCGGCCATGCGTCACCGGCACGCAGGGTTTGTTGCAGGACAGCATGAATCGGGGCGGCTTCTGTGTTTCGATTAGATCGATCCAAACTAGCAGAAAAGGCGCAACATGCCTGACCGTCAGGGAGTGCACGGCTCCATCGCGCGTTCCGGTGTCCAAGTGAAGCCATGCCGGGCGCCTCGCCGTCCCCAGGCGTTGCCGGGCCGAGGCCACGAGCAGCTGAGCGATCCGGCGGCAACCGTCGGGTCACGCGCCGGACGTTGGATCCTGTCGCGCGCGCTGCCGCTGTTCGCCTGTGCCGTGTTCGCCTGTGCGATGGCACCCACCCACGCCCAAGCCGCGCCCGGTGACGCCGCCACGGTCAACACGTTCATCGGCAGCAAGGACGACGGCAACACGTTCCCCGGTGCGTCGGCACCCTTCGGCAAGATCCAGGTCAGCCCGATCGGGGCGCATTACTCGGGCTGGCGCTACGACGATCCGCAGATCCGCGGCTTCGGCCACAGTTTCCTCTCGGGCGCAGGCTGCTGGGAACAGGGAGGCCAGGTGTCCGTGCTGCCGGTGACCGGCCGGATCGGCCCCGGCGGCGACTTCGACACCACCGACCCCAAGCGGTTCGACCACACGCAGTACGCCTCACGCTATGCGCACGAGGGCGAGGTGGGACAGGCCGGCTACTACCGCGTGAGGCTGACCGACTATGGCGGCATCGACGCCGAAGCCACGGCCAAGGTGCGTGCCGCGGCCGAGCGCTACACCTTTGCCGCAGGGCAGCCCGAGGGCCACGTGCTGGTCAACGTCGGCCAGGCGAACGAACGCCACGCCGTGATCGGCAGCAGCATCGAGGTCGTGGGCGATCGTGCGGTCGAAGGCCGCGTGACCACGAAGAGCTTCTGCGGCGGTCACCAGTACACCACCTGGTTCCGCATCGAGTTCGATCGGCCGTTCCGGACGCATGGCGTGTGGGGAGAGGACGGCGGCCTGCCCGGCGGGCGTCACAGCATGGCGGGCGAAGCCAAGCCCAACGGTGCGTGGCTCAGCTTCGCGCTTGGCGGCGACCGCTCGGTGACCCTGGTGTCGGCGATCTCCCACGTCGATGCGGAGGGCGCGCGCGGCAACCTCCGCGCGGATGCCATGACGGATGGCCACCTGCTCGATTTCGACGCGATGCGCGCGCAGGCGCAGGCGGCATGGAACCGCGAGCTGGGAGCGGTGCGCGTGGACGGCGCCGCTGCCGATGATCGCGTGGTGTTCTACACCGCCCTGTACCACGCCCTGCTGCAGCCGCTGACCGGCAGCGACGCCGACGGCCGCTACCGCGGCTACGACAACCGCATCCACCACGCGGATGGCTGGACCTACTACGAGTATTTCTCGCTGTGGGATACCTACCGGTCGCAGAACCAGCTCCTTGCCCTGCTGCGCCCGCAGCGCGCGCGCGACATCGCGCGCAGCGTGCTTGCCATCCACGAGCAGGGCGGCTGGCTGCCACGGTGGGGCTACGCCAGCTTCGAGACCAACATCATGACCGGCGACCCGGTCACGCCGTTCCTCGTCGACCTGTGGCGCTTCGGCGCACTGGAAGGACGCGAGCGGCAGGCATACGCGGCGTTGCGCGAGAACGCCTTCGGCGAGCCGCCGTTCAACTCGCGCCATGCCGGCCGCTCCGGCAACGCGCGCTACCTTGCCGATGGCTTCGTGCAGTACGACCGCACGTTCCCGTCGAAGGGCATGGACGTGGACCCGCACCATGGCGGTTCGGCGACGCTGGAGTACGCGCTGGCCGATTGCGCGCTGGCGCAGATGGCCGGGGCGCTCGGCGAGGCGGGCGACGCCGGTGCGCTCGCCAAACGGGGGCGGCACTGGCGCAACGTATGGGATCCGGCGGTGCGCGACATGGAGACCGGCTTCACCGGCTTTCCGCGACCGCGTACCGACGATGGCGGATGGTATGTCCCGGCCGACGACCGCTACAGCCCGCGCTCGCACCACGGCTTCCACGAAGGTACGGCCTGGCAGTACCAATGGCTCGTGCAACAGGACGTGCCGGGGCTGGTCGAGGCGATGCACGGCCGTGACCAGGCCCTGCGGCGGCTCGATGCGTTCTTCGCCTACGATGCGTTGCGCGCCGATCCGGCGGCCGCCGCGCGCAAGGAGTGGGTGGTCGGCCCGTACAGCTACTACAACCAGTTCCGCTACAACCCCAACAACGAGCCCGACCTGCATGCGCCGTGGATGTACACGCTGATGGGTGCGCCGGCGAAGACCGCCACCGTGCTCCATGCCGCGCAGACGCTGTTCAC
>Ga0209794_1000683_pt1 | contig 40925 bp, 38 predicted proteins | sample EBPBio232013_DNA_FD_185869 | JGI IMG/M metagenome (GOLD analysis project Ga0209794, IMG submission 185869) | Wastewater treatment Type I Accumulibacter community from EBPR Bioreactor in Madison, WI, USA - Reactor 1_5/23/2013_ DNA (SPAdes)... | ecosystem: Engineered > Bioreactor > EBPR >... | reverse complement strand
CCTCGCTGGCCATCGTTGCCGTCGGATTGCTGCCAGTGATCCTGCTCTCGCGCCAGATCAGCGCCGCCCGTCGGGCTTAGGAATTGCCGCTACCCGAAGGGGTTTTCTTGTCCGCGCCTTCGGTCTTGTCCCACGCTTCGAAAGTGCGCTCGATATCGAGGGTCATCACCCGGGTGTCTACGCCATAGCCGCGCAGATCGACTTCCTGGATTGTTTCGTCGGGGATGATGGTGGAGAAGTCGATCAGGTTGGCGCTGTGTTCGGCTTTGCTGGCCGGCGCCGGGGTGGGCATCGGGCGCTGGGGCACTGGTTTGGCGGGGACGGCGACTCGGTCGAATTCGAGCATCGGTACGTCGAGGATTTCCGCATCGCCACTGCCGAGTGCCTTGGCGCGCTCGAAAATCGACGATGGTATGTTCAGGCCATAGGGAATCTGGGCGTCGCGTGACAGCAGCAGGGCGACGATTTCGCTGTGTCCTGCCCGTAGCGCGGCGCGCAATGGAGCGCCGGGGCCATCGGCGGTTGGTGCATTGACATCGGCGCCGCGAGCGAGCAGTTCCCTGATGATCGGGACGCTACCGAAGAAACAGGCGGTGCGCAGGGGAAGGCCGGGATAACCGTGGATGTCTTTTTCCTCGACATCAGCCCCATCATCAAGAGCCGAGACGACGCGGAGCAGGTTGTTTGCCCGGATTGCTTCAATCAACGGGCTGGCGCCAAAGCTTTTGGTACCCATGGTTTTCTTCCCCATAGCAAGTGGTTCCGATTTTAGGGTATGCCAGCCGCTTTGGCGAGGCCCGCGATTTCCCGGATTACTTGAAACCGGCTCGGTCGAAGATCATTTGAGCCTTGATCTGATACATGGCGAGGTTGTTGACCGGCAGCGTGTCGGCCTTGAAATTGCCCAGCTTGGTCAGCGCCGGGTTGGCAACCTTGACCGAGGCGACGACTGGCCACTCGTTGTTGCCATCGGCGAAGTAGCGCTGGGCGGAATCGGAGGCCAGGTATTCAAGGAACTTGAGCGCAGCTTCCTTGTTCGGCGAGTGTTTGAGGACGCCGCCGCCGGAAACGTTGATGTGAGTGCCGGTGGTCGCCTGATTGGGCCAGACGATGCCAACGCTTTCCATGACCTTCTGGTCTTCCGGTTTGCTCGATCTCATCAGGCGGGCAACGTAGTAGCTGTTGGAGATGGCAACGCCACACTCGCCAGCTGCAACGGCCTTGATCTGGTCGGTGTCGCCACCCTTTGGTGCGCGGGCGAAGTTGGCAACCATGCCGCGGGCCAGTTCTTCGGCCTTGGCTTCACCTTCATGCGCGATCACCGAGGCGAGCAAGGAAAGATTGTAGGGGTGGGAGCCGGAACGCGAGCAGAATTTACCCTTCAGCTTGGGGTTGGCGAGGTCGCTGTAGTTCTGGACATCGGCTGCCTGAACACGGTTCTTGTTATAGACGATGACCCGGGCGCGCGTCGAAAAGGCGGCCCATTCGTCGGTCCGCAGGTGGGCCGGAATACGGCTCTCCAGGACCTTGGACTTGAGCGGGGCGAACAGACCGAGCTCACGAGCCTTGGCCAGGCGCGAGGCATCGACCGTCAGCAGCACGTCGGCCGGGCTGTTGGCGCCTTCATTGCGGATCCGTTCCAGCAGTTCGTCTTCCTTGCCTTCGATGCGGTTGATCTTGATCCCGGTCTGCTTGGTGAAATCGGAATAGAGCGCTTCGTCGGTCTGATAGTGACGGGCCGAATAGAGATTCAGCACTTTTTCCTGAGCGATGGCTGGCTGAAACGCAGCGGCAATTGCCAGTGCGGTAAGCGTGGCTCCCAGTTTCATGAACGGCTCCTTGTGAAAGTATATGAGAATGGTTCGTCTTTATTATACGGAACATTCAAATAGCGGGGAAGCGTTGCTGCACTGATTCAGGGGTGGCTGCCGGCGCGCTCGCCGGGGTCAGCGCGCTTCGATGATGCGGCGGGCGCCGTTGAAGCGGGTCATCCAGTAGCTGGAACCCATGTTCTCGACTCGCACTTCGGCACCGGCGCGCGGTGCGTGGAGGAAGTGGTTGTCGCCGAGATAGATGCCGACGTGGGAAAAGGCACGGCGCATGGTGTTGAAGAACACCAGGTCACCGGGTTTCAGCTGGCTCAGGTCAATCTGCTCGCCAAGCTGGCTCTGCTCGCGTGCGGTACGCGGCAGGTAGGCGCCGATGCTTTCCTTGAATACGGTCTGCACGAAACTGCTGCAGTCAAGGCCGGCTTCGATACTGTTGCCACCCATCTTGTAACGGACGCCGACCAGCTTCAGCCCCTCCAGGATGACATCCTGCGTGGCGTTGGTGTAACGTTCGACGAAGGACATCTGGGGGATCTGGACATCCTGCCGCAGGACCGGTTCGCTGGCCTGAGCGAAGGTCGTGAGACCTAGTGTCAGGCAGGTGAGGATGAGGGTCGTGGAGATGCCGGATTTCATGGGCGCTAAATCTATTTGAAATTTCCCGGCCTGTAAAGCCGTAATTTCAGGACGCTCCCAAGCGGGGCGAAACTATGTTCATAATCCGTAATTATGAATACAATTTGTGACCTGTAGCGAGGAGCGATATTCGATGGATTCATTCAAGGCGTTGCTGATCGAGGACAAGGAAGGCAAGGTTGGACATCGCTTTGTCGACATGAAAGTCGATGAGCTGGATGTCGGTGACGTGCTGATCCGGGTTGCCTATTCGAGCATCAACTTCAAGGACGCGCTGGCTGCCACCGGCGCTGGCAAGATCATCCGGCGTTTTCCCTGCATCGGCGGCATCGACATGTCCGGTACCGTGATCGAGAGCGCGGATCCCCGCTTCAAGCCGGGTGATCCGGTGATTGCCACCAGCTTCGACATCGGTGTCGCGCACCACGGTGGTTATGCCGAAGTGGCGCGCGTGCCGGCTGACTGGGTGGTGCCCCTGCCGGCCGGTCTCAGCCTTTACGACGCGATGGCTCTCGGAACGGCCGGTTTCACCGCTGCACTGGGTATCGTGCGCATGGAAGAAAACGGTCTGAACCCGGACAAGGGGCCGGTCATCGTCACTGGTGCGACCGGCGGGGTCGGCAGCTTGGCTGTCGACATGCTGGCGCAACGCGGTTATCGCGTGGTGGCGCTGACCGGCAAGGAGAGCGAAGCGGATTACCTGCGCGAACTCGGTGCTGCCGAAGTGATGCTGCGCCAGAATATCGACCTCAGCCGAATTCGTCCGCTCGACCGGGCGCGCTGGGCTGGTGCTGTTGATAATCTGGGCGGTGACGTGCTGGCCTGGATCGCCAGCACCATGGAGCAGGGCGGTACCATCGCCAGCATCGGTCTGGCGGCCAGCATGTCCCTGAACACGACGGTCGCACCTTTTATCCTGCGTGGCGTTTCCTTGCTCGGTATCGATTCCGGCTACATTCGCGAGCCTTATCGGCATGGCGTCTGGCAACGCCTGGCAACTGACCTGCGGCCGCCGCATCTGGAGCGGATGTCGCGTTCGCTGCCTTTTGCCGAGCTGCCGGCGGCGTTCGAGGAATACATCGGTGGCCGTGCCAAGGGCCGGGTGGTGGTCGAGATCGCCGGTGCCTGAAATGTCGGCTCTGCCCCGCGTCCTCCTGGTCGACGATTCGAAGCTCGTCCGGGCCTCGCTGGCGCAGCACATCAAGGCTCATTACGAGGTGCGCGAGGAGGCTGACGGAGAAGCTGCCTGGCAGACGCTGGTGCTCGATCAGTCGATCCGGGCGGTGGTTTCCGACCTGCAGATGCCGAAGATGGATGGCTACGCCCTGCTTGAGCGGCTGCGTGGTTCGCGTTTGCGACGTCTGCAGCAAATGCCGTTCATCCTGGTTTCCGGCGAGGAAACTGAAGAAGAGCGTAGCAAGGCACGCAGCCTGGGGGCTTCCGATTTCATTACCAAGGGTAGCGGCGCCATCGAGATACTGACGCGTCTGGCTAACCTCCTGGCACTGCATGAAGCCCAGGAAAATCTCGACTCCGGTCGCCAACAGCTGGTCCAGAACCCCGCCACCGGACTGTTCACTCGGCGCTACCTGGAATTGCAGGCGGCGCAGGCGCTGTCCCACTCGGCCCGGCATGGCATGGACGTCAGCCTGATGGTGCTCGGCTTTGACGGCTATGACGTGCTCACGCGTAAACTGGGTGCGACGCTGGCCGAAGAGGTAGGCAATCGTTTTGCCAGGATGCTGGGTGCCAAGATGCGTCAGGAAGATAGCCTGGGCCATCTTGAGGCCGGCCGTTTTGCCGTGGTTTCTCCAGGCACGGCGCCGCAATTCTGTGCCAGTTTCGCCGAGCGGGTGCGCCAGGCGGTGGAGGCGTCGCGGCTGACGGTGCAGGGGCAGTCGCTCGGGCTCACGGTCAGCATCGGTCTGGCCAGCATGCCCACCGATCGGGTCAGTTCGGCGGGGGCCCTGCTTGAGCTTGCCGACCAGCGCATGCAGATAGCGATGCAGGCGGGCGGTAACCGGACCGAAGCCGGGGGAAGCCTGCCGGCAACGCGCCCGATTTCCCTGCCGCATGCGCTTGAGTTGTTGCGCGCCAATCGTCAGGGGCCTGTCCTCCCCCATCTCGATGCCTTGCTCGCTCAGTTGGTACCCTTGCTGGCGCTGATGGATCGGGAAATGGGGCTGAATTTTCCGCTGGAGCAGATTGATCGTTATTTGAGCGAACGGGAAAAACCAAACAAGTAATCCGTTTTTTTTAAGTGCAGGAAACCACTAGCAAGAGGGAAGTTATATGGCGACTTACAAGGAGTTTCACCAGTACTCGATCGAGAATCCGGATGGGTTCTGGACCGAACAGGCCCAGCTCATCGACTGGAAGGAACCGTTCACCCAGGTCTGCGATTTTTCGCGGCCACCGTTTGCCAAATGGTTCGTCGGTGGCAAGACCAATCTCTGCCACAACGCGATCGACCGTCATGCGGCGAAGCGTCCGAACGACAATGCGCTGATCTACATCTCGACCGAAACCGACGAAGAGAAGATCTATTCCTTCGCCGAACTGCAGGCCGAGGTCGAGCGCATGGCGGCGATCTACCTGAGCCTCGGCGTCAAGAAGGGCGACCGCGTCCTGATCTACATGCCGATGATCCCGCAGGCGGCGTTCGCGATGTTCGCGGCGGCCCGCATCGGTGCCATCCACTCGGTGGTTTTCGGCGGTTTTGCTTCCGGTTCGCTGGCCACCCGCATCGACGACGCCAAGCCGGTCCTGATCGTTTCTTCCGACGCCGGCATGCGCGGCGGCAAGGCGGTTCCCTACAAGCACCTGCTCGATGAAGCGATCGAGATCGCCGAACACAAGCCGACCAAGGTGCTGATGGTCGACCGTGGCCTGGACAAGGGCTTCAACAAGGTTGCCGGCCGCGACGTCGATTACGCGGCGCTGCGCGAGCAACTGATGAACGCCCGGGTCGAGTGCGAATGGCTGGAATCGTCCGAGCCCTCGTACATCCTCTACACCTCCGGTACCACCGGCAAGCCGAAGGGCGTGCAGCGCGACACCGGCGGTTACGCGGTGGCGCTGGCGTCGTCGATGAAGCACATCTACTGCGGCGGCGAAGGCGAAACCTACTTCTCCACTTCCGACATCGGCTGGGTGGTCGGCCACTCCTACATCATCTACGGTCCGCTGATCGCCGGCATGGCGACGATCATGTACGAAGGCACGCCGCTGCGCCCCGATCCGGGCATCTGGTGGCAGATCGTCGAGAAGTACAAGGTCAACGTCATGTTCTCGGCGCCGACCGCCGCCCGCGTCCTGAAGAAGCAGGACCCGGCGTACATGCACAAGTACGACCTGTCGTCACTGAAGCACATCTTCATGGCCGGCGAGCCGCTCGACCAGCCGACCCACGAGTGGTTCCAGAACGAACTGCAGAAGCCGGTCATCGACAACTACTGGCAGACCGAAACCGGCTGGCCGATGCTGGCTGCGCTGCACGGTGTCGAGAAGACGCCGATCAAGTTCGGTTCGCCGTCCTTCCCGGTCTACGGCTACAACCTCAAGATCTTCCGCGAGGACGGTTCCGAGTGCGGCGCCAACGAGAAGGGCATCGCCGCGGTGATCCCGCCGCTGCCGCCCGGCTGCCTGTCCACCGTCTGGGGCCAGGACGACCGTTTCGTGTCGACCTATTTCACGCTGTTCAAGGATCCGCTGGTCTATTCGTCCTACGACTGGGCGATCAAGGATGACGACGGTTACTTCACCATCCTCGGCCGCACCGACGACGTCATCAACGTCGCCGGTCACCGTCTGGGCACCCGCGAAATCGAGGAGGCGATCCAGAACCACGCCGCCATCGCCGAAGTTGCCGTCGTCGGTGTCGAGGACAAGCTGAAGGGGCAGATGCCGATGGCCTTCGCCGTGGTCAAGGACGCGTCCAAGATTGCCACGCCGGAACTGGTCAAGGCGCTGGAGAAGGAAGTCTTCGCCACCGTCGATGGTATTCTCGGCGCGATCGCCCGGCCGGCTCGCGTGCATTTTGTCGTCGGCTTGCCCAAGACCCGCTCCGGCAAAATGCTGCGCCGTTCGCTGCAAGCGCTGGCCGAAGGCCGCGATCCGGGCGATCTGACGACGATCGAGGATCCGTCCACGCTGGAAAACATCAAGAAAGCGCTCGCCGGCTGAGTGTTGATGTAATGGCTAAAACCCGCCGTTTGCTGACGGCGGGTTTTTTTATCTCCCGTTTTGTAAGAATCCTGTCCTGTCGGCGGTGCTAGAATCCTCTGCTGCCTGATCTTAGCGATGATGTCTTGCGATGATGTACGAAACAGTAGCCGCGGTTGACCTGGGGTCAAACAGCTTTCGCCTCCAGGTCGGACGTGTCGTCGATGACCAGATTTATCCGCTCGATTCGCTCAAGGAACCGGTACGCCTGGCCACCGGCCTGACTGCCGAAAAGATGCTCGACGCCGACGCTCAGGCCCGTGCCCTGGTTGCCCTTAGCCGCTTCGGCGAGCGTTTGCGCGGCCTTGACAGCGGCGCAGTGCGCGCCGTTGCCACCAATACGCTGCGCGTGGCCAAGAACGTCGCTTCCTTCCTGCCACAGGCCGAGGAAGCCCTGGGTTTCCCGATCGAAGTCATTGCCGGCCGCGAAGAGGCGCGCCTGATCTATCTTGGCGCCTCGCACTCGTTGCCAACTGCCGGCCACAAGCGCCTGGTCATCGATATCGGCGGTGGATCGACCGAGTTCGTGATTGGCAAACGCCACGAGCCGCAGTTGATGGAATCCCTTTACATGGGCTGCGTCAGTTTCACCATGCGCTATTTTCCCGGCGGCAGGGTCGACAAGCGTCGCCTGCGCGAGGCGCAGGTAGCTGCCGCCAAGGAGATCGAATTGATCGCTCACGACTACCAGCGCTTCGGCTGGAAGGAAGCGGTGGGTTCATCGGGATCGGCACGGGCGATTGCCGATATCCTGGAAATGAATGACATGAATCCCGGCGGTGAGCCGGGTATCACCCGAGCCGGGCTGGAGCGCCTATGCTCGCTGATGGTCAAGGCCGGCTCGGCCGACGCCCTCGAATTGCGCGGGGTCAAGGGGGACCGCTTGCCGGTCTTGCCCGGTGGCATCGCCATCATGTCTGCCGTGTTCGAGGAACTGGACATCGAGCGCATGACCTACGCCGACGGTGCCTTGCGCCTCGGTGTCCTGTACGACCTGCTCGGGCGTTTCCATCACCACGACATGCGCGATGCGACGGTCAAGCATTTTCGCAAGCGTTACCAGGTCGAGCGCGACCAGGTCGATCGCGTGGAAGCAACCGCCTTGTCTGCGCTGACCCAGTTGAGTGATGGTGCGCCGGACGAGTCCGACCTGCAGTATCTGTCCTGGGCCTGTCGCTTGCACGAAATCGGCATTTCGGTGGCGCATAACGCTTATCACAAGCATGGGGCTTACATCCTCACTTATGCCGACATGCCAGGGTTTTCGAAAAAGGATCAGGCGCGTCTGGCCATGCTGGTGCTAGGCCATCGCGGCAAGCTGGAAAAACTGGGGGTGCTGCCGCCAGAGGACAGTATCTGGCGACTGGTATTCTGCCTGCGCCTGGCAGTTTCCCTGCACCGGACTCGCGATGAGCGGGCCTTGCCGGCGTGGCGGGTGTCGGCGACCGAGCGCGGTTACGCGCTCGAACTGCCCGATGCCTGGTTGGCCAGGAATCCGTGGACGGCCGCCGCTCTGGGCGAGGAAACCGTGGTCTGGAAACAGATCGGCCGCGAATTCCTGGTTCGATCCGGGCGCTGATCAGTAAGCTAGTTGGCGACGATGCGCTCGGCGATACGCTGCTTGAGATCGTCGAGCCGGTCGTCGAAGTGGCTGTAGTGCATCAGCGACAGCCCGAAGACGCAGGCGTAGAGCAGCAGGCTGCGGCTTTTTGCTTCGGCATCGCTCATCCCGGAAGCGACGAACAGGCGCCGGGTACATTCCAGGCGGTAGAGGTCGACCGATTCGACCACCGCGGCGGCGCGGGCGTCGTGTCTGGCCCAGTCGCGCACAGCCAACTCGATCGACATGCCTTTGCGGTTGCGGCTGGCACCATACACTTCGATGGCATAATGAAGTTGCGCCCGTTCCTGTCCGGGCTGTACCGTGGTGGTCTTTTCGATGTCGCGGATGCGGCCCTCGCGCCAGCGTTCGAGGACGGCGTCGAGCAGGGCCTGGCGATCCTTGAAGTGCCAGTAAAAACTGCCCTTGGTGACGCCGCAGCGTTTGGCCAGCACCTCGACGCGCAAACCGGCTACTCCCTCGCGGGCGAGTACGTCGATGGCGGTGTCGATCCAACGTGCCGGATCGAGTTGTGTACGGCCACCTGACTGCTTGCCGGTGGTGCGGATCGAGCGTGATTTGGCGGGGGGCTTGACAGTTTTATTTTCCATACGCTACCGTATGCTTTTCCATACGACACAGTATGGTGATTGTGCGGTTTGCCAAGTCGTCTGTCAAACGGCGACGGTTTTGAAAAAATACTGACCGATAAAGGAGATGCCAGTGAAAATTCTCGTTCCCGTGAAACGGGTGGTGGACTACAACGTCAAGGTGCGGGTCAAGGCCGACGGCAGTGGCGTCGATCTGGCCAACGTCAAGATGAGCATGAACCCCTTCGACGAAATTGCCGTCGAGGAGGCTGTTCGCCTCAAGGAAGCCGGGATTGCCACCGAAGTCGTCGCCATTTCCTGCGGCCCGGCGGCCTGCCAGGAAACCTTGCGTACAGCGATGGCCATCGGTGCCGATCGCGGCATCCTGGTCGAGACCGATGTCGAACTCCAGCCGCTGGCGGTTGCCAAGCTGCTCAAGGCCCTGTGCGACAAGGAGCAACCGCAACTGGTGGTGTGCGGCAAGCAGGCCATTGACGACGACGCCAACCAGACCGGCCAGATGCTGGCGGCGCTGGCTGCCTGGCCGCAGGCGACCTTTGCCTCGAAGCTGGTGGTCGCCGATGGCAAGGCAACGGTTACCCGGGAAATCGATGGTGGCCTGGAAACCCTGCAGTTGTCACTGCCGGCAGTGGTTACCACCGATCTGCGCCTGAACGAACCGCGCTACGCGACCCTGCCGAACATCATGAAGGCGAAAAAGAAGCCGCTCGACACCGTCAAGCCGGATGCCCTCGGCGTTGATGTGACGCCGCGCCTGAAGACGCTCAAGGTGGTCGAGCCTGCCAAGCGCTCGGCGGGGGTCAAGGTGGCCGATGTGGCCGAACTGGTGAACAAACTCAAGAACGAAGCGAAGGTGATCTGAGATGAGCATTCTCGTCATTGCGGAACATGATCAGCAAACCCTCAAGGCTGCGACCCTGAACACGGTCGCTGCGGCCGCCCGGATCGGCGGCGACATCCACGTACTGGTCGCGGGCGCCGCCTGTTCGGCCGCCGCCGCCCAGGCTGCAGCCCTGCAGGGCGTGAGCAAGGTGCTGGTTGCCGATGCCGCGCATTATGAAGCCCAGACAGCCGAGAATCTGGCTGCACTGATCCTGGCCAACGCTGCTGCCTATTCACATCTGCTGGCCCCGGCGACCACCTTCGGCAAGAACCTGATGCCGCGCGTTGCCGCACTGCTCGACGTCGCGCAAATTTCGGAAATCACTGCCGTCGAGTCGGCGGATACCTTTGTCCGTCCGATTTATGCCGGCAACGCCATGGCGACTGTCCAGAGCGCCGATCCGGTCAAGGTCATCACGGTTCGTACCACTGCATTCGATGCAGTTGGCGGCGGTAACAGTGCGCCTGTCGAAACTCTGGCGGCTGCAGCTGATGCCGGCATGACCCAGTTGCAGGGGCGCGAACTGACCAAGTCGGCCCGGCCGGAACTGGGGGCAGCCAAGATCATCGTCTCCGGCGGCCGTGGGCTGGGCAGCGGTGAAAACTATCACAAGCTGCTTGAACCGCTGGCCGACAAGCTTGGCGCTGCGCTCGGTGCCAGTCGTGCCGCGGTCGATGCCGGCTTCGTGCCGAACGACTACCAGGTCGGTCAGACCGGCAAGGTGGTGGCGCCGCAGCTTTACCTGGCAGTCGGTATCTCCGGCGCGATCCAGCATCTCGCCGGGATGAAGGATTCCAAGGTGATCGTTGCCATCAACAAGGATCCGGATGCGCCGATCTTCCAGGTTGCCGATTACGGCCTGGTTGCTGACTTGTTCGAATCTGTGCCGCAACTGGAAAACGCGTTGGGATGATCCACAAACCCGGCTGACGGTAATAGAATGGCCGGGTGAACCTCACTGACGATCTATTGGGCGAAATGTGGTACTGGGCGGCCTGGGCCGTCTGGGTGCCGCTTTTCGCCCGTAGCGTCTGGCTGGCGCCGTGGAAGCGCTTCAGCCGCTCCGAGCAGTCCAATCTATGGCTCGGCATGGTGGTCCTGCTGATGCTGCTGTGGAGCCTGAAAGCCGGCGTCAAGCCGGGTTTGACCCTGCATCTGCTCGGGGCCAACGTCTTTACCCTGGCTTTCGGTCCGCATCTGGCGTTCATCGGCCTGTCACTGGTCACCCTTGGCATCACCCTCAACGGCGCCGCCGGCGGGCTTGCCTTTGCTGCCAATGCCTTGTTGCTCGCGGGTTTGTCGGTTTTTCTCAGCCATCATCTGTTCCGCCTGTTGTCCGGTCTGTTGCCGCGGCAGTTTTTCATCTATGTCTTCGTCAACGCTTTTTTCTGCGCCGGTCTGGTGATCGTTGGTGTTGGCCTGGGCTCTACGCTGCTGCTGGGGATGGCCTCGGTTTATCCCTGGGACTATTTGTTCGAGGAGTTTTTTCCCTATTATTTTTTGCTGGCTTTTTCGGAGGCCTGGCTCTCAGGTATGGTGTTGACGCTGTTTGTCGTTTATCGTCCCGAATGGGTGGTGTCTTTCGACGATTCCCGTTATCTTTCCGATAAATAAGCGCTACAATCGAGATATTGCTTCGTCATTGAGGGGTGTGTCGTTGAATCGACAGGGAATTCGCGTAACACTGGGGGTCCTGACATTTGCAATGTATGGTTCGGCCATGGCTATTGGCTTGGGCGAGCTGCGCGGGCAATTGGTTCTCGGAGACCGGCCGATGCTGTCGGTCAGTGTGCTGGGCGTGGAGGGCGCTGCGCCCGATGCTTCCTGCTTTCGTCTGGTCAAGCCTGCCTCTGGTGATCAGTTGCCTTGGTTGCGCGATGCCGATTTGCGCATCCGTCCCGGTCAACCGCCACAGTTGCTGATCGAGGGGCGTCAAAGAGCGCGTGATCCAGTTGTCCAGATAGGTCTGCAGATTCTTTGCGGGCATCAGGTACAGCGGGAATATACCCTGCTCGCCTCGCCCGATGAGGGTGTGGCCAACGCCGAGGTCGAAACCGTTGCTTCGGCCAAACCGGCAGTAGAGCGTTCGCCGGCCAGGCAGGCAGCCAAACCGGTCAGGCCACAGGCGAGCAACCGGGTGCGCGAATCACAGCCGGCGCCGCCTCGAAGCGAGCCCTCCTTGCCGGCGCCAGCGAGGGAGAATGCGGGTGATCGGCTGATGCTCTCGGCCGGTGAAGACAGTGCTTTGCGTCTGGAGGCGGTGCTCGGCGAACGCATGCTGGCCGGAGAAGCGGCCGAGGCGCAAAGGGAAATCCTGCGGCTCGAATACCGCATGCTGGCGGCGCTTTACGAGCAGGCGAGCAGCCAGCTCGCTGCGGCCGAAAAGCTGCGCAGCATGGAGTCGGCACTGGACGAGCTTCAGGGCAAGACGCTGGCCTTGACGGAGCGGGTCTCCGGGCAGGCATCTGCTCCAACTTCCGCGCCGCAGGCGCCGGTTCAGGCTCCAGTCCCGGTGCCGGTGGCAGCACAGGATGAGTCGGATCTGTTCTCCTCCTGGTGGTTCACCGGCTTGCTGCTGGGCGTACTGTTCGGTCTGGCTGGCTGGTTGTTCTGGCGCAGGCGGCAGCAGGCGGCTGACGGCAATCCGGATTCCCTGCTGGCCGGATATCCCGAGCCGGTCATGGATGCGCCGCGCGCAGATGAACTGCCGGAAAAGAGACCACTGGATTTGCATCTCGAATCGACCAGGGCGGGGGTTGCGCAATCGGTTGATGTCGAACTTGATGGCGGGGCTGCGTCGCCAGTTCCGGAAAAGGCAGCGCAACCATTGCCGGCGCGTCCCGGTGATTCGGTTCTCTCGATCAATGCAACCACTCTCGACGAGCACTTCGAGGCCAATCCCGTCATGGAACTGGCCGATATCATGCTCTCTTTCGGTCGAGTCAAGGGGGCAGCCCAGGCCTTGCAGGAGTACATAGACAACAATCCTCAGGAAGCGTTGCAGCCCTGGATTCGCCTGATGGATGTATACCGGATGGCTGGCATGCGAGAGGAGTTTGATGCGGTTGCGCGCAACCTCAATCAACATTTCAATGTCGAGGTTCAATCCTGGGAGAAGGCTGCAGCTCCGACTGTGGACCTGATGCTTGATGGCGGCGTGGCAACGGATCCTGGTGGTGACCTGAACAAGCCGGCGGGTATTGAGGACATGCCACGCATCCTGAACAGCGTTCTCCAGATGTGGGAGTCGGAGGATGTGGTTGGTTATCTCTACCAGTTGCTCCGCGACAATCGTGGTGGTCAGCGCCAGGGCTTTGCCCTGCCGGTGGTCGAGGAAATCCTGTTCCTGATCGAGTTGAAGGAAACATCCAACCGGATGGAGAAGGAAAAAACTGGTTCGGCCTGAGTGTCCGGCGATTCCCTGATTTTCGGTTGACCTGCTGAAGCCCGCGATTTGTGATATAGTCGCGGGCTTTTCCACCTTGCCCCACCGCTAACGCATGACGGGGGGTTTATCCCAAAAGGAGTTTGCATGCGCCATTATGAAATCTGCTTCATCGTCCATCCGGACCAGAGCGAGCAAGTGCCCGGCATGGTCGAGCGCTATCGTTCCATCGTGACCGCCAAGGGTGGTTCGGTGCATCGTCTGGAGGACTGGGGTCGCCGTCAACTGGCTTACCCGATCCAGAAGATCCACAAGGCACACTACGTGCTGATGAATATCGAATGCGACGGCGAGACGCTGGGCGAGCTCGAGCATTCCTTCAAGTTCAATGATGCAGTCCTGCGTCATCTGACCGTCAAGATGAAGTCCGCTGTGACGACGCCTTCCCCGATGATGAAGGAAGAAAAGTCGAAGTCGCTGCTGGCTGGCGAAACCGAAGCTGCAGCCGACGCTGCTGCCTGATCCGGGTTTCACGGGGAAGCGCGTACTGAACACCATCACCCTGTCCGGCAGCCTGGTCGAGCGCAAAGCCTTGCGCTATACACCGGCAGGCATACCGGTCAGTGAAGGCAGACTGCAACACCACTCGACGCTGATCGAAAACGGCAGCGAAAGACAGGTGGACGTTGAAATGGCAGTTCTGGCGCTCGGTGATGCAGCACGCTGGCTGGAGGCAGCACCGCTTGGCGGCATGATGCGAATCGAAGGATTCATCGCCGCCCGGGGACGCAACAGCAGAACGCCCGTGATCCACGCGAACACTATCGAATATTTGGAAGGAAACGAAAATGGCACGATTCTTCAAGAAGAAGATTGATGACAAGAAAAAGCGTCGCGGCAACAGCCTGTTCAAGCGTCGCAAGTTCTGTCGCTTCACGGCAGAAAAGGTCGAACAGATCGACTACAAGGACGTCGACGTCCTCAAGGAATACATCCAGGAAAACGCCAAGATCATGCCGGCTCGCCTGACCGGCACCAAGGCCGGCTATCAGCGCCAGCTGGGCACCGCGATCAAGCGCGCCCGCTTCCTGGCCCTGCTGCCCTACACCGACAACCATCAATAATTTCCGGGGAGACGAAACATGCAAATCATTCTGCTCGAGAAGGTTGTCAACCTGGGTAACCTGGGTGATGTGGTCAAGGTCAAGGACGGTTACGCCCGTAACTTCCTGATCCCGCAGCGTATGGCCAAGCGTGCCACGCCGGCTGCCATGGCCGAGTTCGAAGCGCGCCGCGCCGAACTGGAAAAGGCTGCCGCCGAGAAGCTGGCCGCTGCCCAGGGCGTTGCCGAGAAGATGAACGGCGTCGCCGTTTCCGTCGCCCGCAAGGCTGGCATGGACGGTCGTCTGTTCGGTTCCGTCGGCAATGCCGACATCGCTGAAGCACTGGCCGGTGCCGGCTTCACCGTCGACAAGTCGGCCATCCGCATGCCGGACGGCCCGCTCAAGGCGATTGGCGAGTTCCCGATCGATGTTGCCCTGCATACCGACGTGGTTGCCAACATCACCGTGACGGTAGTTGCCGAGTAAGACGGTTTAACTTACGCTTCAGGGCCTCGCAATCGCGAGGCCTTTTTCATTTCGGGCATCACCATGAATCAGCGTCAGAGCAAGCAGAGAACCACCGACCCTTCACTGGATACGCTGCGCGTGCCGCCGCACTCGATTGAGGCCGAACAGTCGGTGCTCGGCGGCCTGCTGCTCGACAACCATGCCTGGGACCGCATTGGCGACCAGGTTGCCGAAACCGATTTTTACCGCGACGAGCATCGGCGTATCTTCCGCCAGATCCGCAATTTGCTGGAAAAGGCCAAGCCGGCCGACGTGGTTACCGTGGCCGAAGCGCTGGACGCTGCCGGGGATGGGGATCAGACCGGCGGTCTGGCCTATCTCGGCGAGCTGGCGGCGAATACGCCGTCGGCGGCGAACATCCGCCGCTATGCCGAAATCGTCCGTGAGCGGGCCGTTCTCCGGCAACTGGTGGCGACGGCCGACGAAATCGCCGGCGATGCACTCAACCCGCTCGGCCGCGATGCCGCCACCCTGCTCGACGAGGCCGAATCGAAGATTTTCAAGATTGCCGAAGCCGGTGCCGGCCATGCCGAGGGTTTCGTGCATATCAACCCGCTGCTGACGCAGGTGGTCGAGCGTATCCAGGAACTGCACGACCGCGACAATCCGTCCGACATTACCGGTGTGCCGACTGGATTCGCCGATCTCGATCAGAAGACCTCGGGTTTTCAGCCCGGCGACCTGATCATCGTCGCCGGCCGTCCGTCGATGGGCAAGACGGCCTTTGCATTGAATATCGCCGAGAATGTGGCGGTCGATACCGGCCTGCCGGTTGGCGTGTTCTCCATGGAAATGGGCGGCGCCCAATTGGCGATGCGGATGCTGGCGTCGATCGGCCGGCTCAATTCGCAAAGCCTGCGCACCGGCCGCATGAGCGATGACGAGTGGTCGCGCCTGTCGTTCGCGCTTGGCAAACTGCACGAAGCGCCGATTTACATCGATGAGACCGGCGGCCTCAGTCCGGCCAACCTGCGTGCCCGTGCCCGGCGTCTGGCCCGCCAGTACGGCGGCAAGCTCGGCCTGCTGGTGATCGACTACATTCAGCTGATGAGCGGCAACAAGCAGGGTGAGAACCGGGCAACCGAAGTGTCAGAAATCTCCCGCTCGATCAAGTCGCTCGCCAAGGAACTGCAGGTGCCCATTGTCGCCCTGTCGCAGTTGTCGCGTAAGGTCGAGGAACGCACTGACAAACGTCCGATGATGTCCGACTTGCGCGAATCCGGCGCCATTGAACAGGATGCCGACGTGATCCTGATGATGTACCGCGACGAGTACTACAAGCCGGATTCTCCCGACAAGGGCATGGCCGAAGTGATCATCGGCAAGCAGCGTAACGGCCCCACCGGTACCGTGCGCCTGGCCTTCCTCGGCGAATACACGCGTTTCGAGAATCTCGCCTCGGGCGGTTTCCAGGACGCCCGGGACTGAAAGCGCTCGTCAGATCCGGCGTACGCTGATTGACCAGACTCGTCCGGTAATGCCCGATTCGGCGACCTTCTGGCCGTCCAGCTGCACCTCGGGGTGGATGAAGAAAGGCATACGGCTGCCGCGTCCGGGAAGCTGGACGTCGGTACCGTTGTGGAAAGCCACCCAGTTCATTTCCCACACACCGAACAGGACGCGTTTCAACGAGCTCAGGCGCGAATCGTTGCTGCCCAGTTTTTCGTAGGCGGCCGCACGACAGACGTCGCTCGGATTGACGGCGATCCAGCCATATCCCGGGAGGTAGAATTCGGCCCGGACATGCTGCCCCTGGCTGGCATCTTCGCTGCGCAGGCCGAGGCTCTGAAACAGCCTGGAAGAACCGGTGCGGAGACCGAAGACGCAACGCGCCGGGATGCCGATGGCGCGACAGATCGAAACGAACAAGCCGTTGATGTCGGCCGAGCGACCGGCATAACGGCCACTGCTGAGCTGGTAGTTGATGTCACCCGTGCCGCAGCCCTGAGCGTTCAGATCATAGATGGCGTTTTCGCAGATCCAGTCGTAGATGGCCTTGACCTGAGCGAGCGGGTCCCTGATGCGGCCAACGATGCGTTCCCCCTGGTCACGGGCCAGACCGTCGTTGGGAATCAATCGGCTGGCCCGGAGGTTGGTGCGCAGGATATCGTCGCGCTCGGGGGCGACGGTACGCCGCGTAATGTCGAAATGACGGTCGGCAGTGTTCACCCGAGTGACCAGCTGCAGGCTGACGTTGCTTGCGTCAGGCCATTCGCAATGGAGAATTTCGAGTTGCCCGTCGGGTTCGCGCTGGATCGCCGCGGTATGCGGATTGCCTTGCCAGGCATGGCTGCTGACGCGCTGGTAGAGCGTTTCCACCGAAGACGGCAGAGGAAGCCAGAGCCGGGCGTGCTTGCCCGGTGCGTTGAGGCGCAGGGTGGTGGTGATCTGATAACTCTGCCAGTCGCTGGGCAGTTCCTGCGCGCGGACTGGCGGCAGGCGGGAGGTCGAGGTGCCTTCCGGGGGGCTGTCGATCAGCGGGCTGTCAGCGCTGTGTACCGCGGCTGCGCTGGAGGCACGGGCAGCACTTGTGCGTGGTGATGTCGATGGCTTTTTCCGTTTCGCCTTGGTCGTGCTTTTCCTTTTACTGCTGGTTTTCTTTTTCTTCGTGTCGGCCTGTGCTTCGCCGGCAAACAATGAGAAGAGGGCGGCGGTGGCCAGGAAGTCTCTGCGTTTCAAGGCTTTCCCCAAGCGAGCGTCGAAATTCGAAATGAAAAGGCCGTGTCGCGGGACACGGCCTGAGGCGAAACATTGGCTATGACTATAGCACGTCGGCAGCGTGGTCAGCCAGTCGCGAACGTTCACCTCTCTGTAACGTGATGTGACCGGAATGCGGCCAGCCTTTGAAGCGGTCCACCACGTAGGTCAGGCCCGAACTGCCCTCGGTCAGGTAGGGTGTGTCGATCTGCGCGATGTTGCCGAGACAGACCACCTTGGTACCGGGGCCGGCACGAGTGACCAGTGTTTTCATCTGCTTCGGCGTCAGGTTCTGCGCTTCGTCGATGATCAGGTACTTCTTCAGGAAGGTACGGCCGCGCATGAAGTTGAGCGACTTGACCTTGATCTTCGAGCGGATGATGTCGTGCGTCGCTGCCTTGCCCCAGTCGCCGCCGTAAGGGCTGCTGTCGTCGGTGTGGGTAAGGACTTCGAGGTTGTCTTCGAGGGCGCCCATCCATGGCGCCATCTTTTCTTCCTCGCTGCCCGGCAGAAAGCCGATGTCCTCGCCAACCGGGACGGTGACGCGGGTCATGATGATCTCGGCGAACTGCTTGCCCTCCAGGGTTTGGGTTAGACCCGCGGCCAGCGTGAGCAGGGTCTTGCCGGTGCCTGCCTGGCCGAGCAGGGTGACGAAATCGATGTCCGGATTCATCAGCAGGTTGAGTGCGAAATTCTGCTCGCGGTTGCGGGCGGTGATGCCCCACACGGCATTTTTCGGATGCGTGTAGTCGATCAGGGTCTCGAGGATTGCGGTCTTGCCCGCGACTTCCTTGACGATGGCCGAGAAGCCGTCCTTCTCCAGCCAGACGAATTCGTTGACCAGCAGTTGCGGGCAGAGCGGGCCGGTGACCTTGTAATAGGTCTTGGCATCCTTCTTCCAGGATTCCATGCCCTTGCCGTGCTTGTCCCAGAAATCGTCGGGCAGGGCGCGGGTGCCGGCGTAGAGGATGTCGGTATCCTCGAGCACCTTGTCGTTGAAGTAATCCTCGGCGAGCAGGTTGAGCGCGCGCGATTTGATGCGCATGTTGATGTCTTTCGACACCAGGATCACCGGGCGCTTGGGGAATTTCTTCTGCAGGTGGATGACTACCGACAGGATCTGGTTGTCCACCTTGGAGGTCGGCAGGCCCTGCGGCAATTCGGCACTGATCGCTTCGGTCTGCAGGAACAGCCGGCCACTGGCCAGCTTGCTCGACGGGCCCTTGAGGTCGATCCCCTCCTCGATGTCGACGTCGGCGCCAGCCAGCATCTCGTCGAGCGTGCGCGAGGCCTGGCGGGCGTTGCGGGCAATTTCCGACATGCCCTTCTTGTGGTTGTCGAGTTCTTCCAGGGTCATGATCGGCAGGAAGATGTCGTGTTCCTCGAAACGGAACAGGCAACTCGGGTCGTGCATCAGGACGTTGGTATCGAGCACGAAAATCTTGGTCATTGCGGCCTTCTTGGCAGCGGGTTGGCGCGGCATGGTGTGGTCTCGGCTGGCGTTGGTCGGAATCAGAGGGTGTTCACGAAATCGAGAACTTCCTGGGCGTGGCCGGCGACCTTGACGCCGCGCCACTCGCGCCGCAAGACGCCGGCCCGGTCGATGACGAAAGTGCTGCGCTCGATGCCCCGGCACAGCTTGCCGTACATCATCTTGTCCTTGATCACACCAAACAGCGTGCACACCGCCTCATCGGCATCCGAACCTAGCTGGAAGGGGAAGGATTGTTTGCTTTTGAAATTTTCATGCGCCTTCAGGCTGTCCCGGGAGATGCCGAGAATGACCGCACCAGCGGCGGCGAACTGCTCGTGCAGGTCGCGGAAATTCTGGCCTTCGGTAGTGCAGCCGGGAGTGCTGTCCTTGGGGTAGAAGTAGATGACGACGATCTTGCCTTCCTGCTCGGTGAGGCGGAACGCCGTTCCACCGGTTGCCGGGAGGGTGAAGTCGGGGACCTGGGTATCGAGCATGTTGCCTTCCTGTTGTGGGTTCCAGGGCATTTTGTTCGGAGGGCGCTAGGGCGGTCAAGCCTTTGTTAAACTGGCGTCCATGGTAAAACTGTCCGTCATTCTTTTGTCGTGCGTCTTGCTCGCCGCTTGTGGCGAAGTGTGGAATTCGCCCTATGCCGCTGGCGATGCAGATCGCGCGATCCTCTACACGGCCTTCACTGATCGCCCCAAGCATCTTGATCCGGCGCAGTCCTACACCGAGGATGAAGCGACATTCACTGGCCAGATCTACGAGCCGCCGCTGCAATACCACTACCTGCGCCGACCGTACGAGCTGATTCCAGCCACCGTCGAGCGTCTGCCACAGCCGCGCTACCTGGCTGCCGATGGCCGCCCCCTGCCGGACAATGCGCCGGCCGAAGCGATTGCCGAGAGTATTTACGAACTCAAGTTGCGCCCGGGAATCCTCTACCAGCCACACCCGGCGTTTGCTGTTGATGCCGGCGGTCAGCCTGTCTACCTGGGACCGGGGATGGCCGACGGTCGCCAGCAGATTGCCGATTTTTCCCAGGTCGGCACACGTGAATTGAGCGCCGACGACTACATCTACCAGATCAAGCGCCTGGCGCATCCGCGGCTGCACTCGCCGATTTTCGGGATGATGGCCGAGCGCATCGTCGGCCTCAAGGAACTCGCCGACACCCTGCGCCAGGCGGCAAAGGATCAGCCCCGTGAGGCCTGGCTGGATCTCGATGCCTATCCGTTATCCGGGGTCGAGCGTGTCGACGCCCATACCTGGCGGATTCGCATCCGCGGCAAGTATCCCCAGTTTGCCTACTGGCTGGCGATGCCCTTCTTCGCCCCGGTGCCGCGCGAAGTTGACCGTTTCTTCGCCCAGCCCGGCATGCAGGAAAAGAACCTGACCCTGGATTGGTGGCCGGTCGGTACCGGCCCCTACATGCTCACCGAGAACGATCCGAACCGGCGCATGGTGCTCAGCCGTAACCCGAATTTCCGTGGCGAGACCTATCCCTGCGACGGCGCGCCGGGTGACGCCGAGGCCGGCCTCCTCGCCGATTGTGGCAAGCCGATGCCTTTCATCGAGCAGGCAGTGTTCACCCGTGAAAAGGAAGCGATCCCTTACTGGAACAAGTTCCTGCAGGGCTATTACGATGCTTCGGGGATTTCCTCGGACAGCTTCGATCAGGCCGTGCGGGTGAATGTCGGCGGCGATGTTGCCTTGTCCGACGAGATGCGCGAAAAGGGCATCGCCCTGCTGACATCGGTGCGCAGTTCCACCTTTTACATGGGATTCAACATGCATGACGCGGTCGTGGGCGGGCTCGACGAAAAGGCCGCCAAGCTGCGTCAGGCGGTGTCGATTGCCATCGACCAGGAAGAATTCATCACCATCTTCCAGAATGGCCGGGGGATCGCCGCGCAGGGGCCGATTCCGCCAGGAATCTTCGGCTACGAGGAGGGTGAGGCCGGGGTCAATCGCGTCGTGTACGACTGGATCGACGGTCGGCCGGTACGCAAGTCGCCCGAAGTGGCGCGCCGCCTGATGGCCGAGGCCGGCTATCCGAACGGCCGCAACGCCCGCACCGGCGAGCCTCTGGTTCTTTATCTGGATACCACTTCCGGTGGCATGGGCGACAAATCGCGGCTCGACTGGTTGAATCGCCAGTTTGCCAAGATCAACGTGCAACTGGTGGTGCGCAGCACCGATTTCAACCGTTTTCAGGACAAGTTGCGCAAGGGGAATTTCCAGCTTTTCTACTTGGGCTGGAACGCCGATTATCCCGACCCGGAAAACTTCCTGTTTCTCCTCCACGGCCCCGAGGGGCGCCAGCAAGGTGGTGCCAATTCGGCCAACTACGAGAATCCGGTGTATGACCGACTGTTCCTGCAGATGAAGAACATGGACAACACGCCCGAGCGCCTGGGCATTGTCCGTGAAATGACGGCCATCCTGCGTCACGACGCGCCCTGGGTGTTCGGCCTGCATCCCAAGAGCTATACCCTGACTCACCGCTGGCTGAAGAACCGCAAGCCGGCCGATGTCGGTAACAGCACCCTCAAGTATCAGCGGATCGACGCAGCGGATCGGGCGCAGGCCCGTCGCGAGTGGAACGCACCGGAGCGCTGGCCTTTGCTGACCGGTGCGCTGCTGCTGGTGCTGGTCCTGTTCCCGGCCGTGGTCGCGTACCGACGCCGGGAACGGGCAGCGGTCAGGCGGTCCTGACCGTGCGCATCAGGTAATTGACGCTGGTGTCCTGTCCCAGCGAATACTCCCGGGTGATCGGGTTGTAGCTCATGCCGATCAGTTCGGCGGGTTCAAGCTGCCCCAGTTTGGCCCAACGGGAGAGCTCCGAGGGTTTGATGAACTTGGCATAGTCGTGCGTGCCCTTGGGTAGCAACCGCAGGACGTACTCGGCACCGATGACGGCAAACAGGTAGGACTTCGGATTGCGGTTGAGCGTCGAGAAAAACACCTGACCACCCGGTTTGACCAGGCGGGCGCAGGCGGTGATCGTGCTCGACGGGTTGGGAACGTGCTCCAGCATTTCCAGGCAGGTGACGGTGTCGAAGCTGGCGGGCATTTCGTCGGCCAGTTGCTCGACCGAAATCTTGCGGTAGTCGACCTTGTGGCCGCTTTCCAGCAGATGCAGGCGGGCGACGCCCAGAGGTTTTTCGGACAGGTCAATGCCGGTCACTTCGGCGCCCAGCGCCGCCATCCCCTCGGACAGCAAGCCACCGCCACAGCCGACATCGAGAACACGCTTGCCGCGCAACCCGACGCAACGGTCGATCCAGCCCAGGCGCAAGGGGTTGATGTCGTGCAGCGGTTTGAATTCGCTGTTGGGGTCCCACCAGCGGTGGGCGAGTTCGCCAAATTTTTCCAGTTCTGCAGGGTCGGCGTTGATCATGGTGCGATTCACAATGGAGAAAATGAAAAAGCCCTGCCGAGGCAGGGCTTTGCATTGTAGCAGCGGCGTATTACTTGGTGCCGATCACTTCGATGTCGACACGGCGATCCGGCTGCAGGCAGTCGATCAGGGCCTTGGTCTTGGCGTTGCCCTTGCAGGTGTCGCCGGTGACCGGCTGGGTTTCGCCCTTGCCTTCGGTGTAGATGCGGTTGGCTTCGATGCCCTTGGCCACCAGGTATTCCTTGACCGAAGCGGCACGCTTCTCGGACAGGGTCTGGTTGTAAGCGGCGCCACCGATGCGGTCGGTGTGGCCAACGGCGAGGATCACTTCAAGCTTGATCTGACCGGCCTTGGCAGCCAGTTCGTCGAGCTTGGCCTTGCCTTCCGGACGCAGGACAGCCTTGTTGAAGTCGAACAGGGCGTCGGCAGCGACGGTGATCTTTTCGCCGGTCGGCTTCGGCGCGGCGATGGCGGCCGGGGTGTCTGCAGCAGGAGCAACCGGCTTGCCTTCGCAGGTGGCCTTCGGCAACAGGTCGCGGTCGCATTCGCAGCCGGCCTTGTCGGCAGCGGCACCAGCCGGGGTCCAGTAGCCGGTACGCCAGCACAGGCCGGTACCGGACCTGGCGACGACATCGCGCTGGTCGATCACATAAACGCGTTCCTGGGCAACGGCAGAGAAGCCGATACCGGCGAGCAGGGCAACAGCCAGAGTTTTTTGGGCGATATTCTTGATCATAGTCTTCCCTCGTTGAAGAATTTGTTCGATTCCAGTGACTTGTTTCGGGTTCGCTATTGAATTCCCGAGCGCACCTCAAGGGCATTCTGCCACAGCGCTGTAGTTGCATCCAAGGGAAATTCGTTGCCGGCGCGTAAAGTTTTGTTCTCGACAAGATGGCGTCCGGCAACCCAGACATCCGTCACCTGCTCTCTGCCGGCGACGTGTACGAGATGGGAGAGCGGATCGAAGCAGGGCTGACATTGCAGTTGTCCAAGATTCATTGCGCATATATCCGCTGCCTTGCCCGGGGTGAGTGAGCCGGTGATCTTGTCCAGGCCAAGTGCACGCGCGCCATTGATGGTGGCCATGCGCAGCACTTCGAGGGCGGGCAGGGCGCTGGCATCGCCGCTCAATCCCTTGGCCAGTAAGGCCGCCAGGCGCATCTCGCCGAACAGGTCGAGGCGGTTGTTACTGGCGGCACCGTCGGTGCCCAGGCCGATATTGATTCCCGCCATGTGCATCTCGGCGATGCGGGCGAAACCGCTGGCCAGCTTGAGGTTGGAGGTGGGGCAGTGGGCGATGCTGCTACCGGCAGCAGCGATGGCGGCGATTTCGGCGTCGTCGAGATGGACCGCGTGCACGCCAATGAACCCCGGGCCGATCAGGCCCAGTTCCTGCAGGCGTTGCAAGGGGCGTTTACCGTGGGTGGCAACTGAATCGGCAATTTCCTGGCGGGTTTCGTGGATGTGGCAGTGAATGGGCAGGTCCAGTTGCTCGGCGAGCGTGATGATGCGCTGGAAGCTCCGGTCGGTCACGGTGTACGGCGCATGTGGCGCCAGGCAGAAGGACAACAAGGGGTTGCCTGCTGTCGCCTCACGGGCGGCCAGGCCCTTGGCGATGTAGTCGTCGGCGTCGCTGGCATAGTTGCCCGGGAATTCTATCGTGGTGACCCCGAGTACCGCGCGCATGCCGAAATCATTTGCCGCCTGGGCGGCAGCATCCGGGAAGAAGTACATGTCGTTGAAGCAGGTGATCCCGCCCAGCAGCATTTCGGCGCAGGCCAGGCGGGTGCCGTCGAGCACGAAAGCGTGCGAGACCATCGCCGCTTCGGCCGGCCAGATGTGTTGCTGCAGCCATTCCATCAGCGGCAGATCGTCGGCGATGCCGCGCATCAGGCTCATTGCCGCGTGCGTGTGGAGGTTGATCAGGCCGGGAATCAGGATGTGCTGGTCGAGCGTTTGCCGCTCGGCCGGCAGGTATCGCCGGCGAGCCTCAGGCGCCGGCAGGATGGCGAGAATCCTTCCGTCATGGACGGCCAGCGCGTGGTTGACCAGCAGGTCGTCGGTATCGATCGGGGCGATCCAGCGGGCTTCGATCAGCAAATCGATGTTTTCGGGATTCTCAGTCATGGCAATGGGCTGCAGTGTGGCGTTGACGGCGTGGTAAACTAGCAAATTACGCGTGCTACAACCAAACATGCTGCCGGTCGCACCGGCGCGGACACGAGAGACATGGATCAATTCGCCAAAGAAACACTGCCGATCAGCCTCGAAGACGAGATGCGGCGTTCCTATCTCGATTACGCGATGAGCGTGATCGTCGGCCGGGCGCTGCCGGATGCGCGCGATGGCCTGAAGCCGGTGCATCGTCGCGTCCTGTTCGCGATGCACGAGCTGAACAACGACTGGAACAAGGCGTACAAGAAGTCGGCGCGTATCGTCGGCGACGTCATCGGTAAATACCACCCGCACGGCGATTCGGCGGTGTACGACACCATCGTTCGCATGGCCCAGGACTTTTCGCTGCGCTACATGCTGGTCGACGGCCAGGGCAACTTCGGTTCGATCGACGGCGACAACGCGGCGGCGATGCGTTACACCGAAGTTCGCATGGCCAAGATCGGTCACCAACTGCTCGAAGATCTGGACAAGGAAACCGTGGACTTCGGGCCGAACTACGACGGTTCAGAGGAGGAGCCGCTGGTCCTGCCGACGCGTATCCCGAACCTGCTGATCAACGGTTCGTCCGGTATCGCCGTCGGCATGGCGACCAACATCCCGCCGCACAACCTCAAGGAAGTCGTCGCTGGCTGCCTGGCGCTGCTGGAGAACCCGGCGATCTCGATCGACGAACTGATCGAGCACATCCCGGCCCCGGATTTCCCGACCGCCGCGCTGATCTACGGCGTGATGGGCGTGCGCGAAGGCTACAAGACCGGCCGCGGCCGCGTCGTCATGCGCGCCCGCACCCACTTCGAGGACATCGGCAAAGGCGACCGTCAGGCGCTGATCGTCGACGAGATTCCCTATCAGGTAAACAAGAAGTCGCTGATCGAGAAGATTGCCGAACTGGTCAACGAGAAGAAGATCGAGGGCATCTCCGACATTCGCGACGAGTCCGACAAGTCGGGCATGCGCATCGTCATCGAACTGAAGCGTGGCGAGGTCGGCGAGGTCATCCTCAACAACCTGTACAAGCAGACCCAGCTACAGGACACCTTCGGCATGAACATGGTGGCGCTGGTCGACGGCCAGCCGCGCCTCTTGAACCTCAAGCAGATGCTCGAGTGTTTCCTGTCGCACCGCCGCGAAGTCGTCACCCGGCGCACCGTTTACGAACTGCGCAAGGCGCGCGAACGCGGCCACATCCTGGAAGGCCTGGCCGTCGCGCTGTCCAACGTCGACGAAATCATTGCCCTGATCAAGGCAGCGCCGACGCCGCCGGACGCCAAACGCGGCCTGATGGAGCGTACCTGGCGCAGCCCGGTGGTCGAGGAAATGCTGCTGCGCGCGGCCTCCGACGTCTCGCGTCCGGACGGCCTGCTGCCGGAATTCGGCCTGTCCGAACAGGGCTACCGCCTGTCCGACGCCCAGGCCCAGGCCATCCTCGAGCTGCGCCTGCAGCGCCTGACCGGTCTCGAGCAGGACAAGATCGTCGGCGAGTACAAGGAAGTCATGGCCAAGATTCTCGACCTGCTCGATATCCTGGCCCGCCCGGAACGCATCACCGAGATCATCGTCGGCGAGCTGACGGCGGTGCGCGACCAGTTCGGCGACGACCGCCGTTCGGAAATCGTGCTGCACACGCAGGAACTCGGTATCGAGGACTTCATCACGCCGCAGGACATGGTCGTCACCCTGTCGCACGGCGGCTACATCAAGGCCCAGCCGCTCGCCGACTACCGCGCCCAGCGCCGTGGCGGGCGCGGCAAGCAGGCGGCGGCGATCAAGGACGAGGATTTCGTCGATCACCTGTTCGTCGCCAACACCCATGACTACATCCTGTGCTTCTCGAACCGCGGCCGCTGCTACTGGCTGAAGGTGTTCGAGGCGCCGCAGGGCAGCCGCAACAGCCGCGGCAAACCGATCGTCAACCTGTTCCCGCTGGAAGAGGGCGAGCGCATCAACGCCGTGCTGCCGGTCAAGGAATTCGTCGACGACAAGTTCATCTTCATGGCGACCCGCGACGGTACGGTCAAGAAGACGCCGCTGTCCGACTTCTCCAACCCGCGCAAGGCCGGCATCATTGCTGTCGACCTGCTCGACGACGATTACCTGATCGGCGTCGAACTGACCACCGGCCAGAGCGACATCGTGCTCGTCTCGAATGCCGGCAAGGCGGTCTGGTTCGACGAGGAAGATGTCCGGCCGATGGGCCGCGGTGCCCGCGGTGTGCGCGGCATGAAGCTGCAGGAAGGACAGACCGTGATTTCGCTGCTGGTTGCCGAGGATGACCAGCAGACCGTGCTGGTCGCCACCGAAAACGGCTTCGGCAAGCGCACCGTGCTTGCTGATTTCCGCCACTCCGGGCGCGGCACGCAGGGCGTCAAGGCGATTGCCGATTCCGAGCGCAACGGCGTGGTGGTCGGTGCCAAGCTGGTCGGCGACGACGACGAGGTGATGCTGATCACCACCGGCGGCGTGCTGATCCGCACCCGCGTCTCGGAAATCCGCGGCATGGGCCGGGCGACGCAGGGCGTCACCTTGATCTCGCTCGACGAAGGCGAGAAGCTGGCGGGCCTGGAGAAGGTTGCCGAGTCGGTGGCCGACCCGGTGGCGGAAAACGAAGGGGAAGCCGATGCGGCTGGCGAAAGCGCCGCGCCGGCAGCCGAAGATCAAGGTGGAGAAGCATAAATGACGCGTATCTGGAATTTCAGCGCCGGTCCGGCTGCACTTCCCGAAGAGGTCCTGCGCCAGGCGCAGGAAGAGCTGCTCGACTGGCAGGGCGCCGGCTGCAGCGTCATGGAAATGAGCCATCGCGGCAAGGAATTCATGTCCATCCTGGCCAAGGCCGAAGCCGACCTGCGCGAGCTGATGGGGATTCCCGAGCAGTACAAGGTGCTGTTCCTGCAGGGCGGGGCGACGCAGCAGTTTGCGCAGATTCCGATGAACCTGCTGGCCGGCCGCTCGGCCGACTACATCGTCACCGGCTCATGGTCGAAGAAGGCGGTCAAGGAAGCGCAGCGTATCGGTAACGTGCGCGTCGCGGCGACGACCGAGGACAGCGGCTTCACCCGTCTGCCGACGGCCGAAGAAATCAAGCTCGACCCGTTCGCCGCCTACCTGCATGTGTGCACCAACGAGACCATCCACGGCGTCGAGATTCCTGCCGAACGCATCGCCGACACCGGCGTGCCGCTGGTTGCCGACATGTCGTCGCACATCCTGTCGCGCCCGGTCAATGTCGAGAAGTTCGGCCTGATCTACGCCGGTGCGCAGAAGAACATCGGCCCCTCGGGCGTCACGCTGGTCATCGTCCATCGCGACCTGCTCGGCATGGCGCCGCTCAACATCCCGACGGTGATGGATTACGCGGTGATGGCCGAGAACGGTTCGATGCTCAACACGCCGCCGACCTTCGGCATCTACATCGCCGGCCTGGTTTTCCAGTGGCTGAAGAAGCAGGGCGGTCTGGCCGGCATCGACGCGATCAACGCCGAAAAGGCGCGCATTCTCTACGAGTGCATCGACAATTCCGGCGGTTTCTATACCAACCCGGTCGATCCCGATTGCCGTTCGCGCATGAACGTGCCCTTCGTGCTCGCCGATGCCGTGCTCGACGCGCCTTTCCTGGCGGCGGCCAAGGATGCCGGCGTGCTCGGCCTGAAGGGCCACAAGTCGGTCGGCGGCATGCGCGCGTCGATCTACAACGCCGTCTCGCTCGACGCGGTCAAGGCGCTGGTCGGTTTCATGAACGATTTCGCCAAGCGGAACGGGTGAGCGCATGAGCGACGATCTCTCGAAAGCTCTGGCCGGCGTGCGCGCCGACATCGACCGCATCGACGGCGACATCCTGCGTCTGTTGAACGAACGCGCCCGCTGCGCCCAGCGCGTCGGCGAGATCAAGGCCGAATTCGGTGACGCCGGCTTCATCTACCGGCCGGAGCGCGAGGCGCAGGTGCTGCGCCGGTTGCAGGACGTCAATCCCGGGCCGCTGCCGAACGAGAACATCACCTTCTTCTTCCGCGAAGTGATGTCGGCCTGCCTGTCGCTCGAACAGCCGCTCGGCATCGCCTTCCTCGGCCCGCTCGGCACCTTCTCGGAATCGGCGGCGACCAAGCATTTCGGCCACGCCGGCCGCCTGCTGCCGCAGGCCTCGATCGACGACGTCTTCCGCGAAGTCGAGTCGGGTCACGCCCATTACGCCGTCGTCCCGGTCGAGAATTCGACCGAAGGCGCGGTCGGCCGGACGATGGACCTGCTGCTTGGCACGCCGTTGAAGATCTGCGGCGAGGTCGTGCTGCGCATCCACCAGAACCTGCTGTCGAAGGAAACCGAGCTCGGCGCGATCAGCCGCGTCTATTCGCACGCCCAGTCGCTGGCGCAGTGTCACGAATGGCTCAACCGCATGCTGCCGCAGGCGCAGCGCATCTCGGTCGGCAGCAACGCGCAGGCGGCGCAGAAAGCCGCCGAGGAAGCCGGTTCGGCGGCGATCGCCGGCGAGGCCGCGGCCGCCCGTTACGACCTGCCGCGACTGGCCGAGAACATCGAGGACGAGCCGAACAACACCACGCGCTTCCTGGTCCTCGGCAAGCACGACGCCGGGATATCCGGGCGCGACAAGACCTCGCTGATCATGTCGGCGCCCAATCGCACCGGCGCCCTGCACGAACTGCTGGCACCGCTGTCCGCCGCCGGCGTCTCGATGTGCCGGCTGGAGTCGCGGCCGGCGCGCAACGCGCTGTGGGAATACGTCTTCTACGTCGATGTCGAAGGCCATCGCGACGAGCCGGCGGTCAAGGCCGCGCTCGAACAGCTGGCCGGCAACGCCGCCTACCTGAAAATCCTCGGCTCCTACCCGGTCGCCGTCTTCTGAGGAATCCCGATGTCCCTCACCGAACAAGCCCTCGCCTACGTCCGCGCCATCTCGCCCTACCAGCCGGGCAAGCCGATCACCGAACTGGCCCGCGAGATGGGCATCCCGGTGGACAGCATCGTCAAGCTCGCTTCCAACGAGAATCCGCTCGGCATGAGCCCGAAGGCCAGGCAGGCGGTGGAAGCGGCGCTGGCCGGCGTCGAACGCTACCCGGACCAGTTCGAGCTGATCGCCAAGCTGGCGGCGCGTTGCGGCGTTGACCAGAACCAGGTGGTGCTCGGCAACGGCTCCAACGACGTGCTCGACCTGGTCGCCCGCGCCTTCCTCGCCCAGGGGCGTTCGGCGGTGTTCGCCCAGCATGCTTTCGCCGTCTATCCGCTGGCCACGCTGTCGATTGGCGGCGAACTGATCTGCGTGCCGGCGAAGGATTTCGGCCACGACCTCGAGGCGATGCTTGCCGCGATCCGTCCGGATACCCGCGTCGTCTGGATCGCCAACCCGAACAACCCGACCGGCAACTTCCTGCCCTATCCGGAAGTGCGCGCCTTCCTGGAAAAGGTGCCGGCCGACGTCGTCGTCGTCCTCGACGAGGCCTACAACGAGTACATCCCACCCGAGGCGCGCGTCGATACCGCCGCCTGGGTCGCCGAATTCCCGAACCTGGTGGTCTGCCGCACCTTCTCCAAGATCTACGGCCTGGCCGGGCTGCGCATCGGCTACGGCGTCACTTCGGCGGCCGTCGCCGACCTGATGAACCGCGTCCGCCAGCCGTTCAACGTTAACAACCTGGCGCTCGCCGGCGCGCTCGCCGCGCTCGACGACGACGAATTCCTGCAGGCCAGCTACGAACTCAACCGGCGCGGCATGGCGCAGATCGTCGGCGCGCTGGAAAAACTCGGCCTGACCTACATCCCGTCCTACGGCAACTTCGTCACCTTCAAAGCCGGCGATGCCGCCGCGGTGAACCAGAAGCTGCTGCAGCAGGGCGTCATCGTCCGGCCGATCGGCGGTTACGGCATGCCCGAGTGGCTGCGCGTGACGATCGGCAGCGAGGCCGAGAACGCGCGCTTCATCGCGGCGCTGGAAAAGGCCCTGTAAATGGACGCCGGCCAGCCCGAGTTCGGCAAGATCGTCGTCTTCGGTACCGGCCTGATCGGCGGTTCCTTCGCGCTCGGCCTCAAGGCGGCTGGCGCCGTCGAGGAGGTGGTCGGCTTCGGCCGCACGCCGTCGACCTTGCGTGTGGCGCAGGAGCTGGGCGTCATCGACCGCGCCGGGATCAACCCGGCGCACGAGATCGGCGACGCCGACATCGTGCTGGTGGCGACGCCGGTGGCGCAGATGCCGGAAATCTTCGCCCGCATCGCGCCCTATCTCGGGCCGAATACCATCGTCACCGACGGCGGTTCGACCAAGGGCGACGTCGTTGCCGCGGCGCGCGCCGCCTTCCGCGGCCACATCGGCAAGTTCGTGCCGGCGCATCCGATTGCCGGCGCCGAGAACAGCGGGCCGTCGGCCGCCCGGCAAGACCTGTATCAGGGCAAGAAGGTCGTCGTCACCCCACTGCCCGAGAACAACGACGAGCGCCTCGACCGCGTCAAGCGCGCCTGGGCGCTGTGCGGCGCCGACATCTACGAGCTGACGCCGGAAATGCACGACCGCGTCTTCGCCGCTGTCAGCCACCTGCCGCACCTCCTGTCCTTCGCCCTGGTCCATGACCTGGCGGTGCGCGACGACGCCGAACTGTTCTTCACCTTCGCCGCTTCCGGCTTCCGCGACTTCACGCGGATCGCCGCCAGTCACCCGGAAATGTGGCGCGACATCTGCCTCGCCAACCGCGAGGCGCTGCTCGGCGAACTCGACAGCTATCGCGCCCAGCTCGACGAGTTGCGCGACGCGCTGGCCCGCGCCGACGGCGAACGTCTTGAGGACGTCTTCGGCATCGCCCGCCAGGCGCGCCGGGAGTGGGCGGGAAGCTGAGCATGCGGCGGCTGCGCGCGCTGCTCTGCGGGCTCGCGCTGCTCCTTGCCCTGCCGCTCGCCGCGGCGCCGCCGGAACTCCTGCTGGCCAACGTCTATCGCGACGACATCGACCCCGCCGCCTACCTGGTCAGCGAGAAGCTCGACGGCGTGCGCGCCGTCTGGGACGGCGAGACGCTGCGTTTTCGCAGCGGCAACCGGGTCAATGCGCCGGCCTGGTTCACCGATGCCCTGCCGAAAACGCCGATGGACGGCGAGTTGTGGCTGGGCCGTGGCCAGTTCGAGCGCCTCTCCGGCATCGTCCGCCGCGAGCAGCCGGTCGATGCCGAGTGGCGGGAAGTCCGCTACATGATCTTCGAACTGCCTGGAGCACCGGGGACTTTCGCCGAGCGGGCCGGGCGCATGCGCGCAATCGTCGCTGCCGCGGCCTTGCCCTGGCTGGCCGAGGTGCCGCAGGCAACGCTGGCCAGCCGGGAAGAGCTGCGCCAGCGGCTGGCGCAAACCGTCAAGGCCGGCGGCGAAGGCCTGATGCTGCATCGCGCCGACGCGCCCGGCGAAACCGGCCGTTCCGACACCTTGCTCAAGCTCAAGCCCTGGCTCGACGCCGAGGCCGTGGTCATTGCCCACCTGCCGGGCAAGGGCAAGTACGCCGGGCAGCTCGGCGCGCTACGCGTGCGCCTGGCGGACGGTCGCGAATTCCGTCTCGGCACCGGTTTTTCCGATGCCCAGCGGCAGAATCCGCCGCCGATCGGCAGCGTCGTTACCTATCGCTACCGGGAGCTGACCGGAAAAGGGCTGCCGCGCTTCGCCAGTTTCCTGCGCATGCGTCAGGAATGACTGCGGCCTGAGTTAAAATCTCCCTCTTTTACTGAACAGCGATAAGCATGATCCTCGTCACTGGCGGCGCCGGTTTCATCGGCAGTAATTTCGTTCTTGACTGGTGCGCGCAAAGCGACGAGCCGGTCATCAATCTCGATGCTCTGACTTACGCGGGCAATCTGGAAAACCTGGCGGCGCTCGACGGGAATCCGGCACATGTATTCGTCCGCGGCGATATTGGCGATTTCGATCTGGTCGCTAGGCTGCTGGCCGAGCACAAGCCACGGGCGGTGGTCAATTTTGCTGCCGAATCGCACGTCGATCGCAGCATCCACGGCCCGGAAGATTTCATCCAGACCAATATCGTCGGTACTTTCCGCCTGCTGGAAGCGGTGCGTGCCCATTTCGGCGGATTGAGTGCTGAAGAGAAGGCAGCTTTCCGTTTCCTGCACGTGTCGACCGACGAGGTGTACGGCTCGCTGGCCAAGGACGATCCGGCCTTCACCGAGACCAACCGTTACGAGCCGAACAGCCCGTATTCGGCGAGCAAGGCAGCCTCCGACCACCTGGTGCGCGCCTACCACCACACCTACGGCCTGCCGGTGCTGACCACCAATTGCTCGAACAACTACGGCCCCTACCATTTCCCGGAGAAGCTGATCCCGCTGTGCATCCACAACGCGCTGGCCGGCAAGCCGCTGCCGATCTACGGCGACGGCCAGCAGATCCGCGACTGGCTGTACGTCAAGGATCACTGCAGCGCCATTCGCCGCGTGCTCGAAGCCGGCAGGCTGGGCGAGGTGTACAACGTTGGTGGCTGGAACGAAAAGGCCAATCTGGAGGTTGTGCATACCCTCTGCGCGATCCTCGACGAACTGAGCCCGCGTGCCGACGGCAAGTCGTACAAGGAGCAGATCACCTTCGTGACTGACCGGCCGGGGCATGATCGCCGCTACGCCATCGATGCGACGAAGCTGGAACGCGAACTGGGCTGGAAACCGGCCGAGACCTTCGAGACCGGTATCCGCAAGACGGTGCAGTGGTATCTGGACAACCAGGCCTGGGTCAAGAACGTCACCAGCGGCGCTTATCGCGAGTGGCTGGGCAAACACTATGGAGAAGGCGCATGAGTCAGCGTAAAGGCATCATCCTGGCCGGTGGTTCCGGCACCCGTCTGTATCCGGTCACGCTCGCGGTGTCCAAGCAATTGCTGCCGATCCACGACAAGCCGATGATCTACTATCCGCTGAGCACGCTGATGCTGGCAGGGATCCGGGACATCCTGATCATCTCGACGCCGCAGGACACGCCGCGTTTCCAGCAACTGCTCGGCGATGGCAGCCAGTGGGGCGTGAACCTGCAATACGCCATCCAGCCCAGCCCGGACGGTCTGGCCCAGGCTTTCATCATCGGTCGCGAGTTTGTCGGCAATGGCGATTCGGCGCTGGTGCTCGGCGACAACATCTTCTACGGCCATGAGTTCGCCAACGACCTGGCTGCCGCCGACGCCAAGACCGAGGGTGCCACCGTGTTCGCCTATCACGTGCACGATCCCGAGCGCTACGGTGTCGTCGAATTCGACGCCAGCGGGCGCGCGGTAAGCCTCGAGGAAAAGCCGAAGCAGCCGAAGTCGAACTATGCCGTCACCGGCCTCTATTTCTACGACAACCAGGTGCTGGACATGGCCCGCGACCTCAAGCCGTCGCCGCGCGGCGAACTGGAAATCACCGACATCAACCGCCTTTACCTCGACCTCGACCAACTCAGCGTCCAGGTCATGGGCCGCGGCCACGCCTGGCTCGATACCGGTACCCACGAAAGCCTGCTCGATGCTAGCCAGTTCATTGCCACCATCGAAAAACGCCAGGGGCTGAAGATCGCCTGTCCGGAGGAAATTGCTTACCGCAAGGGCTGGGTCGATGCAGCGCAACTGGAAAAGCTGGCCCAGCCGATGCTGAAGAATCCCTATGGGCAATATCTCGCCGGACTGATCAGGGAAAGGGTTTTTTGATGAAGGCGACACCAACAAGGCTGGCAGGGGTTTTTGTACTGGAGCCCCGCGTGTTTGGCGATGAGCGCGGGTTTTTCTTCGAGAGCTTCAACCAGCGGGCTTTCGATGACGCGGTCGGTACCCATGTCGATTTCGTTCAGGATAATCACTCGAAAAGCAGCCGCAATGTACTGCGCGGACTGCATTACCAGTTGCCGCCGAAAGCTCAGGGCAAACTGGTGCGCGTCGTCCAGGGCGAGGTTTTCGACGTGGCGGTCGATCTACGCAAGGACTCGCCGACCTTCGGTCAGTGGGTGGGCGAAATCCTGTCCGCTGAAAACAAGAAACAATTGTGGATTCCGGCAGGATTCGCGCATGGCTTTCTCACCCTCAGCGACAGCGCCGAGTTCCTGTACAAGACCACCGACTATTATTCGCCCGAGCATGAGCGCTGCATACGCTGGGACGATCCGGACATCGGCGTTGAGTGGCCCTTGTCGGCGCCGCCGCTAGTTTCCGGCAAGGATGCACTGGGCGTTCCGTTTGCCGGGATGAAAGATGTCTTTCAGGCCGAGCGGGTGTAATTTGCAGGGGCTTGTCGCTTGGCTCAGGTGCCGTCCTGTATTAGTCACATTCGTAATCAGTCTGCTCCTGTCCTTGCTGGCGTGGTCGGGGAGCCTGATAAACCGCGACGGCATTCTGTACGTCGAAGCCGCCCGGATTTTTCTCGAGGGTGGTTTTTCTGCGGCGCTGGCGAATTTTTACTGGCCATTCTTCCCGATTGCCTTCGCCAGCCTGGCGCAATTGACCGGGCTCGGGCTGGAGCAAGCGGGTTATCTGCTCAACGCGCTGTTCATGGGCGGGGTCTGTGCCCTTCTCGTCGATATTGCGCGCCGCCGCTTTCCCGAGGCGGTCTGGTTTGTCGCGCTGGTCGTTCTGGCGCTGCCCGGGCTGAACGAGTACCGGAACGAGTTGTTGCGCGAGTACGGCGCCTGGTTTTTTTCCGTGCTGGCCTTGTGGCTGGCGGTCCGTTTCGATAAAAACCCCGGCTGGCTTTCGGCCCAGCTGATTCTGCCCAGTCTGCTGCTTGCTGCCCTGTTTCGGCCGGAGGCCATGGCTTTCTACCTGGCCATCGTGCTTTGGCAAGCTTTTGCGTCTCCGGCGGGCGAGCGTCTGCGTCGGGTGTTGATGATTGCGGGTCCGGCCTGCGCCATCGCTGCGGTTTTCCTGGTTTATTTCTTCAACAGTCCGCTTTACGAAAAAAGCCGTCTGTCCAGCGACATGGTTCGCTTCGGCTGGCGCGAACTGGAGTTGAAGGTTGCGGCTGTATCGGCCGTTCTTCCAGCGTATGCCAGCGAGCAGGTGAGGGGCATCCTGATCTGGGGGTCTGTGGCGATCATTCCAGAGCGTTTCCTGGCGAAGCTGGGCGTATTCCTTCTTCCGTTGCTCTTTTTGGCTTTCGCTGGCCGTCTGGGCGATGCGCTCAAGAGAAACTCGCTCCTGTCCTACGCTTTTGCGGCGCACGTTCTGGTGCTGTCGATTTTTGTCGTGGGAATGCAGTTTCTGGCCGGACGCTATCTCGCTTTGCTGTATCTTTTTGCAGCCCCCGTGATCGGCTACGGCATCTGGCGTTTCGTCGGCGACAGGCCGCGCTGGAAGATTCCGCTGCTCGTCTTGCTGGCGGTGCTGATGTTCACCAATGTGGTTTCCACCGGGCCGGCCAAGCAGCATTTTGTCGAGGCGGGAAACTGGCTTGCGGCCAATGTTCAGGATACGCCACGGGTTTACATCGACAGCGGGCGTACCTTGTACTACTCCGGTTGGCGCCCAATGCGGCGTTGGTATACCGATGATCGGGAGGAGCTGACCGGCTTGCTCAAGGCCGGGCGTTACGACTTCCTGGTCCTGGAGGTTTCGCGCAAGGACAAGGGGTTTGAACAATGGCTGGCAGACAACGAACTGCAGATTGTGCAGCGTTTCTCCCACCCGAATGGCGACGCTGTCTTCATCGTCCGGACGCCGGGCGCGGAAAGTTCGGCGCAGGCTCGCTGACTGGGGGCGGGTAATTTATAAAGCGCCTGCTGTGTGGCATAATCCGCGCCAAATCCGGGGCTTGCCCCGGCTTTTGCTACGCTCCGGATCGGGTTTGCAGGCCAGCTTGGCGTTGATCGTCATTGATGGGCGAGCGCTTTTCCTGGTGGGTCGTTTCTCGTGCATGGGCTGAATTTCTGACTGGATGAAACGCTTGCCTGCGCTATCTTCGTGTATTTGGATGTCGGAAGCCGCCTCTCGTTGGGCTGGCATCTTCCCGGACTTGCCGTGCCCGTTCCCCGGGGGCGGGATGCTTTCTTGACGCCGGGGTAGGCAATAGAACGGATTGGTCTCTATGAAGGTTTTGGTGACAGGTGCCGATGGATTCATCGGTTCGCATTTGACGGAAGCCCTGGTTCGTCAGGGTTATGACGTGCGCGCCTTCGTCCTGTACAACTCGTTCGGCTCCTGGGGCTGGCTGGATCATTCCCCCGCCGAGATCAAGTCGGCCATCGATGTGTTTGCCGGCGATATCCGGGATCCGCACGGGGTGCGCACCGCCATGCAAGGCTGCGATGCGGTCCTGCATCTGGCGGCGTTGATCGCCATTCCGTACTCCTATCATTCGCCCGATACCTACGTCGATACCAACATCAAGGGCACCCTGAACGTCCTCCAGGCGGCAAGGGAGCTTGGCGTTTCCCGGGTGATTCATACCTCGACCAGCGAGGTGTACGGCACGGCGCGCTTCGTGCCGATCACCGAAGAGCACCCCTTGCAGGGGCAATCGCCTTACTCGGCGTCGAAGATCGGCGCCGATCAGCTTGCCTATTCCTTCTACGCTTCCTTCGACCTGCCGGTGGTCATCGCCCGCCCCTTCAACACCTATGGGCCGCGCCAGTCGGCCAGGGCGGTGATCCCGACGATCATCACCCAGATTGCCAGCGGCGCGCGCCATCTGAAACTCGGTGCGCTGCATCCGACCCGCGACTTCAACTACGTTGCCGACACGGCCGCGGCCTTCATCGCGGCGCTGAAGAGCGAGCGCGGTTTGGGCGAGGTGGTGAATTTTGGTTCGAATTTCGAAATCTCGATCGGCGATACCGTCAGGACGATCGCCGAAGTCATGGGCGCCGAGATCGACATCGAGACCGATGCCGTGCGCCTGCGCCCTGGCAAGAGCGAAGTCGAGCGGCTATGGGCGGACAACCGTAAGGCGCATGAACTGTTCGGCTGGCGTCCCGCCTATGGCGGGTTGGACGGTTTCCGCAAGGGGCTCGGTGAAACCGTGCACTGGTTCCTCGACCAGAACAATCTGGCGGGTTACAAGGCCGGTCGCTACAACATCTGATGTCACCGGAAAAAGGGCTGAGATTGAAAACCATGATCATCGCCGAGGCAGGCGTCAACCATAACGGCGACATGGCCATGGCGTGTGCGCTGATCGACGCCGCGGCGGATGCCGGTGCCGATCTGGTCAAGTTCCAGACTTTCGACGCCGACCGGCTGGTCACCGGTAGCGCGCGCAAGGCCGACTATCAGACGAAGACGACGGCGGCCGATGAGTCGCAGCGCGACATGCTCAAGCGCCTCGAACTGAGCGCGGCCATGCACGAGCAGCTCATCGCCCACTCAGCCCGGCGCGGCATCGAATTCTTCTCGACCGCCTTCGACCTGGACAGCCTCGACTACCTGATGGGGCTTGGCATGGCGCGCACCAAGGTGCCCTCGGGCGAAATCACCAACTTGCCCTACCTGCGCAAGGTGGGCGGCTACGGCAAGCCGGTGATCCTGTCGACCGGCATGGCCACTCTGGGCGACATCGAGGCTGCGCTGGCCGTGCTCGAGGCGGCGGGTACCCCGCGCGACCGGATCACCGTGCTCCATTGCAGCACCGAGTACCCGGCACCGATGGCCGAGGTTAACCTGCTGGCCATGCCAGCGCTGGCCCGGGCTTTCGGGGTTCGGGTCGGCTATTCGGACCACACCGAGGGCATCGAGGTCGCCATTGCCGCGGTCGCCCTGGGCGCCTGCGTCATCGAAAAGCACTTCACCCTCGACCGCAGCTTGCCCGGCCCGGATCATCGGGCCAGTATCGAGCCCGACGAACTGGCGCGCATGGTCAGCTCGATCCGCAACATCGAACTTGCGCTCGGGGACGGCGTCAAGCGCCCGTCCGCCAGCGAGGAGAAAAACCGCCTGGTGGCGCGCAAGTCGCTGGTGGCGGCCCGGGCAATTGCCAAGGGCGAGCTGTTCTCGGAGGAGAATCTGGTGGCCAAGCGCCCGGGAACCGGCATTTCGCCGATGCGTCTCGACGAGTGGCTGGGCCGCCCGGCGGCGCGGGACTTCGCGCCCGACGAACAGATCGAGCCGTGATGCGCCGCATCTGTGTCGTTACCGGAACGCGCGCCGAATACGGCCTGCTGCGTTGGTTGATGCGGGACATCGCCGACGATCCCGAATTGTCGCTGCAAGTCATCGCCACCTGCATGCATCTGGCGCCGGAGTTTGGCGAAACCTACCGCGAAATCGAAGCGGACGGCTTCGTTATCGACCGCAAGGTGGAAATGCTGCTCAGCGGCGATACCCCGTCGGCGATCGGAAAATCGATCGGCCTCGGGGTGATCGGATTCGCCGATGCCTTTCAGTCGCTCTCGCCCGATCTGGTGGTCGTGCTCGGCGACCGCTTCGAGATACTTGCCGCGGTCAGTGCCGCGCTGGTCGCACGTATTCCGGTGGCCCACCTGCACGGTGGCGAACTTACCGAGGGGGCGGTCGACGATGCCATCCGTCACGCGATCACCAAAATGTCCCAGGTCCACTTTGTCGCCACCGAAGCCTATCGGCAGCGCGTCATCCAGCTTGGCGAGACGCCGGCCCGGGTGCATTGCGTCGGTGGCCTGGGGGTCGACGCGATCATGCGCCAGCCCCGCCTGTCCCGTGAAGCACTTGAGGCCTCGCTGGATTTCCGTTTCCGCGAGCGCAACCTGCTGGTGACCTTTCATCCGGCGACGCTAGATGCCGCCTCACCGGCGGGGCAGATGGCCGAATTGCTGGCAGCGCTGGCGCCGCTGGACGATGTCGGTCTGCTGTTCACCTTGCCCAACGCCGATGCCGGCGGGCGGGAACTCACGCGCCAGGTCCAGGCTTTCGTCGCCGGGCGCAGCAACGCCCGGGCATTCGCTTCGCTGGGCCAGCAGCGCTATCTGTCCTGCATGGCCCTGGTCGACGGTGTGGTCGGCAATTCCTCCAGCGGTTTGCTCGAAGCGCCATCGTTTCATGTCGGCACGGTCAACATCGGCAGCCGCCAGCAGGGGCGGGCCCAGGCCAGCAGCGTGATCAACAGCGAGGTCGACCGCAAGGCCATCGGCGAGGCCCTGGTGACGCTGTTTTCGGCCGAATACCGGGGCAAGCTTTACAATGTGGTCAATCCTTACGGGAATGGCGGCGCGAGTACGCGCATCGTTGCCGAAATCAAGCGACTGGAACTGGATGAACTGGTGAAGAAGACGTTTTATGACCTGCCGACGGTCGCGGGGGGCGAAGTTTCATGAGTCTGCCCGAACACCTCTGGCGCAAGACGCTGCTGTCGCCGGACCGGCTCATTCGTGACGTCATCGCCAACCTGAACGAGAGCGGGCTGCAGATCGTGCTCGTGGTCGACGAAGGCGGCAGATTGCTGGGCACGGTCACCGACGGCGACATCCGCCGCGGCCTGCTGCGCGGGGTCCAGATCGATTCCCCGCTGACCACCGTGATGCGGGCCAACTCGCTGGTCGTGCCGCCGGAAATGGGGCGGGAGATGGTCGTGCATCTGATGCGCGCCAACAAGCTGCGCCAGTTGCCGGTGGTCGACGACGAGCATCGCGTGGTCGGGCTCCATCTGTGGGATGACGATACCCCGGGCGAAGTCCGCGCCAACACCATGGTGATCATGGCCGGCGGTCTGGGCAAGCGCCTGCGTCCGCACACCGAAACCTGCCCGAAGCCGATGCTGCCGGTCGCCGGCAAGCCGATGCTTGAACACATCATCGAGCGCGCCCGCGCCGAGGGCTTCCGCCACTTCGTGCTGGCCGTGATGTATCTCGGCCACGTCATTGAGGATTACTTCGGCGACGGCTCGCGCTGGCAGGTGCGCATCGACTACCTGCGCGAGAATTCCCCGCTGGGCACGGCCGGCGCGCTGGGCCTGCTCGACCCGCAACCCTCCCTGCCTTTCGTGGTGACCAACGGCGATGTGCTGTCCGACATCCGTTACGGCGAGGTGCTCGATTTTCACGTCCGGCACGGCGCCGCTGCCACCATGGCGGTGCGCCTCTACGAGTGGCAGCATCCCTTCGGCGTGGTCCAGACCAACGGTGTCGATATCGTCGGCTTCGAGGAAAAGCCGGTCAATCGCACCCACATCAACGCCGGCATTTACGCGCTGAGCCCGCAGGTGCTGGCCCACGTCAAACCCAATACGCCGCTGGACATGCCCAGCCTGTTCGAACAACTGCACGATGAAGGCCAGCGCACGGTGGCCTTCCCGATGCACGAGCCCTGGCTCGATGTCGGACGGCCGGACGACCTCAGTCGCGCCAACGCCGAAAAAGCAAATTCAACCTAATCGGATCATCATGGACAAGATCAAGTATCCCTCGCCCGTCGAACTGGCGCCCTTCGCCAAGGACAACCCCGAACCGCAGCCCTTGTACGGCCTG
>Ga0209794_1000682_pt1 | contig 40997 bp, 40 predicted proteins | sample EBPBio232013_DNA_FD_185869 | JGI IMG/M metagenome (GOLD analysis project Ga0209794, IMG submission 185869) | Wastewater treatment Type I Accumulibacter community from EBPR Bioreactor in Madison, WI, USA - Reactor 1_5/23/2013_ DNA (SPAdes)... | ecosystem: Engineered > Bioreactor > EBPR >... | reverse complement strand
TCGACAACCGCAACGCATCGAGCCGCGCAAACGCGTCGATCAGCAGGATGTGCCCGGTGAAGAAGACCGCGCAGGCGAGCACGAGAGCGTCGCCGGTCGCGATGGTGAACGCGTCGGTGACGCACAACAGGAACAACCCGACGAGCGCGAGCGCCACCCCGGCCCAGGTGGTCCGGCTCGTGCGGTGGCCCAGGAGCACGCCGGCGACCGGGACGAGGACGATGTAGAGGCCGGTGATGAAGCTGCCCTTGCCGGCGGTGGTGAGTTCGAGCCCGGCCTGCTGGAACCAGGCGGCGACGAACAGGACGATCCCCGCCAGCACGCCCGGCACCCTCGTCCGCCGCCAGGCCACCCGCCGCTGCGCCGCCGACCGGCCGCGGCTGCGATCGAGCCAGGCGAGCAGCGGCACCAGGGCGAGCGCACCCAGGGCGAAGCGGACCCCGTTGAACGTCAGCGGCCCGGTGTGCTCGGCGCCGACGACCTGGGCGACGAAGGCGAATCCCCAGATCGCCGCCCCGAGCAGGAGCATCAGGTGGGCGCGGACGCGTGCGGTGAGCATGGTCTCTTCTATCAAGCGGGCCGGACGCTTCCCGACGGGTGGCCGTGCCCGGCACGCGAAACGGAGCTTGCGACGACGTCGCGCCAGCTCGGGGGATGCCCCGATAGGCTGCCGTCATGGCTGACTTCGATGTGGTGGTCCTGGGCGCCGGCCCGGGCGGTTACGTGGCGGCGATCCGGGCTGCGCAGCTCGGCAAATCAGTCGCGGTGGTGGAGAAGCAGTATTGGGGTGGGGTCTGCCTCAATGTGGGCTGCATCCCCAGCAAAGCCCTGCTGAAGAACGCCGAGCTGGCGCACACGCTCAACCACGAGAAGGCCAAATACGGCATCGAGGGCGACGCCACCATGTCCTTCGGGCCGACGCACAAGCGCTCCCGCCAGGTCAGCGCGGGCATCGTCAAGGGCGTCCACTTCCTGATGAAGAAGAACAAGATCACCGAGATCGACGGCTGGGGAACGATCACCAGCCCGACCTCGGTGGAGGTCGAGTCGGATGGCGGGGAGAAGAAGACCGTCACCTTCGACCACCTCATCATCGCCGCCGGTGCGACCGTGCGGACCATGGGCGTTCAGCTGTCCAAGAACGTGGTCACCTACGAGGAGCAGATCCTCGACGAGAACCTGCCGGGGTCGGTCATCATCGGCGGATCCGGCGCGATCGGTGTCGAGTTCGCCTATGTGATGGCCAATTTCGGCGTCGACGTGACGATTGTGGAGTTCCTGGACCGGATGGTGCCCACCGAGGAAGCCGACGTCTCCAAGGAGTTGGCCAAGCATTACAAGAAGCTCGGCGTGAAGGTCCTGACGGGCACCAAGGTCGAGAACGTCGAGGACACCGGGTCCGGGGTCAAGGTCACCGTCTCCCCCGCCGCGGGCGGCGAGCAGCAGGTCCTGGAGGCGGACCGGTTCCTGGCCGCGTTCGGCTTCGCGCCGCGCACGCAGGGATATGGGCTGGAGAACATCGGCGTGCAGCTGACCGAGCGCGGCGCCATCGAGATCGACGACTACTGCCGCACCAACGTCCCCAACGTCTACGCGATCGGCGACTGCACCGCGAAGATGATGCTGGCCCACGTCGCCGAGGCCATGGGCATCGTGGCCGCGGAGACCATCGCCGGGGCCGAGACGATGCCGGTCGACTACGCCAACATCCCCCGAGCGACCTACTGCCACCCGCAGATCGCCTCGATGGGGCTCTCCGAGGCGCAGGCCAAGGACGCCGGCCACGAGGTCAAGACCGCGAGCTTCCCGTTCACCGCCAACGGCAAGGCGCAGGGCCTGGGCGAGGGGGTCGGGTTCGTCAAGGTGGTCGCCGACGCCAAGTACCACGAGATCCTCGGCGTGCACATGATCGGCCCGGACGTGACCGAACTGCTGCCCGCCGCGAACGTCGCCCAAGCAGTGGGACCTCACGGCTGACGAGGTCAGCCGCACCGTATTCGCGCACCCGACGCTGGGTGAGGCCCTCAAGGAGGCCATGCACGGCATCGCGGGGCACATGATCAACTTCTGATCCGTCCAACCGATCACTGGCGCGGGGTTCAGGGGCCGCACCCGGACCCCGCGCCGGTTGTTCCGGTTATTCCGCCCATCGGGGGTAGGTCGTAGCCATGGCGCGCCGCACGCGCACACTCACCTACGAGGCCGTCGGCTCCCTGCTCGACGCCCCGGCCGGGGCCTACGTCCACGTCCCGTTCTGCGCGAGCATCTGCCCGTTCTGCCCCTACAACAAGGTGATTCCCCGGCCGGGCCAGGCCGAACGCTACGCGTCGGCCCTCCTGCGCGAGGTGCGCGGCTACCGCGAGGCGGGGCTGCCCGGGGAGGGCGGCTTCTCCTCGTTGTACGTCGGGGGCGGCACCCCGACCCTCGTTCCCGAACTGTTGGCGGCCATCGTCGCCGAGGTGCCGGTGCAGGGCGAGCGTGCCGTCGAGGTGCTGCCCGATCCGGCCGCCGGCCGGCTCCTGGACACGCTGCGCGAGGTCGGCTTCACCGCGGTCAGCGTCGGAGTCCAGTCGTTCTCGGACGACGTCCTACGCCACCTCCGCCGCCCCCACGACGGCCGGGCCGCCGAGTCCACGCTGGCTGCCGCGCTGGAGCGCTTCGCCCTGGTCGACGCTGACCTCATCCTCGACGTCGAGTACGACGACGGTCACGCGGGGAGCTTCCTGCGGGACCTCACGCGCTGCCTGGATCTCGGCGTCCATCAGGTCTCGACCTACCCCCTCATGCGCTTCGGGTTCACGCCCTTCGGGAAGGGCGGGCATCAGCGGCGTCGCGAGCATGACGTCCTCGCCGAGGCGACGCGGCTGGCGCGGGAGCGGGGCTATGAACGCCGGTCCGTGTGGACGTTCAACCGCCCAGACTCCCCTTCGTACAGCTCGATCACGCGTCGACGATTCGTGGGGCTCGGGGCGGGGGCCGCGTCGTTCCTCGGCCGGGACTTTCTCGCCAATCACTTCGGCGTCGAGACCTATGTGTCGGCCGTCGCCGCGGGGCGGCCCCCGGTGGCGCGCTGGCTGCACCTCGGCCGCCCCGGGGGCGTCGCCTATGACGCGTTCTGGCAGGCGTACGCCGGGCGGCGCGGGCTCACCGGCCGAGGGCTCGACCTGTTCCACGACCTCGAACGGGCCGTCACCTATCGGTTGATCGAGCCGTTGTGGGCGCAGCTGTTGGCCGAGCACGCCAGGGAGGGCGGGCGGGCCGGCTGGGCCGCGCCCGCCTCAAGCAGCGGCGGCCTGACCTGGCGACTCGCCTCCGCCCTGCTGGAGCGCCCGCTGTCGGTTCAGCCGGTGTTCTGCAGTCCGGCCGCGGCGCCGTTCATGGTGAGCAGCACGACGGTCCGCCAGCGCGCGGCCAGCGCCTCGTCGGCGGCCGCCGCCTGGCCGTGCAGCATCCGCAGGGCGCGGATCTGCATGTGCGACAAGGCGTCGATGTAGGGCCGGCGCATCTCGATGGCCGCCCGGAGGTGCGGCTTGCGGTCCAGCAGCTCGCGTTGGTCGAGCACGGCAAGCACCCAGTGCCGGGTCAGATCGTGCTCGGCCATGATCCGTTCGACCAGGTCCGGGGCGTCACCCAGCTCCAGGAACGCCCGCCCGAGCGCCGGGTCGGCCTTGGCCAGGCTCATCTCGGCCACGTCGATCAGGGCGGCGAACAGCGGCCACTCCCGGTACGCCGCCCGCAGCCGCGCGACGTCCCCGACGGCGGCCAGCCCGGTCCCCAGCCCGTACCACCCCGGCACGTTCACCCGCGCCTGCGCCCACGCGAACACCCACGGAATGGCCCGCAGATCCGCCAGCGAACGCCCGGACTCGACGCCGCTGCGCCGCGACGGGCGCGAGCCCAGCCGCAGCTCGCCCAGCTCGTCCAGCGGGCTGGCCTGGGCCAGCAGATCGGCGATGCCAGGGGCGGTGACCAGCTGCCGATAGGCCGTGCGCGACGCGGCGTCGATCACCGCACCCAACTCGGCGTACGCCCGACCGCTCTTGCCCCGCAACCGCGCCCGCTCCGCCTCGTCGGTGAGCAGCACGGCGCTGGTGAGCCGTTCCAGGTGACGCTGGCCGACCAGCACGTCGCCGTACCGGGCCGCGACCACCTCGCCCTGCTCGGTGACCTTGAACCGGCCGTCGACCGAGCCGGTGGGCTGGGCCAGGATCGCGCGGTGCAGCGGCCCGCCGCCGCGGCCCAGGGAGCCGCCGCGGCCGTGGAAGAGCGTGAGCCGTACGTCGTGTCGCTGCGCCCACGCGACCAGTCGTTGCTGGGCCGCATCCAAGGTGAGCGTCGCGCTGGCGGGGCCGACGTCCTTGGCCGAGTCGGAATAGCCCAGCATGATCTCGACGGCACCCTCGGTGGTCTTCAGCCAGGCCTGGGTGGAGGCCAGCGCGAACCAGTCCGTCAGGGTGTCCCGGGACTTCTCCAGGTCCGCACCGGTCTCGAAGAGCGGCACGACGTCCAGGCGCAGCGGTCGGTCGCCGAGCGCCAGGCGGGCGAGCGCCCGTACCGCGGCCAGGTGGGCGGCGCTCTGGCTGAAGCTGACGATGTAGCGGCCACACGAGCGCGGCCCCCACCGTTCCTGCAGGAAGGCCATCACCCGCAGCGTGTCCAGCACCTCCGCGGTGCGCTCGCCGACCTCGGCGGCGTGCCGCCCCGCGACGCCGGCGGGCCACCCGGCGGTGGCGAGGCGATCCAGGTAGGCCGCGTCACGAGCCGCGGCGACCGGGTCGGCCACGTCCTCGACGCCGCTGAGCAGCTCGACCAGGGCGGCCTCGTGGACCGCGCTGTGTTGCCGCACCTCGAGCTCGGCCAGGTGGAAGCCGAAGGTCTCCACCAGCCAGATGAGCTGCTGCAGTTCCCCCTCCGCTGCCCGGGCGTCCCCGGCCGCGGTCAGGCTGTCCTGCACCATGCGCAGGTCGGCCAGCAGCTGATCCGGCCCGGGGTAGGCGAAGCCGGCCCGCTCCGCGCGGGTCAGCTCCAGCCGCGCCACGATGACCAGCATCTTCTGCCGGTGCGGTTCGCCCGGGGAGTCCTTGACGATCCGGGCCATCTCCTCACTGAGCCGCACCGCGTCGTTGGCCAGGGCCTCGACGAGGGCATCCGAGGGCGGCGTGCTGACCTCGTCCATCGTGAGTGTCCGGGCGATCCGATCGGCGATCCGGGCCAGGGCGGCGAGGGCGTGCGCGGCCTGGGCGGCCATGGTGGCGCGGGTGACCTCGGCGGTGACGTAGGGGTTGCCGTCGCGGTCCCCGCCGACCCAGCTGCCGAACCGCACGAACGCCGGCGGCAGCGCCTCGGTCCCGCCGCCGAGTCCGTGGTGCACCGCGCGATACAGGCGCGGCACGGCGCGCATCAGGGTCTGGTCGAAGACCGTCAGGATCGTCTTGACCTCGTCGGCGGGCTCCGGGCGGGTCCGCCGCAGCGTGGAGGTGCGCTGCAGGATGTCGATGTCCTCCAGCATCCGGCGGCGCGCGAAGTCGCGTTCCAGCGCCCCGGACCACGGGTCGTCGTACCGGTCCAGCTGCTCGCTGATCCGGGCCAGCGCCGTCGACACGGCCCGACGGCGGGCCTCGGTGGGGTGGGCCGTGAGGACGGGATGGATGCGCAGGCCGGCGATCCGCGCCGCCGCGGACGGGCCGATCTCGCCGATGGCCGCCGCAACCGCGCCTTCCTCCAGACCGGTGCCGAAGTCCACCGTCTCGGCGCGCAGCGACCGGGCCCGCAGCCGCTCATCGGCGAGATTGGTCAGATGCAGGTGCACGGTGACGGCCCGGGCCAGCGCGGCGGCCGTGGTGTCGTCGAGGGTGCGGACCAGCTGGTCGGCCCGGGCGTACGCGGCGGCGTCCGAGCGCCGCCCGGCCGCCTCGACCAGCGCGCTCATCACGTCGAGCAGCTCGGCCTGGCCCGATTCCCGCAGCACCCGTGCGTGCAGTTCGGTGAGCAGGGCCAGATCCGCCGCGACGCTCGGCGGCACGGCTCCCTCGGGCGATGAAACACGGTGCGGATCAGCGTCGGTCGGCTCGGCTGGGGTGCCCTCGGCGGTCATGGTGCCAGCTTAGGAACCGGGCACCGGCGGGTCGGCCCCGCCATCGGCCCACGGCCCCGCGGAGCGCCCGACTAGATTGGCCCCATGACTGCGCTGCGTCCCGACATCGACCCTGATGGCCTGCTGGAGTTCTCGGTGGTCTACACCGATCGAGCGCTCAACCACATGTCGAAGAAGTTCATCGGCGTGATGCAGGAGATCATCGCGATCCTCAAGGAGGCGTACGGCGCGCACACCGTCGGCATCGTCCCGGGCAGCGGCACCACCGGCATGGAGGCCGTGGTCCGCCAGTTCGCCCGCGGCAAGAAGTGCCTGGTGGTCCGCAACGGGTTCTTCTCGTACCGATGGTCGCAGATCCTGGAGATGGGCGGCATGGCCAGCGAGGTGACCGTGTGCACGGCGCGCCAGGTCGGCGAGGGGCCTACGGCGCCGTTCGCGCCGGCCCCGATCGAGGAGGTCGTCGCGGCGATCCGGGCGAATCGGCCGGACCTGGTGTTCGCCCCGCATGTCGAGACCGCCTCCGGGATCATCCTTCCCGACGACTATCTCGCGGCGCTGTCCGCGGCCACCCACGAGGTGGGCGGCCTGTTCGTGCTCGACTGCATCGCCGCGGGCACGGTCTGGGCCGACATGCGCGAGTTGGGCATCGACATCCTGGTGACCGCCCCGCAGAAGGGCTGGAGTGGGTCCCCGTGCGGCGCCTTCGTCATGCTCGGTGAGCGCGCGCGGGCGGTCCTGGACGAGACCACGAGCGACAGCTTCGCGATGGACCTGCGCAAGTGGGTGCCGATCGCCGAGGGGTACGTCGAGGGCAAGCACGCCTATCACGCGACGATGCCCACCGACGCCCTGGCCAAGAACGCGCTCGTGATGCGGGAGGCCCGCGAGAAGGGGCTCGACGTGTTGGCGAAGGAGCAGTGGGAGCTGGGCACCCGGGTGCGCGAGTTGCTCGCCGCACGAGGGTTCGCCTCGGTCGCGGCGCCGGGGTTCGAGGCGCCCGGGGTGGTGGTCTGCTACACCGACGACCCGCAGATGAAGACGGGGGCCAAGTTCGCGACGGTCGGGGTGCAGGCCGCCGCCGGCGTACCGCTGATGTGCGGCGAGCCCGCCGACTTCTCGACCTTCCGGCTCGGACTGTTCGGTCTGGACAAGTGGGCCGACGTGGACGGTTGCGTGGCCCGGCTCGGGGCGGCCCTGGACGAGATGGGCTACCCGGCCATCGAATCCTGACGGTCGGCGCCCTGGCCTATCGCGGGCCCCTGGCCCGCCGTCGGAGCGCTCGGACCAACGCTCGCGTCTCGGTCGCCGAATGGCGCGACGTGCCGACCGGTCGCCCGACGTACGTGCCGAGGCTCACCCCCGCAGCGAGGGCCAACCCCACGGTCCCCGCCGAGAGTAGGGCGTCCAGGCCGCTGTCGGTTCCCCGTGCCATGTATTCGTAGAGCCCGCGGTAGACCATTCCCCCAGGGAGCAACGTGATGATGCCGGCGGTGGTGATCGCGAGCGCCGGAACCCGCAACACGCGCCCGAGAGCCTGGGCGCCCAACCCCACGGCGAAGGCGGCCGCCCCGCTGGCCGGCACGACCGGCAGGCCGGCCACGGCCGCCACCAGGTAGGCGCACCAGCCCAGCGCGCCCGTCGCGAGCGAGACGACGACGGTCCGGGGGGAGGCATATGTGGTCACCGCGAAGGTCGCCGACACGAGGGCCGCCAGCCCCACTTGGAGGATCGGGGAGGGCACGAACCCCGTCGACGGTGCGATGTAGGCGGGCATCCCGACCCGGTGCCCGATGCCGAGCACGGTCAGGATCCCCACGACCACGCCGAGAGTGAGCAGCATGACCTCGAACGCCCGGCCGGTGGCGGTGACGTAGTACCCGTCGATGGCATCTTGGGCGGCGCCGACCAACTGCAAGCCGGCCAACAGCACGACGATGGCCGAGGTCACCACGAGCGAGGGAGAGATCGTTTCGAATCCCGGCACGTCGTTGGCTCGGACATACATGAGCGCGACGGCCACCGCGGTGGGGATGGCGCCCCCGATGATCTGCGCGAAGAAGGCAGCGAGTCCGCGCGCAGCGGCCCACAACAGCGCCCGGTCAATCGCGGCCGCGGTGAGCACCGTGATCCCGATGACCGGCGCGCTTCCGTTGAGCAGGGCCGCGATAGCCCCGGCAAGGCCGGCACTGGCGGCCGTGACCAGGCCCCTTCGGTAGGGGTGCGGCCTACGCATGATCTGCGTGAACCGGGCCCGGGCCACCTCCACGGCGATGGGGTCCTCCGCGAGATCTCGGACGAGGTGTTGGATCCGCTGCAGCCGGTCGAAGTCGGTGACCCGACCGGACACGACACGCATGATCGTCACCGGCACCTCGTGAGCGCCCCGGTGGTGCGAGACGGTGATCGAGGTATAGGTGACGTCCACGTGCACGGAACGCAGGCCGTAGGCCTCGGTCAGCTGCAGCACCGTCGCCGTCACGTCCGCAGCCGAGGAACCCGTGGTGAGCATCGCATCCGCAATGCGCATCGCGAGGTCGATCACCGCGCGTCCCCGGGCGTCCTCAACCCCGTCCGAACCGGAGCTGAGGCGGCCTCCCCAGGTCGGCGGCGAGCCCTCGACGGCTCGTCGGAGCCGCTGTCGCAGTCCGTGCGCCGCCAGTTTGGCTCCCCGCCGATCCGCCGCAGCCTCGGGGACCGCCTTGGTCTTGTCCGTGCGAGCGTTGGCGATCGGTACGTCGTCCGGTGGGCCCTGCGCCGATTCCGCCGCGACCCGCCGTGTGGTCATCTCGTCGGGCCACTCCCGATAGGCCGCCTCCAATGCCGGAAAGCGCTGTGCGCCTGCGTTTTTCAGCACCCCTCGCACGTCTTCCCGATCCCATTGCACGTCGCCCGTTCCGGAAACATCGGGCCCCTGTCGATCGTTTCGCCCCACCCCGCAAGCGTCCGCGACACGGGGGCGCCGAGGCAAACCCGCACCACAAGCCGGACCACAAGCCGGACGGTTCCGGTGCGCCGGCAGCAGTGGCACCTGCGCGCTGGGCAGGGCCTCGTGGCATCGTGGGGTCGTGAGCGAGAAGCAGACCAAGGCCGAGCATCGGGGGATCCCCGTCACCGACGAGTTCCGGGCGTACATCGCGACGGGCTGGGCGGACCACGAGGACCCCCTGCCGCAGCGGGCCGATGTCGCCGACTACGCGGCGCAGCGCCGCCGCCGCCTCTCCGAACAGTTCCCCGGAGAGCGGCTCGTCATCCCGGCCGGCGGCCTGAAGGTGCGCAGCAACGACACGGATTACGCCTTCCGCCCGCATAGTGCGTTCGCGCACCTCACCGGCCTGGGCGCGGACCGCGAGCCGGATGCCGTGTTGGTCCTGGAGCCCAACGATGACAACGGCCACGACGCGATCCTCTACTTCCGCCCCGCTTCGGGCCGGGACACCGACGAGTTCTTCGCCGACTCCCGGTACGGCGAGTTCTGGGTCGGGCGCCGGCCCACCCTCGCCTCGACGCAGGCCGAACTGGGCCTGCAGACCCGAGAGCTGGCGGCCTTCGAGAACGAGGTCGGCAAGGACGTCGGCGCGGTCCAGCTCAGGGTGCTGCGGGAGGCGGACACCGACGTCGCGGCACAGATCGACGCCATCCGTGCCACCGTCGAGCGCCAAGACCTGACCGCCGAACAGCGGCAGGACGAAGCTGCCGCGGCCGACCTGGAACTGAGCCGCTTCCTGTCCACGATGCGCCTGGCCAAGGACGCCTGGGAGGCCGACCAGATGCGCCAGGCCTGCGCGGCGACCGCCACCGCCTTCGAGGCCGTGGTCGCCGAGCTCCCGGAGGCCATCCGGCGCGGTCGGGGGGAACGCTGGATCGAGGGCACCTTCAACCGCACCGCCCGCCACGAGGGCAACGGCGTTGGGTACGAATCCATTTGCGCCGCAGCAGATCACGCGAACACCCTGCACTGGGTGCGGAACACCGGCGATGTTCACGACGGCGACCTCGTCCTGCTCGACGCGGGCATCGAGATGGACTCCCTCTTCACGGCCGACATCACCCGCACGCTCCCCGCGAACGGCCGGTTCAGCGCGGCGCAGCGGCGCGTGTACGACGCCGTGTACGCCGCCCAATGCGCGGGCATCGCGGCGGTGCGGCCCGGCCAGAAGTTCAAGGACGTCCACGCTGCCGCCATTCGCGTCATCGCGCAGACCCTGCACGACTGGGGCATGCTGCCCGACGGCGTCACCGTCGACGATGCCCTCGACCCGGAGAAGGGTCAGTGGCATCGGCGCTGGATGGTGCACGGCACCAGCCACCACCTCGGCCTCGATGTGCACGACTGCGCCCTGGCCTTGCGGGAGGACTACCTGGAGGCCGACCTGCGTCCCGGCATGATCCTCACCGTCGAGCCGGGGCTCTACTTCAAGTCCGACGACCTGCTCGTCCCCGAGGAGTTGCGCGGCATCGGCGTACGGATCGAGGACGACATCCTCGTCACCGAGGACGGCTGCGAGATCCTGTCGCACCACCTGCCCCGCACCTCGAGCGACGTCGAGGCGTGGATGGCGCGGCTGCTTGCTGCAGCAAGCGGCCGGTAGCAGGGTCGCCTACCGCAGGGGGGTGCCCTGCTCGTATGCCGTGCGCACCTCGGACACCAGTCCCTCAGCCTGTCGCGTGGTCACGATGCCGTTGTCGGCGGCCGATCCGCAGGCGCCCACGACGACCCGAAGCCACGACCTTCCACCGCCCGCGTATTGCACCTGGATGAGGTAGACCGCCCGTTGCGCCGCCGGCACCGCCGAATCGCAGGTCGCTCGCCCCGAGGCGGCGGAATCGCTGGTTGCGGGCAACCCGGCAACCCGGGTCAGCCAGGAGGCCTCGGCGAGCACCTCTCGCGTCCCGATCAGCGTGCCCCCAGGAGAAAGCGGCGCGGGTGTGGCACCGCCTGCGCCGGGCGAGCCCGCCGAATAGTCGGTGCCGGCTCCGCCTCCGGGCAGCGGATAGGCACAGATCACCGCCCGCGCATCCGGTTGCGCCGCCACCAGCTGGCCGGCGAGATCGGCAGCCGGCGACATCGCCACCGGAACGGTCGCAGGGAGCACGTCGGGACAGGCGGCGCGCCCGGCCGGGCCACCCGCCGGTTGCGCGGCGCCCGACGCGTCCCGGGAGGCTCCCGACTCGTCCTGGACGGCGCCCGACCCAGCCAGGCCCGACCCGGCGACGGGCTGCGGACCTGCGGGGCTGCTGGCGCCGGCGGCGGACCCGGCGGTGGTGCTCGCCCCGCCGCTGCGCCCCAGGACGAAGCCGCCACCGGCCACCAGCGCCACGGCCGCGATGCCGCCGGCGGCCGACAGGGCGGTCCGCCGTCGGCCCGCCCGCCGCTCGACCCGGGAGACCACCGCGGCGTACGTCGTCGGACCGCTCGCCTCCGGCCCGACCGCATCCGAGAGCCGACGCAGGAGCGGGTCGTTCGCCGCGTCGCCGGAGCCGGAGCCGGCACCGTCGCCGGGTCCAAGACCGGGGCCGTCGTCACGCGTGGTCATCCGCTCACCTCCGCCGTCGTACCCGCCTGCCCCAACACCCGTCGCAACGCGGCGAGGCCCTTGCTGGCCTGACTCTTCACGGTCCCGGTCGAACACCCGAGCGCGGCCGCGCAGTCCTCGATCGAGAGGTCCTCGGCGTACCGCAGCACGACCGCCTGGCGCTGCCCCACCGGCAACGTGCGCAGGGCCGCGGCCAACTCGAGGTCCACACCTCCGTCGGGCACGCCCGACTCCCCGCCGGGCACCGCCCCGACACCGCCCGCCGAACCCGCCAGCGGGTCCGAGCCTCGACGCCGGTCGGGCAGCACCTCGGTGGGCACCTCGCCGCGCCATCGGCGCCGCCACCAGGCGCCCTGTAGGTGGATCATGACCGTGCGCACGTACGCCTCCCGTGCCCCCACACCGATCCCCGACCAGCGCGGCCACGTCCGAGCCAACGCCTCCTGCAGCAGATCCTGGGCCAGGGCCTGCTCACCGGTGAGGAGATAGGCGGTGCGCAGCAGCGCGCCGGAGCGCGTCGTCACGAACTCCGAGAAGCCGTCCGGCTCCGCCGCCATACCCCCTCCTCACCTCTTCAGAGGTGGATGCCCCGGCGCCAGGTTGCCGTCCCGGGCAGGAACCTGCCCCGCGGCTGCGGTCCTAGACGCTGCGGTCCTAGACGCTGCGGTCCTGGGGCGCGTCGGCCCCGGCGGCGCTCAGGCGCTGTGCCCATCCCGAGGGGCGGGTGGGTCATGGGCGTCCTCGGCGGCCGAGTCGTCCCGCCGCTCGCCCGGCTGCGCAGGCGGCTGCGCGCCCGGCTGCCCACCCGGCCGCTCGGCAGCATCGGGCGCCGGTGGTGACTCGTGGCGAGCGGCCCGCTCGGCGTCGAGGGCCTCGCCGTAGGTGCGGTACTTCGGCGGCTCGGGCGCGCGGTTCGCCGGGGCGTACTGCGCGGGGTACGGCGGCGGGTCATGCGGCCCGCCCGTCGGGGCCTGGGGCGGCGGCCCGTACGGCGGCGGGGCTGCGGGCCCCCCTGCGGACGGTACGCCGGGTGCCATCGGCGCACGAGGCTCCGGCCCAGCGGCACCCGGGGGCACCGGACCGGCGGGCGGGACTTGGCCCGCACCGGATTGCGGCCGAGGTCCGGCATCCGCAGGAACGCCCCGTCGCTGATCCTCCAGCAGACCGCGGGCCTCGCCGATGTGGCTGGCCTCGACGAGCACCTCATACCGGGTCGCAACCACCTGCGTCACCGAGGTGAAGTCCCTAGCGCCGCCGGTGAATCGGTAGAGCAGCAAGGCCCAGATCATCCCGAAGACTCCACCGACCAGCACGGCGGTGAGGAACTGGGCCGTCCCGGCCCCGGGCAGGAAAGCCCACATCAGCAGCCCGAAGAAGGCTCCCATCCAGGCCCCCGAAGCGGCCCCGGAGGCCAACACCCGGGCGGACGTGAGCCGGCCCGTGACGCGCTCCACCTGTTTGAGATCGGTGCCGACGATCATGACGTTCTGGACCGGGAACTCCCGGTCGGAGAGGTAGTCGACGGCGCGCTGGGCCCGCTCGTAGTCCTCGAACACCGACAGGCTCATCGGGTGTTGCAGCTGAAGGCGGCTGAGCGGGATGCGGGCCGGTCCTGGGGGCTGGGTCATCGGGGTCTACTTCCTGCGGGCCTAACGTCGGACACGTGCTGTGCAGGTCAACGCTGTGTCCGTCGCAGAGATTCCGCTACCGGGATCGCCTGGCTCCGTCGTCCGCGGCGGCTGCGGCCTGGGTGCGGGGGATGGCGCGAGCCCGAGTGACGTCATCGGGTGGCAGCTGGGTCACGCTGACGAGGCGGACCGCCCGGCGGTCCGCGGAGCGATGCTGGCGGGGCAATCGAGCGAACGCGCCGTATCCGCGCACTGTGGAATCGTTCCCCTTAGTCCGGCGGCGGGTCGCTCGTGCCCGGCGACACACGCACCGTGCCGGATCGTGGTCGGCAGGGCGCCGTTGACCGGCCGACCACGACCCGCGCATCACGCGGGCTCACGGTGAGTGCCACTGAGCATCAGAATCGCCTAGGGCACTCCGAGGGTTTGCCATCGCTATCGAGCAGAAGGCGTGACGCAAACTGCGGGCTCGACCGCGCAGTACGATCGTCCAGCTGCGTCTTCACAGATAGTGCAGGAACTAAATGCCCAGATCAAGGCCCACGGTGACCGTTCGTCGATTAGTTTGACGGGTTCAGCCGCACGGGTCGCGGACCGTAGATCGGGCGGTTCGACACCGGTCCTGCTCAGGCAGGGTGTACAACCATTAACACCGATGATTCATCCGCGATAAGGCATCCTTTAAATCAGATCGCCCACCTGACGTCCGATCGTGTCCGGTCACGACACTTACGCTGATCGCATGGTCCTCACCGGGACGGACGTCGTCGCGGCCGTGGCGCTCGCCGGTTCGCTGCTGCTCGTGACTGCCGGAGCGACCCATCTGCGGGCACCCCGCGACCTGGCCGCCGTGCTGGCCGCGCAGCGCCTGCTGGCGCCCCGCCCACGGCGCCTGCTCGCGGCCGTCCTCGGGCCAGGGCAGCTCATCATTGGCATGGCGGCCCTGCTGACCTGGGTGCTCGACATGGCCACGCGGGCGCCGTTCGCCGCGCAGGCCGGCCTGTACGCCGCCTTCGCCGGCTATCTGACCGTGCTGCTCCGGCGCCGCCCCGGGGCTCCCTGTGGGTGTTTCGGGGACGATTCCCCGACCGGGGTGCCGGCCATTGTCCGGGCGACGATCGCCGCGCTGGCCTCGGGGCTCGCCGCGGGCCTGTCGGTTGGGGGCGGCGCCGGATCATCCCCCGCCGAGCCCCTTGGCCGACTGGCTGCCCTGGCGGCCGCAGCCATCATCGCGGCCATCGCCTGGCTACTCCCCCAGCTGCTCGCACCGAAACGCTGAGAGGAACACGCCGGATTACAGCGCCGTCACCACCGCCACGCCCAGCGCCGCCGCAAAGGCCGACAGCAGGACAAAACGAATGACCCCGGCCGAGGCATCGAAGGCCAGATCCCACTCCGCATCCCGGCCGTACCGCACGGCCGACACCGTCATCAGGGCACGCCCGAGCCCGAAGCCGACACCCGCCACCAGGGCCGGAGCCCAGCCCGCCAGCAAGGCCAGCACGGGCACCACGACGTACGGCAAGCCCGAGGTCACATACGTGCGCACCCCCGTGCCCATCTCGAGGCCGAACTCGAACGGCCCCCAGAACCGGCCATGCCGGAAGACGGACTCCGGCACCAGCCGCGCGTTCTGCGGCAACCCGAACGAGATCAGCCCGACCTCGCGCACCGCGATCACCGCGAACCAGGCGACGACCGCCACGGCCCACACCACGGGCGGTGCGATCAGGCGAACCAGCGAGCCCACCGTCACGACCACCCCCGCGGCCAACACTCCACCCACGACGAGCCCAAGCCCGAACGCGTACTGCGGCCAGCCCCGCCACACGGGCGAGTTCAGCACGAAGGCTGAATTGCGGCTTCAAGTGGAGCCGGAGACGGAAAACCCGGCCACCGTGCCCATGGCGAGATAGGTGGTCAACGCGATCCCGCCCCACGCCGGACCGGCACCGGCGCCTCGCCACAGCGCGGCGGCGGCCACCGCGACCAGCGCCGGAACGGCGACCGCCCAGGCCCCCGTGAGCGGGTGCCAGGCGCGCGACGACAGCGCCGCCGTGGTCATCGACACCGCCACCTCAGACGCGAGCGCGGCAGATGGTCAGGTAGGTGTACCAGGTGAGCCCCCAGTACTTGATCGACATCGTCCCGTCCGAACACCGGTAGGTGACGCCGTTCACCGTCCACCGCCAGGCGTTCTTCGTCGTGGTCGCCCCGCAGGCGGACGAGATCGGGCGGTACGACGTGGTCTGGATCCAGCTGTTGCGCACGCTGTCCGCGCGGTGCCAGCCGGTGCTGTCGCACATCGTCGAACCCATGTAGTAGCCGCCGAAACAGGCCCCCGGCTGGCTCTGGTAGACGCCGACGTTGTCGGGCTGCTCGTTGTAGCCGTTCGGGTAGGCGTCCTTGCAGTCGTTGGCGTCCCAGCCGAGCAGACCGCTCGGCGACGTCTCGGCGCTCGCGGCGTCGGACCGACCCAGCGGCGACCAGCCGAGGGCGGTGGCGCCGATCGTGGCGCCGGCCAGCGCCATGCCGCGCAGCACGGTCCGGCGCTTGGCCAGCGCACCGAGCGCGGTCAGGGCCTGGGTGCGTTCGGTGGTCTCGGTGGCGTCGGCGTCGGGAATGTCGGTGAAGTGAAGAGTCATGACGGTTGTCCTTGTCGTCAGCGGGTCTGGGAAGCGGGCCACAGGGCGAGCGCGGCGTCGACGTCCGCACCCGTGGCCGGCAAGGCGATATCCCGGACGGCGCCGTCATCGGCGACGTCCATGAGCAGCGGTGGATCGATGTGGGCGATGCCGGACCAGGCCGCGTCGTCCCGGACGACACGCACCCCGCCCGGCAGCTCGCCCCAGGCGGAATCCGGTTCGTACGTGAGCAGCGTGGCCGGGCTGCCGCTGGCCACCGCCCAGCGCGCCAGGCGATCCAGGGCCACCCGACACAGCGGGCAGGTGCTGGTGGCCGCGAGGACGGGCCCGCCGCGACCGGCGGCCGCGGGGGTCAGGGCCAGGTCGGTACGCCGGAGGCCGGGCGCCGCCCCGGTCGGCGTACCCTCCGCCCCGGTTCCCCCCGGAGCCACCTGCACCGAGAGCCGGGCCACCTGCCGCCGCAGCAGCCGGACCTCCCGCAACACGGCAGCCAGGGCGAGGTAGAGCACGAGCACCGCGACCCACGTGAGGATCCCGAGCGCGACGGGTACGCTCACCGGCGGCCCTTGCCCGCCGACCAGGCGACATCGAGCGAATCGACCATCGCCAGCAGGTTCTCCTCGGAGACGAGGTTCTCATCGCTCGCGATGACCTCGGCCGCCCCGCGCGGGGTCCCCACCACGTAGGAGAAGTCGTTGGCCCGGGTGCCGGCGCGGCCGGGCAGCCGGTTGCGCCACACCTCACCGTTGCGGGTCTTGCGCCCGCGCCCCTTGGGCACCATCTCGGAGGCGTTCGTCGGACCCGGTACGTCGACCGAGGTGAAGTCCTCGGCGATCAGCACGATGTGCTCGCCCATCGGCGTCAACATGGTCTCCGACTGCGGCCGGACCGCCATGCCCTCCGGCGCGTCATCGATATCCAGCACCCCGAAGAGGTCACTGATCCGGCGCTCGTCGGGGGCCGGCCCGGTGAACACGGTCATCAGCTCGTGATGTGCGCCCAGCAGGGTCGCCGTCGTCGATGAGCGGTCCGCGGCCGAGGTGACCTTCACCTCGCGGCGACCGACCAGAAGCCGCTTGGTCGCCCCCGCGTCCACCAGGTGTTGCATGGCGAACTCGTGGGCGCCCAGGGGATGGATCTGAAACGCGCGGCCATACGAACCGCCGGCGAACCGGATGCCCGCCACGTGGGAACCCACCGCGGGCCCCTCCCACGAAACGGTGACGTAATGGCCGCCGGGGGCGCGACGGACAGTGCTGCGAGGGGGCATGGGTCCTCCACGAAGGTCGTTTGGATGCTCTCGACGCACGGGCGAACGGTCCCGGTCCGAATACCGCAGCGGCCCCCATCACGCGCTGCGCGGACGTCCGTTCTGATGCGTCGCCCCGAAGAATGGCAGGACCCCATGCCGGTTGGCAACCGTCACCCCCAACGACGGTGGCGACCCGACCCGCTAGGGGTCGAGTCGCCACCAAACTACCGAGCACGACTGCGCGACAACGCCGCCCGCGTCGTCAGCCCTTGAGCTTGTAGTCCTTCAGCAGCGACCGCCCGATGATCATCTTCTGGATCTCCGCGGTGCCCTCGCCGATCAGCAGCATCGGGGCCTCGCGGTAGAGGCGCTCGATCTCGTATTCCTTGGAGTAGCCGTAGCCGCCGTGAATCCGGAAGCTCTGCTCGACGACATCGGCGCAGTATTCGGCGGCCAGGTATTTGGCCATCCCGGCCTCGACGTCATTGCGCTTGCCGGAGTCCTTGAGCTTGGCCGCCATCACCATCATCTGGTGCGCGGCCTCGACCTTGGTGGCCATGTCGGCGAGCCGGAACAGGATCGCCTGGTGGTCGACGAGCTTCTTGCCGAACGTCTCGCGCTGCTGGGCGTAGGCGATGCCCAGCTCAAACCCCCGCCGGGCCACCCCGCAGGCGCGTGCCGCGACGTTGACGCGGCCGACCTCGACGCCGTCCATCATCTGGTAGAAGCCCTTGCCGGGCACCCCGCCGAGCAGCTGGGCGTCGGTGGTCCGGTGGTTTTCCAGGACGAGTTCGGTGGTGTCGACGCCCTTGTAGCCCATCTTCTCGATCTTGCCCGGCACCGTGATGCCGTTGGCCTGGGCGCCGAAGCCCGACTCCTTGTCGATGAGGAAGGTCGACATGTTCTTGTAGACGCTGTCATCGCCGGTGTCGGTCTTGACCAGCACCGCGGTCAGGTTCGACGACCCGCCGTTGGTCAGCCACATCTTCTGGGCGTTGACGAGCCACCCGTCGCCGTCCTTGACGGCCTTGGACTTGATCGCCGAGACGTCGGAGCCGCAACCGGGCTCGGACATCGAGAAGGAGCCGCGGATCTCCCCGGTGGCCATCTTGGGCAGGTACTTCTGCTTCTGCTCATCCGTCCCGTGCTGGAGCAGCATGTAGGCCACGATGAAGTGGGTGTTGATGATCCCGGACACGCTCATCCAGCCGCGCGCGATCTCCTCGACGGTCAGCGCATAGGTCAGCAGGGACTCACCCAACCCGCCGTACTCCTCGGGGATCATCAGGCCGAAGATCCCCATCTCCTTCATGGCGTCGACGATCTCCTGCGGATATTCGTCCCTGTGCTCCATCTCCGTGGCCACGGGGATGATCTGCTCCTCGACGAACTCCCGAACCAGCTTGATGAGTTCGGCCTGCTCCTCGTTGAGGCCTTCGGTGCGCTGCAGTCGGGACATATCACCCTCGTCTCGTGGTCGGTTGCTGCGTCGTGCCTGGCGCGAGTATCCCCCGTCCAGCAGGAGCATCGGCCCGTTACGGCGGGTGAATCGGACCACCCCACGGCCCCGGGCAGGACGGCTCGAAGTGGTCGAGCGCGAGCCTGCCGGAGCACGGGTGTCAGATGGTGGAATGGGCCGGGTCCGGACCACGACCGTGCGGCCTCGGCCGCACCACCCGAAGGGACTGCCCCCATGGCCGATCGCTCCTACCGCTTGATGGAAATCGTCGGGACCTCCACCGAGGGCGTCGACGACGCCATCCGCAACGGCATCGCGACCGTCGCCGCCGAGGTGAGCAACCTCAACTGGTTCCAGGTCGTCGAGATCCGCGGCCACATCGACGCCCAGCAGGTGGCCCACACCCAGGTCACCCTGAAGGTCGGCTACCGCAGCGCGTAGCCACCCGTACGCCGGCGCGGGTTGCCCGGTGCATCCGCAGGCGTCTCGCCAGCCGCGGTCCCGGGCCCCTGCCGTAGTCATCCAAGGAGCCCCCATGTCGGCCCGCGAGGACGTCACGCGTGGCGCCCGCGAACTCCCCTTCCACGAGGCCCTCCGAGCGGCGATCGACGCCCGCGGTCTGCCCCTCGAACGCGTCAGCGCCCACCTGCGCGGGCACGGCCACACGGTCAGCATCGGCACGCTCAGCTACTGGCAGAGCGGCCGCAGCGTGCCCTCGCGCGCCACGTCCCTGCGGGCGCTCGGCGCCCTGGAGACCATCTTGCGGGTCGAACGGGGACACCTGGCCCAGCGCGTGCCGGTGGTGCGCAGCCGGCGCCGGGTGAGCCGGCCGGCGCGGATGGCTGACGGCGAGACCCGCGCGGCAGTGATCGAAGAACTCACGGCCGAGCTCGGCGCCACCTTCGACGACGGGCTGCGCCTCGTCTCGGCCCACGCGCGCAGCTTCGTCGCCTCGGACTTGTCCATTCGATACGTCCAAGTCCGCGAGGTCTTTTGGGCCACCCGACCGCAGGTCGCCCGGTATCTGGTGGCCGCCTGGCATCCGGTCGCCGATCAGGAGGTCGTCATCACCCCGGTGCACGGCTGCGCCCTGAACCGCTGCGTGGGACGCCTGGCGGAGTCGGTTTGCGTCGCCGAGCTGGCCATCCCGCCACTCGCGCAGGGCGGCACGCACGCCCTCGACTACGAGATCGCCTTTCTCAGCGACCGGCCCGGCGCGTCGACGGATGCCGCCGTGGCCTTCACCACGGCGCCGATCAGCGAGCTGTGTCTGGAGGTCAACTTCGCCCCCGGACGACTCCCGGACATCGTCCGACTCGTCGAGGGCGCCTCGGCCGAAGCCGCGCAGAGCACCACGGTGCCGAAAATTCAGCAGGTCATGACCGTGACCCGCCTGCACTTCGGGCCCGGCAAGGTCGGACTGGAATGGGATGTTCCCCTGCCGTGAGACACGGACCCATCCCCGGCGGTCACATCAGGGCTCGAGCGGTCCGCGCTCCGGAAGGGGCCCCAGTGACGTCGTACTCCACTCGAACCCGAGCGTTCCCGGCCCCACGTTCTGGCGCGCCACGGTGACGGTGCGGGACGTCATCGGCGCTGTGGTGCGTACGACGTCGTCCCCCAGCCCGTCCAGGCGGGTCATCTCGGGCGGTGCGGCGTCGGCCTCGAAGGTCACCTGGAGATAGATCTCGCGAATCGGCGAGACCAACCCGATGAAGGAGTCCGACCGCTCCACGCCCTGCACGGGCAGCCCCTGAAAGCCCATCTCGTATTCGATGACGCCGATCTCGCCGCGGCGCAGGGGGGGGCAGCGCCATGTCCGCGATTCCCCAGGAGTCCGCCGCATCGGCGATGTGGCCGTGCATGCGGCACCCGCTCACCGGCGTAAACACCACGTCGATCCCGCTGACGGGGTGCCCGGCGGCGAGCAGGTAGCTGTCCACCCGGTCGTCGGTGGCGACGAGCACTTCCCGGCACAAGACGCTGGGTACCTGGCCGGACTGGTCCACGTAGGCGCAGGTGTGATTGGCGACGAGGTCGACGCCGGCGTCGAGGGAGCGGCCCATCGAGGCCAAGACCTCGTCGATGCGAGAGCGCTGCCGCAGGATGTCGGTGAGCGCCGGCTTGGGGGCGGAGGCAGTGTCTTGTCCGGGCGGAAGAGGGGCGAGCCTGGCCAGCGCGCCGCGGGGAATGCCCAAAACGGTCTCCAGGGCGCCCAGCGCCCGAAGCGAGGTGGCCCGCGAGGGCAGGCTGCGTCCGCTCTGCCAGTAGCTCAGCGTGGCGATGCTGACGGTGTGACCGCGCGCGCGCAGGTGCGCCGCGATGCGTTCCAGCGACAGCCCGCGGGTGATCACGGCGGCACGCAGCACCTCGTGGAACTGCTCGACACCGTCTGACACCACCCACCCCCTGGTCGGACCACGGACTGTTGGACCCTAGCCCCCCATCGTCCCCGCCCTCACGACCGTGAAGGGGTCTTAGCATCCGACCGTGGCGCCACAGGCTCGGCCCCGTCGCAGGACGACGGGGCCGAGGCAGCCGGCCCGGATCCGGGGCCGTGATGTGGCGGTTAGGCCTGGGCCTCCAAGGCGGTGATCGCCTCGTGCATCTCCAAGGCCCGCTTCGCGCTCTCCACGTGCAGGTTCTCGATCATCTTGTTCTTGTAGGTGACCACCCCACGACCCTTGCCCTCCTCCCAAGCCGCCAGGATGCCGCGGGCGTCCTCGACAGCCTGCTCGCTGGGCGCGAAGGCCGCGTTGGCCGGGGCGATCTGGCCGGGATGAATCAGGGTCTTGCCGTCGAAGCCCCACTCGCGGCCCTGCTGACACTCCGCCTCGAAGCCGGCCTCGTTCTTCACGTCGTTGTAGACCCCGTCGAGGATGGCCTTGCCGGCCGCCCGGGCGGCGAGCAAACACAGCTGCAGGCCCGTCTGCACGGGCGCTCGGCCCGGCACGTGCTCGGCGTACAGCTCCTTGACCAGGTCGTTCGTTCCCATCACGAGCACGGACAGGCGGGGGCTGGCCGAGGCGATCTCGTAGGCCTGCAGCATCGCGATCGGTGTCTCCACCATCGCCCAGAGCGTGGTGCTCGCCGGCGCGCCGTACCGCTCCATCGAGGCCACCAGGTCGAGCACCGCCTGCGCCGAGGACACCTTGGGCACCGCGATCGCGTCAGGACCTGCCGCGCACGCTGCTTTCATGTCTTCCTCGTGCCACTCGGTGTCCATCCCGTTGACGCGGATGACGAGCTCGCGGTGGCCGTATTCGCCGGAAGCGACCGCCGCGCAGGCGTTGCCGCGGGCCGCCGGCTTGGCGTCGGGCGCGACCGCGTCCTCCAGGTCGAACAGGATGCCGTCGCACGGCAGGGCCTTGGCCTTCTCCAGCGCGCGCTCGTTGGAACTCGGCATGTAGAGCACCGAGCGGCGCGGCCGGAAGCTGGTCTGGGTCATGTCAGGCTCCCTTCACCTTGGCCTGGGCCGTTGCCTTGGCCTGCGCGTAGGCCTCCTTGAGGTCCGGGTCGATCGCAGCGAGCTGCTCGGCGAGGTTGACCACGACGAGGCACTGCTTGCAGGAGGCATCGTCCTCCATCTTCCCGTCGACCATCACCGCGCCGGTGCCGTCGCCCATCGCCTCGACGACCTCGTAGGCGTGGATCAGCTCCTTGGGGTCCGGGCTGAACACCTTCTTGGCGATCTCGATCTGCTTGGGGTGCAGCGTCCAGGTGCCGACGCAGCCGAGCAGGAAGGCGTTGCGGAACTGGTCCTCGCAGGCCACCACGTCGGAGATGTCCCCGAACGGGCCGTAGTAGGCGTAGATGCCGTGCATCGCGCAGGCGTCGACCATCCGGGCGATCGTGTAGTGCCACAGATCCTGCTGGAAGATCGTGCGCTCGCCGTGGAAGTCGTAGGCGCCGTCGGCGCCCTTGGCCGCGTCCGCCCGCACCAGATAGCCCGGGTGCCCGCCGCCCACGCGCGTCGTCTTCATCCGCCGATCGGCCGCGAGGTCGGCGGGGCCGAGGGAGATGCCCTGCATGCGCGGCGAGGCGCCGCAGATCTCCTCGACGTTCACCATGCCGCGGGCGGTCTCCAGAATCGCGTGGACGAGGATCGGCCGGGTCAGCTTGGCCTTCGCCTCCAGCTGCGCCAGGATCCGATCCACGTAGTGGATGTCCTCGGCGCCCTGCACCTTGGGGATCATCACCACGTCGAGCTTGTCGCCGATCTCGGTGACCAGCGTGGTGACGTCGTCGAGGAACCATGGGCTGTCCAGGGCGTTGAGCCGCGTCCACAGCTGGGTCATCCCGAAGTCGGTGTTCTTGCCGATGGTGACCAGGCCGGCCCGGGCCTTCTCCTTGTTCTCGGCCTTGACGGCGTCCTCGAGGTTGCCGAGCAGGACGTCGACGGTGCCGACCATGGCGGGGATCTTGGCCGCCATCTTCTCGTTGCTGGGGTCGAAGAAGTGAATGGCCCGGCTGGGCCGGGCGGGGATCTCCCGCAAGGGTGCAGGGGCGCCCACCGCGAGGGGGGCGAAGAAGTCCTTGGCGCTGCGCACGGCGACATCCTCCTGATCGACGGTCCGGCGATGGCGGGCACGCCAGCCTCACCAGACGGGCCGGCTGGGTCGACAGTGACGCTAGCAGCGGCGATCCCCACAGACGGCTCGGGCGGCTGTGACGGCCTTCACGTCGTCGCGCCGGGCTCTCCCCGAGCCCCGGGGTGGCCAGGAGAAGGCCCGAAACGACGGGTAGCCTGCTGGAGTGACCCGTGTGTTCGTCAGCCGCCTGGCCAGCCTGAGCGTGTTCGACCCGCTCGGTGACCAGGTAGGGCGGGTGCGCGATGTCGTCGTGACGGTCAGCGCCGTGCGGCGCCGTCCGCGCGTCATCGGGCTGGCGGTGGAGGTGCCGGGGCGCCGCCGGGTGTTCGTGCCGATGACGAGGGTGACCAGCGTGGACGGCGGCCAGGTCGTCACCACCGGGCTCGTCAACATGCGTCGGTTCGAGCAGCGCCCGAATGAAACGCTGGTCCTGGCCGAGATGTTCGACCGCGCCGTGACCGTGCGCGATCCCGACGGGGAGTTCCGGGCCGTGGTCGAGGACATCGCCATCGAGAAGGAGGGCGCCCGGGACTGGTCCGTCGTCAAGGCCTTCGTCCGCAAGGACGTCGGGGAACCTCGCGGGTTCGACCTGCGGCGCGGGCTGGGCCTGCGCCGCCGCCGGGGGGAAACGCTCACGGTGCCGATCGAGGACCTCACCGGGCTGCTCACCCTCGACAGCGATCAGGGCGCCGACCTCCTGCTCGGCAACTATGACGAACTCAAGGCCGTGGATCTGGCCGAGCTGATCCACGATCTGCAGCCGCAGCGCCGCATTCAGGTCGCCGCCGCGCTCGACGACGAGAAGCTCGCCGACGTCCTGGAGGAGTTGCCCGAGGACGACCAGGTCGAGATCCTCGCGACCTTGGAGTCGGACCGGGCCGCCGACGTGCTGGAGGCCATGCAGCCCGACGACGCCGCCGACCTGCTCCTTGAGCTGACCCCGGAAGCCCAGGAGCGCTACCTGCAGCTGATGGAGCCCGACGAGGCCGCCGACCTGCGGCGCCTGTTGGAGTACGACGAGGACACCGCCGGCGGTCTGATGACCACCGAACCGGTGATTCTGCCCCCCGAGGCGACGATCGCCGAGGCGCTGGCGGTCGTTCGTCGTGCGGAGATCTCGCCCGCCATCGCGGCGACCGTCTTCGTCTGCCGGTCCCCGTTGGAGACTCCCACCGGCCGCTATCTCGGCATGGTGCACATCCAGCGACTGCTGCGGGAACCACCGCACGCGGCCGTCGGCTCGATCCTTGACAAGAGCGTCGAACCCGTCCGCCCGGAGGCGTCCATCGGCAAGATCACCCGCGAGATGGCGACGTACAACAACGTCTCCGTCCCGGTGGTCGACGACGAGGGCCACCTGCTCGGCGCCGTGAGCGTGGATGACCTGCTCGATCACTTGCTGCCCGACGACTGGCGCGAGGACCGGCACGAGGTCACCGATGCCTGAGCGTCGGGCCGTGACCCCCGGGGTCCGGGGCAGCCAGGGCGCGTGGCCCGCGAGCGGGACCGGTCGGCATGGCTGACCCGCGCCGCGACCAGTTCCGTCTCGACCAGCCGCGCGAGGCCCATCGTCGGCGCCGACTGCCGCGGCTGGACCCGGAGGACTTCGGCGTCCTCGCCGAGAAGTTCGCGCGGGGCATGGGGACGGCGCAGTTCCTGATCTACATGACGATCTTCGTCACGCTGTGGTTGGCGTGGAACACGCTGATGCCCCCGGATGTGCAGTTCGACCCGCGCGAGCTCAACTACACGCTGCTGACGCTGATCCTGTCGCTCCAGGCCTCGTACGCGGCGCCGCTCATCCTGCTGGCCCAGAACCGGCAGGACGACCGCGACCGCGTCGGCCTGGAGCAGGACCGCGCCCGCGACGAACGCAACCTGGCCGACACCGAATACCTCACCCGGGAGGTCGCCTCGCTGCGCATCGCGATGCGCGACATGGCGACCCGCGACTTTCTGCGTTCCGAGCTGCGCGATCTCGTCGATGAACTGGCGCAGGCCGGGCACCAGCACTGTCCGCACTGCGGCCGGGCCGCGGACGAGGCCCGACGCTCGCCGGCCAAGAAGGCCAAGCAGGCCAAGCAGGCCAAGCGCGAGGAGGCCACGACGACCCCGCCCCGCCCCACCGAGCCCGATCCCATCGTCCAGGAGGCGCGGGCGCGCCTGTCCGGCGAACGCCGCGACGGCTCGTCGGACCCCGCGAACTAGCCGTGTCATGGCTGGTCGCGAGGACCGTCCGGGCCGCGCGAACCGCCGGCAGGGCGACCGTTAGAGTGAGCCGCATGGCTGCCCCGACGCGTGATGCACTGCTCGCCGCCCTCGCAGGAGTCGAGGACCCCGAGATCCACCGGCCCATCACGGACCTGGGCATGGTCCAGGAGGTGACGGCCGACGAAGCGGGCCGGGTCTCCACCCACATCCTGCTCACCGTGGCGGGCTGTCCGCTGCGGGAGAAGATCACCACCGATGTGACCGCGGCCCTCATGGGCGTCGAGGGGGTCACCGCCGTCGACGTACAGCTCGGGGTCATGACGGATGAGCAGCGGGCGCGCCTGAAGGAGACGATCCGCGGCGGGGTCGCCGAGCGGGAGATCCCCTTCGCCAAGCCGGACTCGTTGACCCGGGTCTATGCGATCGCCTCCGGCAAGGGCGGCGTCGGCAAGTCCTCGATCACGGCGAATCTCGCCGCCGCGCTGGCCGAGGAGGGCCTGAAGGTGGGCGTGGTCGACGCCGACGTCTACGGCTTCTCGATCCCGCGGATGCTGGGCGTCGAGCGCGAGCCCACTCAGGTGGACGACCTGATCATGCCGCCGGAGGCGCACGGGGTGAAGGTCATCTCGGTGGGCATGTTCGTGCCCGGCAACACCCCGGTGGTGTGGCGCGGGCCGATGCTGCACCGGGCACTGCAGCAGTTCCTCTCCGACGTCTACTTCGGCGACCTCGACGTGCTGTTGCTCGACCTTCCCCCGGGCACCGGGGACGTGGCCATCTCGGTGGCCCAGCTCATTCCCGGATCGGAGATCATCGTGGTCACCACGCCGCAGCAGGCCGCCGCCGAGGTGGCCGAGCGGGCGGGCTCGATCTCGGTGCAGACCCACCAGCGTCTTGTCGGCGTGATCGAGAACATGTCCTGGCTGGAGCTGCCGGACGGCTCCCGGCAGGAGATCTTCGGCAGCGGCGGCGGCCAGGCCGTGGCCGACTCGCTGACCCGGATCATCGGCGCCTCGGTCCCGCTGCTCGGCCAGATCCCGTTGGACACCTCCTTGCGGGAAGGCAGCGACCAGGGCCGGCCGGTCTCGGTGCACGCCCCCGACTCCCCCGCCGGTGTGGCGCTGCGCGGTATCGCCCGTCAGCTGGCCTCTCGGTCGCGGGGGCTGGCGGGCAAGCGGCTCGGGCTGAGCTTCACCTGACCTCCCCGGCCGGGTCGCCCCGCACGACGTACCGCGCCGATCCCGTGCGCCGTGGGGGCACGATCCCGTACGACGCCCGTCAGGTGGCGTCGTCGTCGTACGGCGTGGGCCGAGCGGGGTCGTAGACCGCGGGCGCCGGGGGCATCCCGGACGAGCCGGCGGCCCGGGCGACGCCGGCCTCCTGATCCTCGAAGAGGGCCTCGCGAACGATGCGGCGCGGGTCGTATTGGCGCGGGTCGTAGGCCTTCCAGTCGACGTCGTCGAACTCGGGACCCATCTGTTCGCGCAGCTGGTCCTTGGCGCCTTCGGCGAGACTGCGCAGGTCGCGGATCCACGCCCGAAGCTTGGCGACATAGCCGGGCAGGCGCTCGGGGCCGATCAGCAGCATGGCGATCACGGCGATGATCACGAGCTCCCAACCGTTGATGTCGAACACGCCCGACCCCTTCCTCGACCTGCGGCCCATCCTGCCAAACGCGGTGGTCCTCGGGCGGCCGCGCGGCACGCACCGGCGGATCGCGCGGGCTGCCACTGCGCGGGTCAGGACTCCAGGTGTCTGCGGCGCAGGCTGCGATAGACGCCGATGACGACCTGCTTCTCCTCGGCGGTGAGCAGCGGGTCGGCCAGGATCGCGGCCTCGACGCCGGTCGACTCGCGCTCGCTGTCCTGCCCGGGGCGAAGCCAGCCGGACTGACTGAGCAGATATTCGGTGGAGATGTTGAGCGCCTCGGCGATCGAGGAGACCACCTTGAACGAGGGCTGGTGAAGGCCCCGCTCGACCTGACTGAGATAGGCGTTGGAGACATTGCTCAACGACGCCAGCTGACGCAGCGACAGGTCCGCGAGCTGGCGCTGGGCGCGGATGAACGAGCCGAGGGCGCCGGCGGGTGGCTGCTTCCCGGCGTCACCATCCCGGGAAGAGTCTCGCCGCTGCTCATCGGATCGTCTGGCCATGGCGGAGATTCCCCTACTCTTACTCAACAGTAGACGCACCTGGCGCACTTATAACCATCCTAGGGCCGAGGCCGATTCGGCCTGGTCACGTTCAGCACACTCGCCGACCGGCGCTCGGGGCCCCACGACCTGGAGGATCTCGGGCGCCCTGGCGGAGACCTCGGGCTCATGGCAGGATCCAAGGCCCGTAAGGAAATCCGGCCGAACCCGCGGCGTGGCTCGCCGCTCGTAGCGACTAGGTGGTGCCTTCACGAGTTCGACACCTGCCCAACCCCGCGACCCAACCCTCCGAGAGCCACAGACACACCCCCGGCCCTGTAGTGCCGTCGTCAAAGGAGACACGACATGACCACCACGCCCAATCAGTCGGCCACCAGCACCCCGACCAACCCCAAAGAGATGCAGTCCTACCTCCAGGGCAACAAGCTCAACGGCCGCGTCGCCTTCGTCACCGGTGGGACCCGCGGAATCGGTGCCGCGATCAGTGAGAGCCTGGCTTCCCAGCACGCCCACGTGGCCATGGGCTTCTCGGGCAACACCGAGAAGGCAGAGCAGCACTTGGCCCTGCTCAAGGACCACTTCCCCGAGCAGAGCTTCTCGCTGCACCAGGGCAACGTCGGCGACCCCGAATCCTGCCGCCGGACGATCCAGGAAGTCATCGAGCAGCACGGTCGGCTCGACATCCTGGTGAACAACGCCGGAATCACCAAGGACAAGGTCATCACCAAGATGTCCGACCAGGACTGGTATGACGTGATCAACGTGAACCTCTCCGGGACCTTCTTCCTGGCCCAAGAGGCCCTCAAGCACATGATCGAGCGCGGCACCGGCCGCATCGTCAACGTCAGCTCGCTGATCGGTGAGCACGGCAACATCGGCCAGGCCAACTACGCCGCGTCGAAGTCGGGCGAGTTCGGCCTGACCAAGACCCTGGCCAAGGAGGCCTGCTTCCACCTCGAGCGGGCCGGCAAGCTCGAGGGCAACACCATCGGAATCACCGTCAACACCGTGACCCCCGGATACGTCATGACCGAGATGGTCGCGACGATTCCGCAGAAGGTCCTGGACAAGATCGCCGGCGGCATCCCGGTGCGCCGGATCGGCTCGCCCGCGGAGATCGCGCGGGTCGTGCACTTCCTGTGCTCGGATGACTCGGGCTACATCACCGGTCAGATCTGGGGCGTCAACGGCGGCCAGGACATGTGAGACACCGGGGGCCGCGGCAGCGGTTCAGGGGCTGACGCCCGCCGGCTCGACGCGGAAGCGCCCCACCCCTCGGTGGGGCGCTTCCTCCCGTTGTCAAGCACCCTCGTGACGACCGGCGGTCGGCAGCGGCGACTCAGGCGGGGCGCAGTCCGGGGATGCGCGTCGCGCGGGACCGCTTCGTCGTCGGCGCCCGATGCGCGAGCGCCGACCGCAACTGGGCCCGCCCCCGGTGGATCCGGGACCGCACCGTGCCGAGCTTGATGCCCAGCGTGGCGGCGACTTCTTCGTAGGACAGGCCCTCGATGTCGCACAGCACCACCGCGGCGCGGAACTCGGGAGCCAGCGCATCCAACGCCCGCTGTACGTCGTCGTCGAAGGTGCGCTCGTCATAGGACTGCTCGGGCCCGATTTCCCTGCTGGGCAGCCGCGCCGCGGCGTCCTCCGCGAGGGCATCGAAGCGGATCCGCTGGCGCCGACGCATCCGGTCCAGGAAGAGGTTGGTCGTGATCCGGTGCAGCCAGCCTTCGAAGGTGCCGGGCTGGTAGCTGTCCAGCGAGCGGAACACCCGGATGAAGACGTCGTGGGTGAGGTCCTCGGCGTCGTGCGGATTGCCGGTGAGCCGATAGGCCAGCCGATAGACCCGAGCCGAATGCTGGCGCACCACGTCTTCCCACGACGGCGCCACCCATGTGGTGTCGACGGCGGCCTGTTGGGTTGCGGTCACTGCGGTCCTCGGTGTCGTGCGGTCGTGGTCCCACGCGGCCGGCTGGACCTGCGCGGTGAGGCTGACTTTATCCTCGCCCAGCTGCCTGGGAACCGGCTGACAGCTCTCTGACGTTGTTCTTGGGCTCCGCACTGTTTCATCAGGCTGATGGCGCCGGCTCCCGAGCGCAACCGGGAGAACGCCGGGGCACGCCGGGGCCCGCCGGGGCACGCCGGGGCACGCCGGGGCACGCCGGGTCGCCGGGGAATCCGCGAGCGACGCACACCCCCACTAGGCTTCGCCTATGAGCGGGCAGAAGGTGGCCTCCTGGGCCTACGCGGAGGACTTCGTCGGTGAGACCGTCGCCCTGGATGCGGCGCGGGCCCGCGGAGAACAGCTCGGCGCGACACCCGTCCTGGCGGGAACCGGTGCGGCGCTGCGGATGTTGGCCGCCGCCTGTCACGCCAAGACGATCGTGGAGATCGGCTCCGGCGCTGGGGTCTCGGGTCTGTGGATCCTGGAGGGCATGCCGGCGGACGGCGTACTGACCACGATCGAGATCCAGCCCGAGCACGGACGAGCCGCGAAGCAGGCGTTCGCCCAGGCGGGCGTCCCCGCCAACCGGACCCGGATCATCACCGGCGACGCCCGCGACGTGCTCCCCCGGCTCACCGATGGCGCGTACGACATGGTGCACGTGGACGGTGACAAGAAGGACTACCCCGGCTATGTCGAGCAGGCGATCCGGATCCTGCGGCGCGGCGGGGTCCTGGCGATCGACAACATGCTCTGGCACGACAAGGTCGCCGATCCCGCGGCCCGTGACGAGGTCACCGGGATCATTCGGGACCTGGGCAAACGGCTGCGCGACGACGAGCGGGTGATCCCCACGCTGCTGCCGGTCGGGGACGGCCTGTTCGTGGCGATCAAGCGCTGAGCGCGCCGGGCCGCGAAGGCGCCCGGCACACGTGGAGGGGGCGCGACCTCAGCGGTCGCGCCCCCTCCACGAGAGGGATGCACAGGTCAGAGCGGCACGCTCTCGCAACTCTGGATCGCACGACCCAAGTCGGCAGCCTCGTCGGGGGTCATCTCGACCACCAGGCGACCGCCACCCTCGATCGGCATGCGGACGATGATTGCACGCCCCTCCTTGGTGACCTCCAGCGGCCCGTCGCCGGTACGCGGCTTCATCGCGGCCATGTAGTGCCCCTTTCTCAGGCGTTACCACTGCGCTCTATGTGCCGTCTGGCCCTGTCGGACCACGTACGCTGCGAACAGCGGTACGACCGCCGTCTTCGACGCCGATGACGCACACCTGTCACCCCATTATCTCTGCTCGCTGGTGGCATGCGAAATCGGGGGCGGTTCGGGCTCGTCCGCCGTCCGGTCCCGAACTTGCCGGTGTCGTGCGGTCTTTGCCGGCTGAACAGGAGGAGCACAGATGTCCACGAGCAGCCCGGTCGAGGTCAGCCGCGCGGGAGGCGTCGCCACCGTCCGCCTGTCCCGCCCGGAGGCGATGAACTCCCTCGATGTGGCCACCAAGAACGCGCTGCGGGACGCGTTGACCGAGGTGGCGCAGGACGAGAGCGTCCGGTGTGTGGTGCTGACCGGATCGGGTCGGGCCTTCTGCGTGGGTCAGGACCTCAAGGAGCACGTCGCGGGCTTGCGGGCGGGCAACGCCGATCTGGCGCAGACGGTCTTCGAGCACTACAACCCCATCGCCGAGCTGCTCGCGACCATGGACAAGCCGGTGATCGCGGCCGTGAACGGGGTGGCCGCCGGGGCGGGCGCCGCATTCGCGATGGCCTGCGATGCTCGGGTCTTCAGCGAGGCGGCGGCCATGAATCTGGCCTTCTCCGGCATCGCCTTGTCGTGCGATTCCGGGACGTCGTACTGGTTGCCGCGCCTCGTGGGTCCCGCCAAGGCCAAGGAGCTGCTCTTCTTCCCGCGCACGCTCAAGGCCGCCGAGTGCCTGGAGCTGGGGTTGGCGACGCACGTCGTCGGGGACGCCGAATTCGACGGGGTGGTGGCGCAGCTCGCCGGTGCGCTGGCGGTGGGCCCGACGAAGTCGTACGGCGCGATGCGGCGCAGCGTGGCGTACGCCGTGGGCCGCGATCTGTCCGAGGCGTTGGCGTTCGAGGCCGAGCAGATGCAGCGGACCGGTTCCTCGGCGGATCACGCCGCCGCGGTGGAGGCGTTCTTGGCGAAGGAGAAGCCGGAGTTCACCGGGCGCTGACGAAGCGCGCCAGCGCGAGGAAGCGCGCCATCAGATACCGAGCGCCGACCACGACACCGCGGGTCACGGGGGGAAGTCGCTCGGCGGCACGAATCGCCACAGCTCGTAGAGCCACCACCATTGGGTGGCCACCCCGAGGAGCACCCAACCGGCGGTCAGGGCCCACGTTCTGGCCGCCGGGGCCCTTCTTCGCCAGGCGCCGTCCACGGCGATGACGGCCCACGGGAAGCACGGCAGCAGGTAGCGGATGGCGCTGGTGCCGGGGTCCAGGACCACGGCCAGGTAGAACGGGTAGGCGAGGATCCAGGCCCGCAGCACCGGACCCAGCCGGGCGGACCACGGCCCGAGCGCCAGGGCGAGCAGGAGCGCGACGACGGCGACCAGGGCGGCGATCGCTGCGGTGCGGCCGGCGGCATGGAAGAACCACTCGGAGATCCCCACCCAGGGTCGCAGCGGGACGATGTTCTGCCCGTACCGCCAGGTGGCCATCGTGTCCGTGTACGCCGTACGGACGCCGGTCCCGAGCCAGGCGATGGTGGGCCAGATCAGCCCGGCGAGCCCGCACCCGGCGAGCGCCGCGAGCATGCCGGCCCATTCGCGGCCCGAGATCGGTTGTTCGTCGCGGCGGCGCCAACGCACGACCACCGCGACGAGAGCCACGATGCCGAGCGGCACGGCGATCGGGCGGGCCAGGCCGGTCAGGAAGGCGCAGGCGGCGGCGGCCCACCAGCGCCGCGCGTCGAGGTACTTCAGGACCAACGCCAGCAGCAGGATGGCCAGGCTCTCGGTGTAGGCCACCTGCAGCACCGGGGCGCTGGCGCAGGTGGCCCACACGATGACCGCAGCGAGCGCGACTCGTTGTCCGACCCGGGGCCGCAGTAGCGTCGCGATGACGGCGGCGGCGGCGGCGCCGAACCCGAGGGCCAGGGTGGACCCGGCGACGGCGAAGGACGCGCCCGTGAGTTCCATGCCGACCCGGGCCAGGACCGGGAACAACGGATAGAAGGCCCAGGGGTTCTGCTGCAGGTCGCCGGTGTCGGGGTCTCGGGGCAGCTGGTGGGGATAGCCGTTCTCGGCGATCTCGCGATACCAGCCGGCATCCCACAGCCCCACGATCGTGCCGTAGCTGACCTGCGGCCCGGTCCAAGCGACGGGCACCTGGTAGCGCGTGAGGATCACCAGCAGGACACCGCTGACCAGCCGGGTCACGGCGTACGCGAGCAGGACGGCGAGCACGAACCGATCCGCGGTGCCGGGCAGCGGCCTGCGCCACTTCCGCCGTGCCGTATGGGTGACCTCCGCGGAGGTCACGAGTCCGGGCCGGGGGTCTGCATGCTGGACGTGTCGTCGAGGTCCGCCGGGGGGTCGTCGGGCCGTGCCGTCAGGGCGGCGATCCGCTCGTCCCGGCGGGCGAGCTCCTGCCCCAGCCGGTCCAGGACGGCGTCGACCTGGTCCATCCGGTAGCCGCGCAGCGCCCGGTCGAACCGCACGCCGGTCACCTCGGCTCGGGTGACCTCCTGCGGGCCCAGGACGTCGTGGCCCGTGGTGTGCACCGGGTCCGGCATCGCGACTGTCATCCCGGAGCCGAGCCGGCCGACCGCGAGTGCGGCGACGGCCCCGGCCACGAGCACCACCAGGACGGAGAGGACGACGATCACGCCTCGATGGTGCCACGAATGCGCCGGTACCTCCGCACCCCCCGCAGCGGCGGGGTCGGCCGCGACCTACTCCGGACGGCGGCCGGGCTGCGTGCCGTGGGACTCACCGATCAGGCGCACGGCGTCGGCGACATCGTCGGTGACGTGCAGCAGGTCGACATCGCGGGCGCTGATCGTGCCCATCGGTACGGCGACGTCGCGCAGCCAGCCGACCAGGCCACCCCAGTAGTGGGAGCCGAGCAGCACGATCGGGAACGAGGTGACCTTGTGCGTCTGCACCAGCGTGACGGCCTCGAACAGCTCGTCCAGGGTGCCCATCCCGCCGGGGAGGACGACGAATCCCTCGGCGTACTTGACGAACATCGTCTTGCGGGCGAAGAAGTAGCGGAAGTGGACCCCGAGGTTCACCCAGCGGTTCAGGCCCTGCTCGAACGGCAACTCGATGCCCAGACCCACGGAGGTGCCCCCGGACTCGGCCGCGCCGCAGTTCACGGCCTCCATCGTGCCGGGGCCGCCGCCGGTGATCACGGCGTACCCCGCGGCGACCAGCGCGCGGCCCAGCCGCACCCCGGTCTCGTATTCGGGGGTATCCCGCGGCGTCCGGGCCGACCCGAACACGCTGACGGCGGGACCGAGCTCGGCGAGCGCCCCGAACCCCTCGACGAACTCCGCCTGGATCCGCAGCACCCGCCAGGGGTCGGTGTGCAGCCAGTCCGCGCGGTTGGGCGAGTCCAACAACCGCTGGTCGGTGGTCGAGTGCGGGATCTGGTGGTCGCGCAGGGTGACCGGGCCGCGATGGTACGACGCCCGGTGCGGAGGTTCCGCGACCACGTCGGCAACGGCGGGGCGGTCGGGGTCGATCGGGTGTCGGCTCACCGGGCCACGGTACCCGTGCCTCAAGCGAGTCCCTGGATAGCCCGCAGCGCCCGATCCAGGCTGGGCGATGCGCCGGTCCGGGCCTCCGGGCGATCCTGGTCCGCGGTCCCCACCGGACGGCGGGGCGTCAGGGCAGCCGGCGTACGCCCGGCACGGCCCGCAAGACCTCAGCCAGGTCATGCAGGAGCTGGACGTCGACGTGGCTGGCGCGCCGGGCCAGGGCGATGTCCCGGTGCGGGGCGGGGCCGGCGAGACGGCGGACCACGACGCCCGGGTGCTTCGGCACGGGCGGACTGACGGACAGTTCCGGCAGAAGGGTGAGTCCGGCCCCGGTCGCCACCATGTGCCGCAGCGTCTCCAGGCTGGTGGCCCGGAACCCGTCGCGCTCGTGACCGCCGCCCATCGTGCAGACGGCCAGGGCTTGATCGCGCAGGCAGTGGCCGTCCTCGAGCAGCAGCAGCTCCGCCCCCGAGAGGACGTCGGGCGGCAGCGGCTCGTCGCGCTCCGCCAGCTCATGATCGACCGGCAGGGCGAGCAGGAAGTCCTCTCGGAAGAGCGGCTCCGCCGCCAGCGAGTCATCCAGCAACGGCAGCGCCAACAGCGCCGCGTCGAGGGTGCCGGCCCGCAGCCGCTCGACCAGTTCCGGGCTTTTCTCTTCGACGAGGAGCAGCTCCAGACGCGGGAACCGGGCCCGCACGCCTGCGACGACGTGCGGGAGAAGGTACGGCGCGAGGGTGGGGAACAGGCCGAGCCGCAGCGTCCCGGACTCCGGGTCGGCGACCGAGCGGGCGATCCGCCGGATCTGATCGGCGTCGTCGAGCAGATGCCGGGCTCGGGTGACGACCTCCTGCCCCGCCGCCGTCAGCAGTACCGAGCGGGAGCCGCGCTCGACGAGCATGACGCCGAGCTCGGCTTCCAGCTTCTTGACCTGGGTCGACAATGTCGGCTGGCTGACATAGCAGGCCGCTGCGGCGCGGCCGAAGTGCCGGTGGTCGGCCAGCGCGACGAGGTACTCCAGGTCCCGCAGATTCACGCCGGCTGGGGCACCGGCGCGCTGGTGCGGATCAGGTGGTCGAAGGCCGACAGGGCCGCGGTCGCGCCGGATCCCTCCGCGACGACGATCTGCTTGTAGGGCACCGTGGTCGCATCGCCGGCGCCGAAGATCCCCGGGATGTTGGTCGCGCCTCGGCCGTCGATGACGATCTCGCCTCGCGGGGACAGTTCGACGGCGCCCTTGAGCCATTCGGTGTTGGGCAGCAGGCCGATCTGAACGAAGATGCCCTGCAGATCCAGGGTCTTCACCTCGCCCGACGTACGGTCCTCGTAGCTCAGGCCGGTGACCGCGGTCCCGTCGCCGAGCACCTCCGTGGTCTTGGCGGACATGATGATGTCCACATTCGGCAGGCTCTTGAGCTTGGCCACCAGCACGTCGTCCGCGCGCAGGACATCGAGAAACTCGATGACCGTGACGTGACCGACGACGCCGGCCAGGTCGATCGCGGCCTCGATGCCGGAGTTGCCGCCGCCGATGACGGCGATCCGCTTGCCCTTGAACAGTGGGCCGTCGCAGTGCGGACAGAACGTCACGCCCTTGTTGCGGTACTCCTCCTCACCAGGCACACCCATGTGCCGCCACCGGGCCCCCGTGGCCAGGACCACCGTGCGGGCCTTGAGGGTGCCGGGACCGAACTCGACGGTGTGCAGGCCGCCGGGCTCGGTGGCGGGAACCAGCTTGGTGGCGACCGGCCCCTTGACGAGGTCGACCTCGTATTGCTTGACGTGCTCCTCGAGGTTGGCCGCGAAGGTCGGACCCTCGGTGTAGGGCACCGAGACGAAGTTCTCGATCGACATGGTGTCCAGCACCTGGCCCCCGAACCGCTCGGCCACCAGGCCGGTGCGGATTCCCTTGCGGGCGGTGTAGACCGCGGCCGACGCGCCGGCGGGCCCGCCGCCGACGATGAGCACCTCGAAGGGCTCCTTCTCGGTGAGCTTGGCCGCCACCCGCTCGCCGGCCCCGGTGTCCAGCTTGCCAACGATCTGGGCCATGTCCATCCGGCCCTGCCCGAACAGCTCCCCGTTCAGGTAGACCGTGGGCACCGCCAGGATGTTCTTGTTGGTGACCTCGTCCTGGAACAGCGAGCCTTCGACCGCGGTGTGCCGGATGCTCGGGTTGAGCACCGCCATCGCGTTGAGCGCCTGGACGACGGTGGGGCAGTTCTGGCATTCCAAGGACATGTACGTGGTGAACTCCAGCGGCCCCGGCAGAGCGGCGACCGCGGCCATCACGTCGGGGTCCTCCTTGATCGTGTGGCCACCCACGTGCAGCAGCGCCAGCACCAGGGAGGTGAACTCGTGGCCGAGGGGCAATCCGGCGAAGGTGACGTGGATGTCGCTGCCCGGGCGAGTGACGTCGAAGGCGGGATGCCGTGGTCCCGTGCCGTCGAAGCGGGCGGTGACCTTCTCGGACAGCTCGGCGATCTCGGTCAGCATGGCCCGCATATCCTCCGACTTGGGGCCCTCACCCAGGGTCGCGACGAGCTCGATCGGCTCGGTCACCATCTCCAGGTAGCTCTTCAGTTGGTCCAGCAGCTCCTTGTCGAGCATGTCTCTCCTCGTCGGTGTCAGGCGGGCCAGGTTCTCGGGCGGGCCGGGTGGTCGGACGGCGGGCGCGCATACGGCGGGCGCGCATACGGCGGGCGACCGCTCGTCGCAGCCCACTCCATACCGTGGTATGAGGAGTGGGGAGGTGAGCGGCCGCCCGCCGTACGCGGTGCTGTCGAGCTCGGCTCGAAGGATCAGCCGAGCATGATCAGCCGAGCTGGGTCAGGCGAGCCGGGTCAGATCTTGCCGACCAGGTCGATGGACGGCTTCAGGGACTCGCCGCCCTCCTGCCACTTGGCCGGGCAGACCTCGCCGGGGTGCGCGGCGACGTACTGGGCCGCCTTGACCTTGCGCATCAGCTCGCTGGCATCGCGACCGATGCCCTCGGCGGTGGACTCGATGTACTGAATGACGCCCTCGGGGTCCACCAGGAAGGTCGCCCGGTCGGCAAGGCCGGCGCCCGGGCGCATGTTCTGGAAGTTGTTGGTGATCTCGCCGTTGGCGTCGCCGAGCATGAAGTACTTGATCTTGCCGATGGTGGGGGTCGTGTCGGCCCAGGCCTTGTGCACGAAGTGCGTGTCCGTGGAGACGGAGTAGACCTCGACGCCCATCTTCTGCAGCTCGTCGTAGTGGTCGGCCAGGTCACCCAGCTCGGTGGGGCAGACGAACGTGAAATCGGCGGGGTAGAAGAAGAAGATCCCCCACTTGCCCTTCACGTCCTCGTCGGAGACCTCGACGAACTCGCCGTTCTTGTAGGCCGTCGTCTTGAACGGGAGAATCTGGGTGTTCATCAGCGACATGAGAGGTGCTGCTCCTTACGTCTCGGGGTGCGCTTTCGATAAACACTCTATATCGAAACTGCTGAATTGGCAATGCGCCGTCGATCGCTTCTGTGCATCCTCACCATAGGATCCGGCTATCGCGGACGACCGTTCGACCCGCTCCGGCCGGCCCGCTGCGGGCTGGCGCGGCGCAGTCAGGACAGCCAGCGCCGCAGCGCCGCCTCGGCGTCCCGAAGTTGACCGAGCGGGACCCGCTCGTCGTCCTTGTGCGCCAGCGCGGGGTCGCCGGGGCCGAAGTTCACCGCCGGTACGCCGAGGGCCGCGAACCGGGCCACATCGGTCCAGCCCTCCTTGGCCGACACCGGTACGCCGAGTGCGGTGACGAAGGCCTGGGCGGCCGGCAGGTCCAGGCCCGGGCGCGCGCCGTCCGCGAGGTCGACGACCTCGACCTCGTAGTCCGCGAAAATCTCCCCCACGTGCGCGACCGCCTCGACGCCGGAGCGGTCCGGCGCGAATCGGTAATTGACGAGCAATTCGGCGGCGTCGGGCACCACATTGTTTCCCGCCCCGCCGGCGATCCCCACCGCCGACAGGCCCTCGTGATAGACGAGGCCGTCGACGTCGACCGTGCGCGGACGGTACGCCGCGAGCGTGGCCAACGCCGGCGCCAGCTTGTGGATCGCGTTCTCCCCCAACCACGGCCGCCCCGAGTGAGCGGCCCGCCCACGCGTGCGCAGCCGCACCCGCAGGGTGCCCTTGCAACCGCCCTCCACCTGGGCGCAGGTCGGCTCCAGCAACACCGCGAAGTCCGCGGCCAACAAGTCGGGATGCGAGGCCACGATCCGGCCCAGCCCGTTGCGGGCCGACTCGACCTCCTCGCAGTCGTAGAAGACATAGGTCACGTCGCGGCTGGGGGCGGCCACGGTGGCGGCCAGCCTCAGCTGGACGGCCACCCCACCCTTCATGTCCACCGTGCCGCGGCCCCACAGCTCGGCACCGCCGTCCGGAGTGGGATCGATGCGGGTCGGCAGGTTCGGCGGGTCGGTCAGCGGGACCGTGTCCAGATGTCCGGCCAGCACCACGCGTTCGGGGCGGCCCAGTTCGGTGCGCGCGATCAGCACGTTGCCGATCCGGTGCAGCCGCAGATGCTGCAGGGGGGCCAGGGCCGTGGCCACGGCATCGGCCAGGGCGTCCTCCGCGCCGCTGACCGAGGCGATATCGCACAGGGCTGCGGTGAGGTCGACGATGTCGGCCGTCAGGTGCAGGGGCGCCGGCCCCGGGGGCGGTGCAAGACCAGGCATGGGCCCACCGTACCCGCTCCGACCTGGACACTCGTCCTCTCAGCGGCCCCCGACAGCGCGGTTATCGTGGTCGGACTGGCGACGTCTGCCGCAAGGAGTGGTCATGACCGCAACCCCGATGCCCCGGTCCCTGCAGGACCTCGCCGAACCCGAACCGACCGCGGGCCGGACTGACCGCAGCCGCACGCCGACGCGCCGGGCGGTCCTGGGCGCCCTCGGCGGAATGGCGGTCGCGGCGGCCACCGTCGCGACGCCGACGACCGCGCAGGCGGCCGTGACCCGTCGGATCGCCGAGTCCTTCTGGCGGCCCGCGACCATGGGCGCCGGCACCGGGGCCGGGACGGCACTCGGGGCGGCCGGGGTGCGCATCGCCCAGCCGACGGGTCGGTTCGACTACCGCGACCCGCACCGCAACGCCGGGACGGTGACCTATGAGACGGCCACCTGGGACTCCCCCGTGGTCACTCCCGGATTCGCCTGGACCGAGCTGATCGCCTCATGGAACGCCGAGACCCCGCCCGGCACCTGGGTGCAGATCCTCGTCCGCGGCATCGACGCGCTCGGCACCGCCACGGCCTGGCTGGTCCTGGGCCGGTGGGCCGCGGCCGATGTGTCGGGCGGTGCCGCGATCACCCGCGCCAGCCTGGACGGACAGCGCACCGCTGGGGCCGCCGTGAGCACGGACACGCTGGTGACGGGCGCAGCTGCGGCGTACCGGTCCTGGCAGCTGCGCGTCGTCCTGCTGCGCGCGGCCGGCACGACCGCGACCCCCGTCGTTCGGCTGGCCGGCGCCGTCGCCACCGCCGTCCCCGCGACCGGGTCGACCGCCGAGGCCACCAGCCGCTTCGGCGGAACGGTGACCACCCTGGCGGTGCCGACCTACTCCCAGGAGGTGCACTCCGGGCACTACACCGCCTGGGGCGGCGGCGGTGAGGCCTGGTGCTCGGCCACGACGACCGCGATGATCCTCGACTACTGGGGCGCCGGGCCGACACCCGCAGAGAAGGCCTGGGTGTCGCCGGCCACGGACGCCCAGGTCGACGTCGCCGCACGGATGGTCTACGACGCGGAGTACGGCGGGACCGGCAACTGGCCGTTCAACACCGCGTACGCCGGGACCCGCGCGACGGCGGGCGTTCCGCTCGAGGGATTCGTCACGAGGCTGGCGGACCTCGCCGCCGCCGAGTCCTACCTGAGCGCGGGCGTGCCGCTCGGGGTGTCCCTCTCGTTCTCCGCGGATCAGCTCACCGGGGCCGGTTATGGCACCGGCGGCCATCTGATGGTGCTGGTGGGCTTCGACGGGGCCGGCAACCCGGTCGTCAACGACCCCGCGTCGCACCTGATCGCGGACAACGGGAGGGTCCGGATGACCTATCAACGCGGCCAGTTCGAGCGGGCCTGGGCGGAATCCGGACGGACCGTCTATGTCATCCGGCCCAGCACCACCGCCGCCCCGCCGCCGGCCCCGTCCGGGGCGAGGGTGCCGATCAGCCCCGGGAGCCGGTCGGTTCCGCGGCGCCGCGGGTGAGAAGACGCGGCACCCAGTGCGTGCGCGCGGGCTGCCGCGCGCAGTCCACGGCGACATCGTGACGAAAGACATCGTCCTTCGCATCGGCCAGAGCCAGCGAGACCATCCTCAGCCGGCGCGACGTGGCGCCGTACCCCCGGGAGCGCAGCCCGTCGTACCGGGCCTGCAGGCGATCGACTCGATCCGTGAGCACCTCGCGGCTGGCGGTCGGCGCGCCCGGGCCGACGGCGCCGTGGCCGGTGACCGCCTGCCGCAGCTTCGCAGCCGCCACGAGCGAGGCGGCCGGGGCCAACACCCGGGCGAGACCGTGCGGAAGAAACGTCACCCGACCATAGTGCGATCGTCTTGGACGTTCGATCAAGCCCCCCTGCGGTGCCGACGAGCCGAGCGCGTCCCCGCTGCGGCCACCGGGCGGCCGCGGGGCGGCCACCGGGCGGACCGAAATTCGCAGGGCGGCACCGCCGTTAGGCTGAGCGCCATGAGCATGCAACGGACCGCCTGGGGTTGGGGACTGGCGACGATCAGGGAGGACGGCACG
>Ga0209794_1000679_pt1 | contig 41136 bp, 36 predicted proteins | sample EBPBio232013_DNA_FD_185869 | JGI IMG/M metagenome (GOLD analysis project Ga0209794, IMG submission 185869) | Wastewater treatment Type I Accumulibacter community from EBPR Bioreactor in Madison, WI, USA - Reactor 1_5/23/2013_ DNA (SPAdes)... | ecosystem: Engineered > Bioreactor > EBPR >... | reverse complement strand
CCGGCATCCCCGAGGACGACCCGCGCAACCCGGCGGTGATCGCCGACAACGTGGGCGACAACGTCGGCGACTGCGCCGGCATGGCCGCCGACCTGTTCGAGACCTACGCGGTGACCGTGATCGCCACCATGCTGCTGGGCTACCTGATGGTGACCGAGGTCGGCAGCAACGGCGTGCTCTACCCGCTGGTGCTGGGCGGCGTGTCGATCATCGCCTCGATCATCGGCGCGTTCTTCGTCAAGGTGAAGGCCGGCGGCTCGATCATGGGCGCGCTGTACAAGGGCGTGATCGTGTCCGGCGTGCTCGCGGCGATCGCGTACTACCCGATCACCCAGCAGCTGATGGCCGCCAACACCCACGGCGCGATGAACCTCTACTGGTGCGCGCTGATCGGCCTGGCCCTGACCGGCGCGATCGTGTGGATCACCGAGTACTACACCGGCACCCAGTACCCGCCGGTGAAGCACGTGGCGCAGGCCAGCACCACCGGCCACGGCACCAACATCATCGCCGGCCTCGGCGTGTCGATGAAGTCGACCGCGATGCCCGTGGTGGCGGTGTGCCTGGCGATCTGGGCCTGCCACGCGCTCGGCGGCCTGTACGGCATCGCCATCGCGGCCACCGCGATGCTGTCGATGGCGGGCATGATCGTCGCGCTCGACGCCTACGGCCCGATCACCGACAACGCCGGCGGCATCGCCGAGATGGCGGAACTGCCGCCGGAGGTGCGCGACATCACCGATCCGCTGGACGCGGTGGGCAACACCACCAAGGCGGTGACCAAGGGCTACGCGATCGGCTCGGCCGCGCTGGCCGCGCTGGTGCTGTTCGCCGACTACACGCACAACCTGCAGGCCAACAACCCGGGCGCGGTGTTCACCTTCGACCTGTCCGACCACACCGTGATCATCGGCCTGCTGATCGGCGGCCTGATCCCCTACCTGTTCGGCGCGATGGCGATGGAAGCCGTGGGCCGCGCGGCGGGCAGCGTGGTCGAGGAAGTGCGCCGCCAGTTCCGCGAGATCCCCGGGATCATGGCCGGCACCGCCAAGCCGCAGTACGACAAGGCGGTGGACATGCTGACCAAGTCGGCGATCAAGGAAATGATCGTGCCGTCGCTGCTGCCGGTCGCGGTGCCCGTGATCATCGGCCTGCTGCTCGGCCCGAAGGCGCTGGGCGGACTGCTGATCGGCACGATTGTCACCGGCCTGTTCGTGGCGATCTCGATGACCACCGGCGGCGGCGCCTGGGACAACGCCAAGAAGTACATCGAGGACGGCAACTTCGGTGGCAAGGGCTCGGAGGCGCACAAGGCCTCGGTGACCGGCGACACCGTCGGCGATCCCTACAAGGACACCGCCGGCCCGGCGATCAACCCACTGATCAAGATCATCAACATCGTTGCGCTGCTGCTGGTGCCGCTGCTGCCGGTTCCGGCTGCGGGCGATGCCGCCGGCGCTGCGCACGCGACGCAGGCCGTGCATGCATCGATGGATGCGTCGCGGCTGGCAAAGGTGTACTTCGACATCGGCTCCGCGCAACTGCCGGCCGATGCCGGGGCGCAGCTCGCCGGCGTCGCCGCGACGCTGGCCGGTGATGCCTCGACCCGCGCCTCGATCTCCGGCTACCACGACGAGAGTGGCGACGCCGCGGTCAACGCCGAGCTGGCCAAGCAGCGCGCGCAGGCCGTGCAGCAGTGGCTGGTCGACCAGGGCATCGCCGGCGACCGGCTGGTGCTCGACAAGCCGATCCTCGCCACCGGCAGCGGCGATCCCGCCGAAGCCCGCCGCGTCGAGGTGGTCGTGCGCTGATCCGCGTCCGCGTAGCTCCTGGAAGGGCGGCCCTGGCCGCCCTTTCCTTTTGGTCATTCCTGGCTGTTCCGGCCACCCCCCTGGCATCGGTCGCGCGGCGCGGATGCCGGTGCGGCCGCGCGACGCGCCTATCCTGGCTGGAAGGCCCGGGCCGCCACGTCGAACCAGGGCGTGCACAGCGTGCGCTGCGCGCGCGCGGCGCCATCGCCGGCCTGCCACAGCGATCCGGCTGCGACCGTTTCGGGGGCAAGGAACGCCTCCGCGTCGAACGGCGCCACGCCGAGGCACCAGCGCACGCGCCGCGGTGGCGTCGTCGCCGGGATCGCGAACGCGAACTCGCCCTCCAGCGAGGCGTCCGGATCCAGCCTCAGGGCCAGCGGCGTCGCCGGCAGCGTCGGGCCGGTGAATCCGCCCGCAGGCGAGGACGCGACATGCCGCAGCACCACGTCGCCCCCGCCCACTTCCTCGAAGCTGGGCGCTGCGATGGCGCCGGGGCGCTGGCGACGGGTGAGCACGGCCTGGCGGTCGCCGCGATCGAACACCATCCACGCCGCGTCGTCGCCATTGTCCAGCCGGTAGCGCACGCGCACCGACTCGGGGCCGTCCATCGCCAGCGTGACCCGCAGCGCAAGCGGCCCGTCGTGGAGCGTGGTGGTGGCGCCTGCGGGGTCGGGCATCGTGGCTGCGGTCCGGTGGGAAACGGGTGCCTTGCCGGCAACTCGAGCCGGCGGGTCGCCTGCATCGTGGGCCCCTGCACCGGCCAACGGCAACACCAGGATCGCCACGAGGGCGACACCCGGCGTCATGCGCGGCGTGCCGCGAGGCCTGCGCCGAGGCAGGTCACGGCGCGCACGCCGTCAATCAGGACGCGCGTGGTCAAGGCGCGCGCGGTCCGCAGGCTCACAGCCGGTAGCTGGGACGATCCGGCAGCCCCAGTTCCCCGCGGATCCCGTTCTCGGTCAGGTGGTCGGGATTCGCGGTGGTCGGCGGCGTGGAAGGATCGCCATCGAAGTCGAAGGGCGCGGCCGTGGTCTCCAGTCCCACCGCCTGTCGTTCGGAGTTGGAGATGCCGCGATCCGGACCGGCGCCACTGTAGTTGCCCGGCTGCAGGGTGCCGTTGGTGAAGTTGTAGGCGTGCGACATCTCGTGGTACAGCACCACCACAGGCGCCGGGAAGGCCTCCATGTGGAACGACGGGTTGTAGCGGATGTCGGTCACCACGCCCGGGCCGGCGCGGCCGTTGGTGATCTGCACGTCGGGCCAGGTGGCGCCGTCCCGGGCCGGCATGGCATAGCCGTTCTGTTCGTTCGACAGTTCCTTGATCGTCACCGTGTTGCCCTTGGTGGCGGCGGTCTTGTCGAACTCGGCCAGCATCTGCTGTCCGTTGGGCGAGCTGCGCAGGAACTCGATGTCGGCCTGCACGCGCTGCACGAACGCTTCGGACCCTTCGACCTTCACCGTGCCGCCGACCTGCGGATCGATCTCGACGTTGACCACGGTCGGGCGCGCACCGGTGGCGGCGTTGACCCGGTCTGTCAGTTCGGCATAGACGGTGGTCTGGTTGCCGGCGCCTTCGATGGTGTCGCGGCCACCGCCGGCGTAGATGCTGCTGGCACCGGGCGCGGCATGGATCGTGTCGTCGCCGAGGCCACCGGACACCATGTCACCGGTGCCGCGGCTGCGGATCGTGTCGTTGCCGGCGCCGCCTTCCAGGTAGTTGCGGCCGGCGCCGCCATCGATGTCGTCGTCGCCGTCGCCGCCGTAGATCACGTCGACGCCGCTGCCGCCGCGGATGGTGTCGTTGCCGGCGCCGCCGAACACGTCGTTGCGGCCGCTGCCGGACAGGGTGACGCTGTCGTCGCCGGCACCGGCATCGACGCGGTTGTCGCCGCTGCCGGCGATGTCGATCTTGTCGTCGCCGTCGCCCGTGTCCGCGATGATGTTCACGGTGACGTTGGCCGCCACCTCGATCACGTCGTCACCGCCGCCGGTGCGGAGCGTCAGTTCCTGGTCCTGCGCCAGCTTCAGCTCGTAGGACTGGCCGTTGACGGTGACGTCGAGCGTGCCGTCGTCGCGCTGGCTCACGCCGACGCGGTCGTTGGCGCCGCCGGTGGTCAGCACCAGCTGGTCGGAGCTGACGTAGGTGCGCCCGCCGCCGGCGTCGGCCAGGGTGCGCTCGCGGGCGATGGCGACGTCGCTGCCGGTATGCAGCGGGTCGATCTGGATGTCCTTGCCGTCCGGGGTCTGGCCGAGGGTGCGCTGCGACGGGTTGCTGGTGTTGCCGTCGACCGCGATCCCGGCCTGGAGCAGCGCGCTGGGTAGCACCGCCTCGCGCAGGCGGCTGTCGGTCGCGCCCGGCAGGGCGTTCTCGTCCAGGTCCGCCATCGAGCCGAGCAGCTTGGCGTCGGTCGTGGGGTCCTCCCAGTAGCCGTCGGTCCGCGGCAGGGACGGTTCGGACACCCGGCTGGCATCGGTCTGGATCGACATCGCGGCGCTCTCGTGGCTGGACGGTGGAGTGACTGTGTACGCCTGCGTATGGAGCCCGCCAAGCTGGGGCGTACCCGGCCTCGGGCTGACCCTAGGCACCGCGGGGCCGCCACCTGCGTGCCGCCCGCCGGTGCCGAACCGGCAGGCGCTTGCCGTGTCGTTTCAATCGCTTGCCAGCCGATTCGCGCTGGGCCGAGCGGAGCAACTCGGCGCGCCCCGCGCGCCGGTCCAGGTCGCCGCCAGGCATGGCCAAGGGCCGCGGACCGCGCCCTGCGGCACGTCGTTTCCGCAGCGCAGCATGGCTCGCGTAGAATGCGGCCCCCACCATCCACGCGGGCGCTGCCCGCCCTGCAGGAGCTGTCGCCACATGGGCCTCGACCACGTTTCCACCGGGAGGAATCCGCCGGACGAGATCAACGTCGTCATCGAGATCCCCAAGGACGCCGAACCGGTCAAGTACGAGGTCGACAAGGAAAGCGGCGCGATCTTCGTCGATCGCGTGCTGTCCACGCCGATGCGCTACCCCTGCAACTACGGCTACGTGCCGCACACCCAGTGCGGCGACGGCGACCCGGCCGACGTGCTGGTGATCCTGCCGCTGCCGCTCGTCCCCGGTTCGGTGATCCGCTGCATCCCGGTCGGCGTGCTGAAGATGACCGACGAGGCCGGCAGCGACGAGAAGCTGGTGGCGGTGCCGGTGCCCAAGGTGTTCGCCGGCTACGCGCACGTGCGCGACATCGACCAGGTGTCCGGCCACTGGCTGGAGCGCATCGGCCACTTCTTCGAGCACTACAAGGACCTCGAGAAGGGCAAGTGGGTCAAGCTCGAGGGCTGGGGCGGCGCCGAGGAAGCCAAGAAGATCCTCGTCTACGCGATGGAGCGCTACAACGCGCTGGTCGACAAGCCGAAGTTCTGATCCGCCTCAGGGCGCGCGCCCGGCGTCGGACCGCGCGCGGGCCAGGGTGGACAGGCCGATCAGGCGCGACACCACCAGCGCGATGTACATCACGCCGGCGAACGAGGCCAGCATCACCAGCGCCCGCGCCGGCGGTCCGATCGGCAGGATGTCGCCGATGCCGACACTGGACAGCGTGCTGATGCTCAGGAACAGCAGTTCGAACCAGGTGCGTGGCCGCGCCGGCTCGACCATGCCGGTGAAGCTGCCCGGGAACCACTGCTGGCAGACCGAGAACGCGAACGCGAAGCCCCATGCCAGCAGGGTGAAGGTGGCGCCGGTGGCGTAGAGCTCGTCGCTGGTGACGCGATGGTCGCGCAGCATGTACGCGATCAGGGCGGCGGCGGTGTAGAAGTACAGCGCCGCCTCCAGCAGGTGCGCGTAGGCCAGCACCGCCGGCCATTGCGCCACCGAGGCGACGATCGACAGCAGCACCGCCGGCACCGCCAGGCACCAGGCGATCCAGTTGCTCGCCGCGCTGCGGTTGACCACCCACAGCGCCAGCACCAGCACCAGGATCCCGAAGGCGCCGAACAGCGCGCGGCCGGCGGCCGCGCCTTCCATCGCCGGGTACAGCAGCAGGCCCAGCAGCTGCGTCAGCAGCAGCCAGGCCGAGGGATTGCGCTTGGCGGTCACCAGCCAGCGCAGCGATTGCCAGGAGGCCATTGCGGTGTGTGGTGGCGCGGGGGCGCCCGGCGGGCCGGGCGCGCAGCGGCAGGCGGCCGGGGCCGGTTACTGGGTCCAGGTGCCCGGCGCAGTCGAGGCCGGCAACACCTGCGCCGACAGCTGGCGGTCGTTGTTGAGCAGGCGCACCGCGTCGGCCAGGATCGCCGCCGATTCGCGCAGCAGCGGATCCGGGCGCTTCTCGGCCGCCTTCTCGCGCGCCGCGTCCTCGGCCACGTTGCGCTCACTGGCCTGCAGGCCGTCGTCGCCGGCGGTGTCGGCGAGCGGATCGAGCGCCAGTCCCAGCGTCTTGCGCTCGTCCTGGCGCTGCTTGCGCCGCGCCTCGTCGCGATCGCGCTCGGCGCGGCGCTCGGCCTCGTTGAGCGAGACGTACTTCTTCTCGCGCTCGGCACGGAACTCCGACACGTCCTGCGACCACCACTGGAACTCGCGGTCCTTGGCGATGCGCGCGCCGTGCAGCGCCTCCAGCCTCGGCAGCAGCGGCGAGAAGTTGCCGTAGCGCTGGTGCGGCACGGCCGCGATCTGGCGCCACTCCAGCGCGTTGTCGTAGGTGCTCTCGCCGTACTCGCTGGCATCGACGGTCACCGGGAAGGCGATGTCGGGCACCACGCCCTTGTTCTGCGTGCTGCTGCCGCCGGGCAGGAAGAACTGGGCGATGGTCAGCTTGACGTGGCCGTAGCGGTCGCCCTCGTTGGCCGGCCAGCGGTCGAGCGGCACGATGTTCTGCACGGTGCCCTTGCCGAAGGTCGTCTCGCCGATGACCAGGCCGCGGCCGTAGTCCTGGATCGCGCCGGCGAAGATCTCCGACGCCGAGGCCGAGCCGCGGTTGACCAGCACCGCCAGCGGGCCGTCCCAGGTCACGCCCGGGGTGCGGTCGCCTTCCACCGCGATGCGGCCGCCGGCCTCGCGCACCTGCACCACCGGGCCCTTGTCGATGAACAGGCCGGTGAGTTCGATCGCCTCGTTGAGCGAGCCGCCGCCGTTGCTGCGCAGGTCCAGCACCACGCCGTCGATGTTCTGGGTCTTGAACTGTTCGAGCAGGCGCGCCACGTCGCGCGTGGCCGAGGTGTACTCGCCGTTGCGCGTGCGCCGGCCCTCGAAGTCCTGGTAGAACGCGGGCAGCTTGATCACGCCGATGCGCTTGGCCGCGCCCTGCCCGGCCGCCGGCAGTTCGATCACTTCCGACTTCGCCGCCTGCTCCTCGAGCTTGATCCGCGCGCGGTTGAGCACGATGCGCACCGGCTTGCTGTCCAGCGTGGCCTCGCCCGGCACCACGTCCAGCCGCACCTGGGTGCCCTTGGGCCCCTTGATCTTCTCGACCACGTCGTCGAGGCGCCAGCCGACCACGTCCTCCATCGGCCCGCTCGTGCCCTGGCCAACGGCGACGATGCGGTCGCCGACCTTGAACTTGCCGCTCAGGATCGCCGGGCCGCCGGCGATCAGCTCGCGGATCACCACCACGTCGTCCTGCTTGGTCAACTGCGCGCCGATGCCTTCCAGCGACAGCGACATGCTCTGGTTGAACAGCTTGGCCGTGCGCGGGTTCATGTAATCGGTGTGCGGATCGACCGTCGCCGTATAGGCGTTGAGGAAGCTCTGGAACGCGTCCTCCTGGTTGAGCGCGGCGATGTTGTTGGCCATGTTGAGATAGCGCCGGTCGAGCGTGCGGCGGATCTCGTCCGGCTTCTTGCCCGCCAGCTTCAGGCGCAGCCAGTCGTTGCGCACCGACTGCCGCCACAGGCGGTCGAGCTCGGCCTTGTCGGCGGCCCACGGCGCGTCCTCGCGGTCGTAGTTCCAGCGGTCGTTGCCGGTGAAGTCGTAGATGTCCTGGTTGAGCAGGCCGCGCGCGTAGGCGACGCGGTCGGCCACGCGCTGCTGGTACAGCGCGAAGATGGTGTAGGCCGGTTCGAGGTTGCCGCTGCGCACGCTCTCGCCCATGCCGGCCTTGTAGGGCTGGAAGCGGGCGATGTCCTGCGCGGTGAAGAACAGCTTGGAGCCGTCCAGCGATTCGAGGTACTTGTCGAAGATCTCGCCCGGCATCGAGGCATCGAGCGGACGCGGCCGGTACGCGTAGCGGCTGTCCGAGAGCAGGCCGTAGACCAGCTTGGAGGTCGTCACCTGCTCCGCGCTCGGCGTGCCCGGCAGCGCCACGCCGTCCGCATGCGCCACCAGCGCCAGCGGCACGGCCAGCGCCAGTGCGATCAGGGAGGCGGAAGCGAAGCGCTTGATCTTCATCGGGGGCGGTCCTGGGAAACGGCTTTGGTCTGCGGCGGGGGCCACTTTGGCTGCGCGGTGGGACCGCGGAACAGTGCTGAAAGTTGCCGGCGACGCGGAATCCACTCTAACGGCCGATGCCGACGCGAAGATGAACGTGGCGACGGGCGGAGGCGCGGGGTCGCGGGTGGGCCGGGCTCAGGCCGCCGCGACGCCAGCGGCCCGGGCCGCCTGCTGGTCGGCGTGGTAGGACGAGCGCACCAGCGGCCCGGAGGCGACGTGGCTGAAGCCCAGCGCCATGCCGTAGTCCTCCAGCGCCTTGAACTCGTCCGGCGTCCAGTAGCGCAGCACCGGGTGGTGGTGGGCACTGGGCTGCAGGTACTGGCCGATGGTCACCATGTCGACGTCATGCGCGCGCAGGTCGCGCAGGGTGCCCTGCACCTGGTCCATGGTCTCGCCCAGGCCGAGCATGATGCCGGACTTGGTCGGCACGCCCGGATGCCGGGCCTTGAACTGCCGGAGCAGGGTCAACGACCACTGGTAGTCGGCGCCCGGGCGCACGTTGCGGTACAGCTCGGGCACGGTTTCGACGTTGTGGTTGAACACGTCCGGCGGGCTGGCCGAGAGGATCTTCAGCGCGCGTTCCATGCGGCCCTTGCCGCGGAAGTCCGGGGTGAGTATCTCGATGCGGATCTCCGGCGACTGCGCGCGCACCTCGCGGATGCAGTCGACGAAATGCTGGGCGCCGCCGTCACGCAGGTCGTCGCGGTCCACCGAGGTGATGACCACGTATTTCAGGCCCATGTCGGCGATGGTGGTGGCCAGGTGCCGCGGCTCGCTTGCATCCGGCGGCTTCGGCCGGCCGTGGGCGACGTCGCAGAAACTGCAGCGGCGCGTGCAGACCTCGCCCAGGATCATGAAGGTGGCGGTGCCATGGCCGAAGCACTCGTGGATGTTCGGGCAGCTGGCTTCCTCGCACACCGTGACCAGGCGGTTCTCGCGCAGCTTGTGCTTGAGCGCGGCGACCGCGCCGTTGGACGGGATGCGCACGCGGATCCACGACGGCTTGCGCAGCACCGGCGCATCCACGAACTCGACCGGCGAACGTGCGATCTTGTCGCCCGCGACCTGTTTCACGCCGGGTTCCAGCACGCCCGACTCGGTGCCGACAACGGCGAGCGGAATGGTCCTGGCGTTGGGTTCGATCATGGTGTCCGGCTCATGTGTGCCACCCCCTCTCCCGCCTGCGGGAGAAGGTCGGGGTGAGGGCCATCGCCACGCGGGTTCCCCTCATCCGCCCCTTTCGGGGCAGCTTCTTCCGCAAGCGGGAGAAGGGAGGTGCCAAGGAATGCGGGCTCGGCCTTGAGCCGCAATCCGAACTGGCGGGCCAGTTCGTCCAGCAGCACGGGCTTCACCGCATCCATGCCGGACGGGCCGCCCAAGTCTAGCACCGAGGTCACCTGCAGCCCTGCGTAGCCGCAGGGGTTGATGCGCCGGAACGGCTCGAGGTCCATCGCGATGTTGAAGGCCAGGCCATGGAAGGTGCGGCCATGGCGCACGCGAATGCCGAGCGCGGCGACCTTGGCCTCGCCCACGTACACGCCCGGCGCGCCCTCGCGTCGCACGGCAATGATGTTCCATTCCAGCAGGGTGTCGATGATCGCCTGCTCGATCCGGCACACGTACTCGCGCACGCCCACCTTCAGCCGCTTGATGTCGAGCAGCGGATAGACCACCAGTTGCCCCGGCCCGTGGTAGGTCACCTGGCCGCCGCGGTCGACGTGGACCACCGGGATCGCGCCTGGCATCAGCACGTGTTCGGGCTTGCCGGCCTGGCCGAGGGTGAAGACCGGATCGTGCTCGACCACCCACAGCTCGTCCGGTGTGTCGTCGTCGCGCGCATCGGTGAACGCCTGCATCGCGCGCCAGACCGGTTCGTAGGGCTGCCGCCCCAGATCGCGGACGAGCGCCGGGGCGCCTGGCGTCAAAGCGTCCACTTCACTTCGGGGTGCTCGCGCAGCGCGGCGTGCGCGGCCTCGTACTGGGCGCGGTCGTTGGCGCGGAAGCTGAGCTTGACCGAGACGAACTTGCCGCCGCTCGACTCGCGCCAGGACACGGTCTCCTCGAGCACGGCGATGCCGGCCGCCGCCAGCAGGCGCGGGATCTCGGTCTCGAGCGCGGCGTTGGCCGGCCCCATCGCGGTGATCTCGAACGTGCCGGGGAACTGGAAGCCGTGGTCGGGATTGTCGGATTTGATCTCCATGCGCCGATTATGGGGGCGTGGCCGGCCGAACCCAAACCGCCGCCGGTGGAACGCAAAAGGCCGCCCGGAGGCGGCCTTCGCGATGTCGCGGCGTCGCAGGACTCAGCGCGACAGCTGCAGCAGGCTCGAGGACACCCAGCCCTTGTTGCCCAGCTCGTCCTCGACTTCCCACATCATCCCCTGCTTGGTGCCGGTGGGGTACAGCATCATGCCGACCTCCAGCTCGCGCACCACGCCGCGGCCATCGGCGCCGCGGAACAGGCGCGCCGGCTTGGTCACCGTGACCGCCTGCTCGGCGTTCGCGGCCGAGGCGTTGTCCGGCAGGCCGCCCAGCTGCGCGACGAGGTCGGTGTAGGCCTGCAGGTAGGCCAGCGTGATCACCTGGCCGATCTCGGTGTTGGCATAGCCGCCGACGCCCGCGGCGCCGAGGCCGCTGCCGCCGAACAGGCCGCCGCCCGCACCCCAGCCGATGTCGGTCTTCTTGGCGCTGCCCTCGGCCATCGCCACCTGTTCGGACGAGCGCACGTCGGTGACGGTGAGCACCACGTCGGCGGTCTTGCTGCGCAGGTTCAGGCCGCCGACCAGCGCGCCCGCGCGGCCGCCGATCAGGCCGCCCAGCAGGCCCCCCATCGAGTTGCCGCTGGCGTTGCTGTTGGCGCCGACCAGGTCGGGCACCATCACGTAGTCGGCCGCCTTGATCTGGCCCTTGCCGACGTTGGAACGGTTGCGCAGCTCGCCGCTGGCGCCCAGGTCGCGCTCGCGCATCGCCGCGTCCAGGCCGGCGCCGCGATCGACCAGGGTGAAGCAGCGCGAACGGTTGACGAACACCTTGATCAGCCGCGACGGCGCCGGCAGCTGCTGGCCGGTCCACCAATGCACGCCATCTTCCGGCTCGAGCACCGAGATCGAGCCCAGCGGCTTGGCGCAGGTCGGGATCTGCGCGGTCTGTTCCTGGCGTCGTTCCTGCGCGCTCTGGCGCTGCGCCATGGCCGGCGCGGAGGCGGCCACAACGCCGGCGAAAAGGATGAGCGCGCAGGCGCGCGTGCGATTCAAGCGAGACATGTCTACCCCCAGGTTTCGACTTTCTTCCGTGAACGCAGTCGCTGCGTTCTCCCCGTGCCGATGCATCGCAGCGGCCGGGGCATTCTATCCACTAACGCAAAGCGCGATGTGACGGGGCCAGCGCCTCAGTCGGCGTTCCACCACATCAGGAATTCATGCCACAGGCGCTTGAAGAAGCCCGCCTCCTCCACCGCCTGCAGCGCCACCAGCGGGCGCTCCGCGACGACTTCGCCGTCGAGCGTCACCCGCACCTTGCCCAGCTCCTGGCCCTTGGCGATCGGCGCGACCAGCACCTTGGGCAGGTCCATCGACGGCTTGAGCTGCGCGTACTTGCCGCGCGGCAGGGTGACCAGCAGCGGCGCGGCGACGCCCAGCTGTACTTCGTTCTCCTGGCCCTTCCACACCTTCTGCGTCGAGATCGCGGTGTTGGCCTCGTACAGGCGATGGGTCTCGTGGAAGCGGAAACCCCAGTTGAGCAGCGCCAGCGAATCGGTGGCGCGCTGCGCCTCGCTGGTCGAGCCCATCACCACCGACACCAGGCGCTGGTCGCCGCGCTTGGCCGACGCCAGCAGGCAGTAGCCCGCGCCGGAGTGGTGGCCGGTCTTGATGCCGTCCACGCTGGGGTCGCGCCACAGCAGCAGGTTGCGGTTGCGCTGCGTGATCGGGCCGACGGTGAATTCCTTGATCGCGTTGTAGCCGTACTCCACCGGGAAGTCGCGCGCCATCGCACGTCCGAGCAGGGCCAGGTCGCGCGGCGTCGAGTAGTGGTTCGGGTCCGACAGGCCATGCGCGTTGACGAAATGCGAGTGGGTCATGCCGATGCGCTTGGCGTAGGCATTCATCAGCGCGGCAAAGGCGTCCTCGCTGCCGGCGACGTGTTCGGCCAGCGCGATCGCGGCATCGTTGCCGGACTGCACCACCATGCCTTTTTCCATCTCCAGCAGCGGCGCGGTCTGGTTGACCGGGAAGCCGCTGTAGCTGCCGTCGGTACCGGCCCCGCCCTTGCGCCAGGCGTTCTCGGTCATCATCACCTGGTCATCGGCCTTGACCTTGCCGGCCTTCATCTCGGCCGCGATCACGTAGCTGGTCAGCACCTTGGTGATGCTGGCCGGCTCGACGCGCTGGTCCGGGTTGTGGCTGGCCAGCACCTGGCCGGAGGCGTCATCCATCAGCAGCCACGCGGTGCCGGCGACGGCGGGCGGCGGCGGCACGGGCATGGCCTCGCTCAGCGCCTCGGACGCCGGAGGCGCGGCGGGCTGCGGGGCGGCGGGCTGCGGCACGGTCGGCTGCGGGGCCGGATCCTGGGCGAGCGCGAAGCCGACGGTGGCCGTGGCCAGGGCGACCAGGGCCAGGCGGCGCAGGGCCACGGGACGCGAGACGGCGGATGGGTTCATCGACAACGGTACTCCGGGAAAACGGCCGGTCCTGGCCTGGCGTGGGCGGGACGGGCCCGCGGGAGAGGGGACATGGGAATGGCGATCGGGAACAACGCGGGCGCGGCAGTCTACTCGCGGACCACCTGGGGCAACTCGAACCCCAGACCGGTCAGGCGGGGCACCAGTTCCTTGACGCTGGCGGCCTCCACCGGCCCGACACGCACGCGGTAGAGCGCGCGCCCCGCGCCGGCGACCTCCTGCATGCGGGCACCGGCGATGCCGGCCGCCACCAGTCGCGACAGCGCGCGCTCGGCGTTGCCGCGCACCGAGAACACGCCGACCTGCAGGGTGACGCCCGTGCTCGCGGGCGCCGCAGGGACGGCGGCAGGCGCCGCACGCGTCGATGCCCCCGCGGAAGTGACCGTGGCGCCGGATGACGCCGCGGCGGCGGCCGCCTGCTCGGCGGCGATGCGCGCCTGCCGCTCGCGCAGCCAGACGTCGAACTCGTCGGCGGTGCGGATGCGGCCGTTCTCGTCGACCAAGCGGAAGCGATCGGATTCGCGGCCGTAGCCGGGATGGTCGGCGGCGCGGGCCGGGGCCCCCGTCGCCGGCGCCGCGGCCGCGGGAGCCGCCACCACAGGGGCCGTCGGCGCGGCCGACGCCAGCAGCACCGGCGCCGCCGCAGGCGGGGGCGGCAACCGCCCGACCAGCGCGTCCATGCCGCTGGCCTGCGCGGCGGTGGCGCGTGGCGTCGCGCGCGGCGCGGCGGCCAGCGCCTCGCCGGGCTGCAGCGCGCGCACTTCCACCCGGCCGGTGCCGCGTCGGTGGATGTCGAGTTTCACCGCGGCGGCATAGCTGAGGTCGATCACGCGGCCCTCGTGGAACGGTCCGCGATCGTTGACGCGCACCACCACCGATCGACCGTTCTCGAGGTTGGTCACGCGCGCGAAGCTCGGCAGCGGCAGCGACTTGTGGGCGGCGGTGAAGGCGTACATGTCGTACACCTCGTGGTTGGACGTGCGCCGGCCGTGGAACTTGTTGCCGTAGTACGAGGCCAGCCCGGTCTCGACGAAGCCGTCGGTGGCGTCGAGCACGCTGTAGCGCTTGCCCAGCACCTGGTAGGGCGAACGGTTGCCGTAGGGCGAACGCGCGAGCGCGACCACGGCCGGCTCGGCGATGCAGTCCACCCGCGGCAGGTAGTCCGGCGTGCTGTCGCTGACCCCCGGCTTGTACAGGCCGCCGGCGACGTAATCGCCGCGCGTGGACAGGTCTTCCTGCGCCGCCGGATACGGCACGAAGCCGGTGCAGTCGACCGGCGAGGTGCCCGCCACGCCCGCGGCGCCCGGCGTCGGCACGGGTGCGCCGGCCTGCGGCGGGCCGGGCTTCTTCTGCGGGCCGGCGCAGGCGGCCAGCAACAGCACGGCAAGCGCCGGCAGCCAGCGCCTCATCGCGCGCCGCCGGCCCCGGCGCGGATCGACTGCGCCAGCTGGTGCACCGCCAGCGAATACATCGGCGAGCGGTTGTAGCGGGTGATGACGTAGAAGTTGCGGTAGGCCAGCCAGTATTCCGTGCCTGCATCGCCCTCGAGCGTGAGCAGCGTGGCGCCCTCGGCCACCGGCTGCCCCGGCATCGGCCGGTAGCCGCGCGCGGCGAGGTCGGCCAGCCGGTGCACCGGCTCGTAGTTCTCGGGCACGAAGTCGGCCGCCTGCGGATCGCGCGCGGCGCGTGCCACCACCGGACCGCCGCGCTCCCAGCCATGCACGACGAAGTAGTTGGCGATCGAGGCGAACACGTCCGGCAGGTGGGTGAGCAGGTCGCGGCGGCCGTCGCCGTCGCCGTCCTTCGCCCACAGCCGGTAGCTGGACGGCATGAACTGGCCCATGCCCATCGCGCCGGCGTAGCTGCCCTTGAGCGCGAGCAGGTCGAGCTGCGGTTCCGCCTGCTTCAGTGCGAACAGCTGCGCCAGCTCGCCGGCGAAGAACGGCGCGCGCTTGGGATAGTCGAAGGCCAGCGTGTACAGCGCATCGATGACGCGGTAGTTGCCGGTGACGCGGCCGTAGCTGGTCTCGACGCCGATGATGGCCACGATGTACTCCGCCGGCACGCCGGTGTCGGCGGCGACCTTGTCGAGCGCGGCGCGGTTGGCGTTGTAGAACGCGACGCCGCCATTGATGCGCGCGTCGTTGATGAAGATCGGCCGGTACTCGAACCACTTCTTCACCGCCTCGGCAGGGCGGTTCATCGCATCGATGATGCCCTGCTTCTTCTCGGCCTGCGCCAGCACGGCGCGGACCTGCGCGCGGTCGACGCCGTAGGTGGTGGCGGTGTACTCGACGAAGGCCTCGATGCGCTGCTCGCGCGGGAGCGCCGGGTCGGTCACCGACGGCGGCGCCACCGGCCGCTCGGGTGGTTGCGGCACGCGCGGCAGCAGCGTGGGCGCAGGCGGTGCGTCGGGCGCGGCCGCAGGCGCGGCGTCGGCACGGGCATCATCGGGCGGAGTGGCCGCAGGGGTCGCGCAGGCACCCAGCGCGAGCACCAGCAGCGGTGCGAAAAGGCGTTCGATACGGCGTCCGGTCATCGGGCGCGAGGGTAGCACGCAGGCCGCTGGCGAAGGGCCGCGCAAGCATGAACGGCCGGCGAATCGCGCGCGATCCTCCTTGCCGCGCACGCCCGCGCGGCGGGTGCGACACGTGCCACGCGTGGCAACAGGCCCTAGCGCTTGGCCTGGCGGTTCGCGCCGATCGCCATCACCACGCCCAGCCCCGCCAGCAGCGACACCGCGGCGGTGCCGCCGAAGCTCAGCAGCGGCATCGGCACGCCGACCACCGGCAGCAGCCCGGAGATCATGCCGCCATTGACGATGACGTAGACGAACAGCGCCAGGCCGAGGCTGCCGGCCAGCAGCCGCGCGTAGGGATCGCGCGCCTCCGCCGCGATCCACAGGCAGCGGCCGATGACGAAGGCGTACAGCAGCAGCACCACGGCCACGCCGAGCCAGCCGAACTCCTCGGCGAGCACGGTGAAGATGAAGTCGGTGGTGTGCTCGGGCACGTAGTTCAGGTGCGACTGCGTGCCCTTGCCCCAGCCGCGGCCGTCGAACCCGCCGGAACCGATCGCGATCTTCGACTGGATGATGTTCCAGCCGGCGCCGAGCGGATCGTTCTGCGGATCGCGGAAGGTGAGGATGCGGTCCTGCTGGTAGGGCCGCAGGAACGAGAACCACGAGATCGGCGCGAACAGCGCGAACCCCGCCGCGGTGCCCGCGCCCGCGCCGGCGGCGATGAACCACCACCACGACAGGCCGGCGAGGTACAGCGCGAACACGCCGCTGGCCAGCACCAGCATGGCACTGCCGAAGTCCGGCTGCAGCAGGATCAGCCCGGTCGGCAGCGCGATCACCGCCACCGCCAGCAGCACGCTGCCCGCGCGCGGCGGCAGCGGCGCCTGGGCCAGGGTCCATGCCGCCATCATCGGCAGGCTGAGCTTCATCAGTTCGGCCGGCTGGAAATAGAACACGCCGAGGTTGATCCAGTGCGCGCCGCTGCGCCCGGTGCCGATGAACAGCACCGCCAGCAGCGGCAGCAGCGAGACCGCGTACACCACCGGCGTGGCACGCCGCAGCGCCGCGGGCGGCACCCGCGACAGCAGCCACATCACGCCCAGCCCGACCACGTAGCGGGCCCCCTGCGACTGCACCAGCGCGAGGTTGCTGCTGCCGGCGCTGTGCAGCACCGCCAGGCCGATGCCCATCAGCGCCAGCAGCGCCGCCAGCAGCGGCCAGTCGAGCGTGCGCGTCAGGCGCGCGAACAGGTCGAACAGCCAGCGCAGGATGGTGTTCATGGCCGCGTCCCGGGCACGGTGGACGGGACGGCTACGTCCGCGGGTGGAAACGTCCCGCCGGTGGCGACGTTGCCGAAGTCGGGCCGCGCCGTGGCGTCGTCGTGCGCTTCGTCCTCGTCCCCGTGGACGGCCGCGGCCGCGGCTTCCTCGCCATCGGCCTCGGGCATCTTGCCCAGCAGCCAGGCGTCGAAGATCTTGCGCGCGATCGGCGCCGCCGCGGCGCCGCCGTAGCCGCCGCCCTCGACCGCGATCGCCAGCGCGATGCTTGGCTGCTCGGCCGGGGCGAAGCCGACGAACAGTGCGCGGTGGCGCAGGTGCATCGGCAGGCTGCGCGGATCGACCGCCGCGGTGCCACGCCGGCTCACCACCTGCGCGGTACCGGTCTTGCCGGCCATCAGGTACGGCGCACCGGACGCCACCCGCCACCCGGTGCCGCCGGGCTGCATGGTGTCGCGCATCCCCAGGCGCACCATCTCGACGTTGGCGGGGCTGGGGCTGATCGGCACCGGCGGCGCGACCGCCAGCGGCGTCCATGGCTGGTCGAAGCCGTCGCGCGTCTCCGCCACCAGGTGCGGCTGGCGCAGTTCGCCGGTGGCCAGGCCCGCGGTGGCGCGCACCAGTTGCAGCGGCGTCACCTTCCAGTCGCCCTGGCCGATGGCGATGTTGACCGTGTCGCCGGGATACCAGCGCTCCTTGCGCGCGGCCAGCTTGGTCGCCGGCGACGGCAGGATGCCGCCGATCTCGCCGCTGAGGTCGATGCCGGTCGGCGCGCCGAAGCCGTAGCGGCCCATGTAGTCGTCGAAGCGCTCGATGCCCAGGTCCAGCGCCAGCCGGTAGTAGTAGGTATTGACCGAGTGCGAGATCGACTTGCGCAGGTCGGTCCAGCCGTGGCCGCGGCGGCTGGCATCGCCCCAGCCGCGGCTGGTGCCCGGCAGGTAGAACATGCCGGTCGACAGCACCCGGTCCTCCGGCCTGCGCACGCCCGCATCCAGCCCGGCCAGCGCGATCATCGGCTTGAGCGTCGAGCCCGGCGCGACGCCGCCCAGCACCAGCCGGTTGAACAGCGGTCGCGAGGGATCGTTGACCAGGCGGCCATAGTCGGCCTGCGAGATGCCGTTGACGAACAGGTTGGGCTCGAACGTGGGCAGGCTCACCATCGCCAGCACTTCGCCGGTCTGCGGGTCGATCGCGATGGCCGAGCCGTGCTGTTCGCCGAAGGCCATCACCATCGCCTGCTGCAGGTCGAGGTCGACCGCCAGCCGCAGGTCGGTGCCGGCCTTCGCCGGGACCAGGCCGACGCTGCGCAGCGCGCGTCCCTCGACATTGGTCTCGACCTGCTCGTAGCCGATCTTGCCGCGCAGCCGCTCGTCGTAATAGCGCTCCAGCCCGGTGCGGCCGGTGTGCGGGTACAGCACCTGGTTGGCGCCGTAACGCTGCACGTCGCCTTCGTCGGTGCGGCCGACGTAGCCGACGATGTGCGCGAACAGGTCGCCGTGCAGGTAGCGCCGGGTGAGGTACGGCACCACCTCCACCCCCGGGAAGCGCCAGCGGTCGACCGCGAAGCGCGCCACCTCCTCCTCGCCCACGCGCGCCTTGAGCGTGATCGCGCGGAAGCTGCGCGTGCCCTTGCGCGCGGCCTCGAAGCGCGCGATCTCCTCCGGCGACAGCGACACCACCCGCGACAGTTCCGCCAGCAGCCGCGGGATGTCGCCGGCCTCCTCCGGGGTCACGTCGATGCGATAGGCGGGGATGTTGTCGGCCAGCAGCCGCCCCTTGCGGTCGTAGATCAGCCCGCGCGCCGGCACCACCGGCCGCGGCTTGATGCGGTTCGCCTCAGACTGGCGCGCGTAGTCGTCGTGGTCGATGACCTGCAGCCTGAAGTACCACGCCGCCAGGAACGCCAGCGCCAGCAGCACGATGCCGAAGCCGACGAACGCGCGCGCGCGGAACAGCGCGGCTTCACCGGAAGGATTGCGGATGCGCTGGCGCCTGCGCTGCATGGCGTCAGCGCGGCCTCCGGCCAGACCGGAGGGCGTCGAGCACGAAGAACATCGGCGGCCACAGCAGCAGGCCCAGCAGCGGCGCCAGCCAGTAGGTCCACGGCGGCTGCGGCAGGCCGAGCAGCAGGTGGATCGCGGCGCTGACCACGCGGTCGTTGAGCAGCAGGCCGCCGATCGCCAGCGCCTGCTGCGCCAGCGGGAAGAAACGCAGCTGCGAGCGGAACCGCTGCAGGATGAAGGCCATGATCACCAGCCGCAGCGCCTGCTCGCCCAGCAGCGTGCCGAAGGCGAGGTCGGCGACGAGGCCGGCGAAGAACGCGAAGCCGAGGCCGGCCCGCTCGGGCTCCTCGATGATCCAGAACGCCACCACCAGCGCCAGCCAGTACGGGCGCAGGCCCTGGACCGAGACCGGCAGCGGCAGCAGGCCCAGCAGCAGGGCCGCGACCACGCTGACCGGCAGGATCCACAGCCGCGACGCGCGTCGGCTCATGGCGTGCGTCCCGGTTGCGCCGGGCTCGCGGGATCGCGCATGCGCGGGTCGGCAGGCGTGGGGGCATCCGTCGACGTCGCGGGCGGGCCCGCAGGCGTCGCGGGTGCGTTCGTGGCGGGCGCGGGTGGCTGCAGTGATGGCGTGGGCGACTGCGTCGCCGGCACCGGCGGCGGCGCCTCGGCGCGCGGTGCCTCCGCGGCGCCGTTCGCCGATCCCGGCTCCCGGCTTTCCCGCAGCAGCAGCACGTCGCGGCCGCGGTCGAGCTGGGCCGCCGGCTTCAGCCCGCCCACGAGGAAGGCGTGGCTGTCGTCCGGGTGCAACTCGACGATGGTGCCGACGGGGAAACCCGGCGGGAAACGTCCGCCCAGGCCCGAGGTCACGACCACGTCGCCGACGTCGACATCGCCCGAGACCGGGATGTTGCGCAGTTCCAGCCGGTCGCTGCGCCCGGTGCCGTAGGCGATCAGGCGCACGCCGGTGCGCGAGATCGACACCGGCACCGCATGGTCGAGGTCGGTGAGCAGCAGCACCGTGGAGGTGCCCGGCGTGACCGCGACGATCTGGCCGAGCAGGCCGCCGGCGTCGATCACGCTCTGGCCCACGCGCACGCCCTGCGCGCTGCCGGCGTCGAGCAGCAGGCGCTGGCGACTGGGGTCGAGGTCGACGTTGAGGATCGGCGCCAGCTGCACGTCCAGCCGCCCGTGCTCGACCGCGCCCAGCAGGCCGCGCAGGCGCGCGTTCTCGTCGGCCTCCACCTGCAGCCGCGCCTGGCGCGCGCCCACCACCAGCAGCTCGTTGCGCAGGCGCCGGTTGTCCTCGGCCAGCAGCGAGCGCGTGGCCGCGTCCTCGCGCATGGTCTGGCCCAGGCGCGACGGCAGCCCCGCCACCTGCCACAGCGGCTGCACCACCACGTTCATCGTCGCGCGCAGGCTCGCCAGCCAGCCGCCGCGGTGGTCGAGCACGATCAGCACCACCGCCAGCGCCAGGAAGCCCAGCAGGCGCAACGTGCCGGCGACATCACCGGGGCGCGGGGCGGCGGGACTGGCGAAGGAGGACACTACTTAAGGGCCGGGAATCGGGATTGGGGTTTCGGGATTGGGGAACGCAGGGGCCACCACGCCGCGTGGCCAACCGCCGGACATCGTCGCGTTCGAGGCCGCCGGCGGGGCATGTTGCGGGATCGACCCGGGAATCGCCGCACGACGCGCGCCGGGTTCCGTCGAAACCCCGGCTCGCATCACGCTGTCATCGATTCCCGGCTCCCGATTCCACATCCCCGGCTTTCGTCACTCCGACGCGAAGAACTCGTTGCCGTGCAGGTCCAGCAGCTCCAGCGCGCGGCCACCGCCGCGGGCGACGCAGGTCAGCGGGTCGTCGGCCACCTGCACGTGCAGGCCGGTCTCCTCGCTGAGCAGGCGGTCGAGGTCGCGCAGCAGCGCGCCGCCACCGGTCAGCACGATGCCGCGTTCGGCCACGTCCGCGCACAGTTCCGGCGGGGTCTGCTCCAGCGCCTGGCGCACCGCGGCGACGATGCCGGCCAGCGGCTCGCGCAGCGCGTCCAGCACCTCGTTGTTGCTGATCTTCACCATCTTCGGCACGCCCTCGGCGAGGTGCCGGCCGGAAATCTCCATCGACTGCACCTTGTCCTGCGGATAGGCGCAGCCCAGCTCGATCTTGATCCGCTCGGCCGTGGTCTCGCCGATCAGCATGCCGTGGTTGCGGCGCACGTAGTTGATGATCGACTCGTCGAAGCGGTCGCCGCCGATGCGCGCCGACTGCGAGTAGACGATGCCGTTGAGCGCGATCACCGCCACCTCGGTGGTGCCGCCGCCGATGTCGACCACCATCGAGCCGCGGGCCTCCGTCACCGGCATGCCGGCGCCAATGGCCGCCGCCATGGGCTCCTCGATCAGCGACACGTCGCGGGCGCCGGCTTCCAGCGCCGAATCCTTGATCGCGCGCTTCTCCACCTGGGTCGAGCCGCAGGGCACGCAGATCAGCACCCGCGGGCTGGGCCGCAGGAAGCGGCTCTTGTGCACCTTGCGGATGAAGTGCTTGAGCATCTCCTCGGTGTAGGTGAAGTCGGCGATCACGCCGTCCTTCATCGGCCGGTGGGTGGTGATGTTGCCGGGGGTGCGGCCGAGCATCATCTTGGCCTCGCTGCCCACCGCCGCCACCGCCTTCTGCCCGCCGCTGCGGTCCTGGCGCACGGCCACCACCGACGGCTCGTTCAGCACGATGCCCTGCCCGCGGACGAAGATGAGGGTATTGGCCGTGCCCAGGTCGATGGACAGGTCATTGGAAAACATGCCGCGGAACTTCTTGAACATCGGGGGAAAGGGTCCGTTCGGGGGTGCGGAAAATGGCCCGCTAGCCTAGCAAAAAAGCGCTCCGGGCACGGGATCGCCGCGCAAACCGTGACGCCCGGCCCGCGCCCGGCGCCGGGCGCCCGAACCGCCCCTCGCTGGCCTGCCGACGCCCCGCCCGGTACCCTAGCCGGCCCTGAATCCTCGCGAGCGCCCGGTCGATGTCGGCACTGATCTGCGGTTCCCTGGCCTACGACACCATCATGGTGTTCCCCGACCAGTTCAAGAACCACATCCTCCCGGACAAGGTGCACATCCTGAACGTGTCGTTCCTGGTGCCGCGGATGCGCCGCGAGTTTGGCGGCTGCGCCGGCAACATCGCCTACAACCTCAAGCTGCTCGGCGGCGACCCGATCCCGATGGCCACCGTCGGCCAGGACTTCGGCCCGTACCGCGAATGGTTCACCGAGAACGAGATCCCGCTCGACCGGGTGAAGGTGATCGACGAGCTGTTCACCCCGCAGGCGTTCATCACCACCGACCACGACAACAACCAGATCACCGCCTTCCACCCGGGCGCGATGATGCGCAGCTACGAGAACCACGTGCGCGACGTGCCCGGCGTGACCATCGGCATCGTCAGCCCCGATGGCTACGAGGGCATGCTGCAGAACGCGAAGGAGTTCGCCGAGGCCGGCATCCCCTTCATCTTCGACCCGGGCCAGGCGATGCCGCTGTTCAACGGCGCCGAACTGCGCGCCTTCATCGAGCAGGCGCAGTACGTCACGGTGAACGATTACGAGTCGAACCTGCTGCAGGAGCGCACCGGCTGGAGCGAGCAGGAAATCGCCTCGAAGGTGCAGGCGTACATCGCCACCCGCGGCCCGAAGGGCGCGTGCATCCACGCCGACGGCAAGACCTACGACATCCCGCCCGCGCACGAACGCCGCGTCACCGACCCCACCGGCTGCGGCGACGCCTTCCGCGCCGGCCTGATCTACGGCATCGAGAAGGGCCACGACTGGATGACCATCGGCCGCATCGGCAACCTGATGGGTGCGCTGAAGGTCGAGCATCCGGGCACGCAGAACCAGCGGTTCGACCACGACGAGTTCAGCGAGCAGTTCCGGCAGCAGTTCGGGTACGCGCTGTAGAAGCACGACTGCTCCTCAGGAGCACGGCTGCCCCTTTAGGAGCATGACGCCCCCCTCTCGCGCTTGCGGGAGAGGGTTGGGGTGAGGGCGCTCTTGCCTGCCGTTTCGGCTCCGCGGCCCCGACACGCCGAAGGCTTCCAGACCTTGAAGCCAACGCGTTCCGCCCGCTACGCGGCCGGGTTCATTTCTTCTCCTGGCCAGAAAGAAACGAGCCAGAGAAAAGGGCCTTCCCCGACAAGACGAACTCGACGCCTGACATGGCGTCGAGATTTATCGACACGGCATCCATGCCCTGGCGAAAAACGGCGCACGTCCCTGTGCGCCGCCCTCCGGGTTTCCATTTGTCAAAGAAATGAAACCGGCCCCAAGGAGAGGCTTGCCCAGGCTGTCATTCCGAGCGCAGCGGAAAAGTCACCGCGGGTCGCTGAAGATCCTTCGCAGCGCCGCGAACGACTCGGCTCCGGAAGGGCCGCTTCAAGCCTCAGCGCTTCGCTTCCCCGGCAAGTTGTCGCCGTACCCGCCCGCCGCATGCTCCAGCCAGGCCGGCAGGTCGTGACGCTTGATGCCTTCGCGCTTCGCGCGTGCGAGGCAATCCAGCATGTAGGCGCGCTTGCCGGCATCACCCCCGGCGAAGGACAGCGCCAGGTCGCGGTCCATCCAGCGCCGGAACACCACGAAGAGCACCACGTGCAGCGCGAGCGCGAGCGCGCTGACGACGATGACGATCGCCACGTCCATGCCCTAGGGCCTGTTCACGCGATTGGCATGGGCCACGTTGTCGTGTCCGGCCGCCAGGTGGTCGTGGGTGGCGCAGCGGCAGGCTGGCCGCCTGTCCAAGCCGCGCGCGGCCGGCTGGCGGCTGGACACGGCAACCCGGAGGGCCGCGCTTGAGTGCGCACGGCGCCGCGTCATCACTCGGTCATGGATCGACATACATTCCCTCCCTCTTCCTTGCCCCGTGCGCACTCAAGCGCGGCGTGGCCCATGCCAATCGCGTGAACAGGCCCTAGGGCGCGTAGCCGCTTTCGGCAAGGAACGCGTCGACGGATGCCATGGCCAGCATGCGTCGCACGGCCTCGGCCTTGTCGGGCTGGCGCGACAGCCATGCCTGCGTGATTCGCTGCCCGACCCAGTAGCCCAGGTCGGCCGGGCGCCCATCCGGCGCCGCGCTGTTCCAGAGCCAGCGCGTGCCGGCCTCGATCGCCTCCGCATCCGGCTCGCCGCCGTCGGGCCAGTGCGCGCGCATGGTGGCGCGGTCACGCTGGAACTGCGTCCACAGTTCGCCTTCGCGCTGCATTGCCCAGGCGTTGTCCGACGCGCGGGTCGCCTCGCCCAGTACCAGCGCGGCGAGGGTGTTCGCCGTGCCCTCGCGCAGGGCCCACGCCAGCAGGTCGCGCCGATCCGCGTCGCTGGGTGGCGGTTGCCGGGTGTGCACCCATTCGTGCGCGACCAGCCCGCGCAGGCGTGCGCGAAGGCCATCCTCCGAGGACACGCCGTCGCACACCTTCTCCAGCCCCAGCACGATGCGCCCGTCCACCACCGTGCCGGCGACGTTGCCCGTGGAGAAAAGCGCCACGACGGCCGCGGGCGCCGCGTCCGGCAGCAGTTCCTGGTACCGCAGCTGGACCACCTGCACGAAGCCGCCCATGCGCGCCATCATCGGCAGGCACGCGTCGACGGCATGGCGATACGGCCCGGGCGCGTCAGCGACCGCTTGCGCCAGCGTCGCGGCATCGACGATGTACTCCGGCACGAAGGCCGCCAGCGCCGGCGTCGCCGGCCGCAGGTAGCCCGCATCCAGCGCGCGCGCGGTCGGCAGGCCGTCGCCGGCCACGAAGGCGGCGGCGAAGCGATGTGCATCCTCCAGCCCGATCCGGGCCTCGTCGCGCGACCCCGCGGGCGAGGCGCTGGCGGCGAGGGCCAGCACGGCCACGGTCGCCGGCAGCGCGCGTCGCAACGGGCTCAATCCCACTTCGGCAACCTGGCGCGGTCGAGACCACCCACCTCGAACACCGCGATCCTGTTGCCGAGGTCGCGGGTCGGGAACTCGATGCGCATCACCTTCGCATCCTTCGTCAGCCGCCACAGCGCCTTCTCGTCGTCGATGAACATGGCGATCGCCTCGTCGGTCTTCGGCCGGTTCGCCGCCATCTTCCTCGGTGGCGCGTCGTCGATGGTCACCGTGACGCTGCACTTGCCGTAGCAGGCCTTGGCGAAATCACCGGCCTGCAGCACGAGGTAGCTGCTGCGGCCCCAGTCGGGATGGTCGCGGAAGATCAGCCGCACCGGCTTCCTGCCGCTGCCGTCGACGTCGAGCTCCTCCTTCGCATAGATCGCCGCCGACAGCTGCTGGCCGCGGCCGACGGGCTGGGACTGGTAGGTCCACAGCGCTTCGACGCGCCGCGCCTCGACCTCGGCATCGCCCTTGGCCTTCGCCTCCTCGTAGGCGGCGCGCACGCGCTCGGCGGCGTCGCTGGTCGGCCAGCGCGCGAACAGCAGGTCACCCTGCGCCTTGGCCAGCGCCCAGTTGCCGTCCGCGACCGCGGCTTCGAAGGCCTTCGCCGCCTCGGCGGCCGCCTGCTCGTCGGCGGCGGCCTGCGCCGCGGCCTGCGCGGCGGCTTCGGCCTCGCGGTCCTTGCAGCCCGGCAACAGGGCCAGCGACAACAGCAGGGCGGCAGCCCATCGGATCTTCATGTGCGCTTCTCCTCGACCAGGGCGACCACGGCGTCGGCCACGGCGCCGGCTTCTTCCATCAGTGTCATGTGCCCGCTGTGCTGGAGCAAGCACGTGCGCGCGTGCGGGATGCGCTGCGCGTACAGCGCCATCGCGCTGGGATCGATCACGCGGTCATGCACGCCCCACAGCAGCAGGGTCGGCTGGCGGATGCGCCCGGCCTCCTGCCACGGCAGGAAGCGTTCGTCGCTGCGCCCGATGCGCTCGAGCACCGACTGCTCGAACGCCGCCTCGCGACGGCGCCAGTGCACGTAGGCCCACGACCCCGGCCACGGCAGCGGCGGGCGCGCGCCGGGGTCGTGGAAGATCACGCCGAGGTAGCGCTCGAGCGAACCGGCGTCCTCGACCGCGAACGGGTTGCCGCCGGCCAGCACCTCCAGTCCGAACGCGTTCTCGGCGAACTCCACGCCGGCCGCATCGAGCAGCGCGAGCTTCGCCACCAGGTCCGGATACCGCGCCGCGACCAGCGCAGCGATGCCGCCGCCCATCGAATGCCCCAGCAGCACCACCGGCCCGCCGCCAAGATGGCGCAGGAACGCGGCGATGTTGCCGGCCTGCGCGGCGAAGCCGTAGTCGGCACCGGCCTCGCGCTGGCTGTCGCCCCAGCCGGGCAGGTCAGGCACCACCAGCCGATAGCGCCGGCCGAGCTTCGCGCACAGCCGGTACCAGTTCTCCTTGCTGCCGGTGTAGCCATGCACCATCACCAGCGTCGGCGCGCCCGGCGTCGCCGCCGCGCGCTCGACATAGCACCAGCGCCTGCCGTCGATCGTTGCCTGGCGCAGCCCGAAGCCGGCCGCGATCCGTTCGCGCACGAACTCCGCGCGCATCAACCGGTGCGGATCGCGCAGGACCGCCAGCACCGGCACCAGCACGGCGGCGATGCCCGCGAGGGCGATCGCCGCCAGCAGCCACGTTCCGGAGGACATCGCCGCCGGTCAGTTCACCGGCGCGTCGCCGCCCTGCTCCGGCGTCGCCGTGTCGGCGTCGGCGCCGTCCTCGTCGACCGCGGGCGCAGGCGCCACCTTCGGCGCGGGCGCAGGCTTGGCCTCGGCGATCAGCTTCTCCACCGATGCGGTGGTGATCGGGTGGTAGCCGGGGCGCGCCTTGGCGAACGCGTCCTTCGCCAGCGCCAGGCCGGGCTCGGTCTGCACCAGCGCGCTGTAGACCGGCATGATCAGCTTGCGCCGGCCGATGCGCTCGACGAACGCCGCCGCCGCGTCGTTGGCCTGCGCGTAGCCGCTGCGGATCGCCAGCGGATACCAGCGCATCGCGATCTCGCCGTTGGCGGTGCCGGTAAAGTGGTAGGCCTGGTCGAGCTGCTCCAGTTCGGCCACCGGCAGGGTCTCCGGCATGCCTTCGAGGAAATGCAGCCACTCCTGCGTGGTCCAGGTGGACGTGATCGCCGCCGGCGGCAGCTGCTTGCTGCCGCGCCAGCCCAGCCGCGCCGAATCGACGATGCCGAACCGCGGCGACAGCACCTGCGGCGCACTGGCGGGGATGCCCGGCCCGTACACCCATTCCTGGATCTCGGCGTCGGTGACCTTGCCCGGATACTTGTCGAACAGGTTCTGCTTCGCGTAACCGAGGAAGGTCTCGGTGGTGATGCTCTGGAACGCGAAATGGTCGAAGTAGCCACGCAGGAAGGCGTCGAACGCCTGGCGGCCGAAGCGCTCCTCGAGGAACTGCAGGAACCACGCGCCCTTGTCGTAGGCGACCGCGCTCAGCGCATCGTCCGCATCCAGCTTGGTGCCGGGCTTGACCGCCAGCGCCTGGGTGGCCACCGGCATGTCGCCGATCGACTTCTTCAGGCCGTTGCGCGCGATCACGTATTCCATGTCGCTCACGTCCTTGCCGTACAGCGCCTCGACGATGCGGTTCTCGACGTAGCTGGTCACGCCCTCGTTGAGCCATCCGTGCTTGGCGCTGGAGAACGTCACCAGGTTGCCCGACCAGCTGTGCGCCAGCTCGTGCGCGATCAGCGACACCAGCGACTTGTCGCCGACGATCACGGTGGGCGTGATGAAGCTCAGGCGCGGGTTTTCCATGCCGCCGTAGGGGAACGACGGCGGCAGCACCAGCAGGTCGTAGCGCTCCCAGCGGTAGGGGCCGTACAGCTGCTCGGTGGTGGCGATCATCTTCTCGGTGTCGGCGAACTCGGCCACCGCCTTGTCCACCATCGCCGGCTCCGCCCACACCCCGCTGCGCGCGGAGATCGGCTTGAACACCAGGTCGCCGGCGGCGATCGCCATCAGGTAGGACGGGATGCGTTGCGGCATCCGGAAGCTGTAGTCGCCGTCACGCACCGCGTTCGGATCGTTGTCGGCGCTCATCAGCACCATCACGTCCGGACGCGTGGTGACGTGTGCGCTGTAGGTGTAGCGCACCTGCGGCGTGTCCTGCAGCGGCACCCAGCTGCGCGCGTGGATCTGCTGCGACTGGCTGAACATGAACGGCAGCTGCTTGCCCTCCGTCATCTCCGGGGTCAGCCACTGCAGGCCCGATGCCTCCGGCGAGCTGCGGTAGGTGACGCGCACCTTGGCGTTGCGCGCCGGCGTCTCGATGGTGAGCTTGCTGCCCAGCACCGGATCCTTGTCGGCCAGGGCGAACTTCAGCGGCTGCCAGGCGCCATTGGCCTCGCCCTCGACCTGCTCGATGGCCAGGTCGCGCGCGTCCAGCACCAGCTCGGTCGCGGCCGGGTCCTTCCACTGCAGGGTGTAGGTCGCCGTGCCGGCGACGGTCCTGGCATCGAAATCCAGCTTGAGGTCCAGCGCCAGGTCGTCGATCACGACCTTGTCGGGCTGGGCGTAGGAATGTTCGTCGGTATCGGCCATGGCGGCGGGCTTCGGCGCGGCGGCGGCGGCCTGCGGGACGGTTTCCTCGCGCTTGCAGGCGGCGAGGGCCAGGACGGACAGCAACAGCAGCAGCGGCACGCGGGAACGGAGGACGGCGGGAACAGGCATGGCCGGGGGGCCCTGGAGGGAAGACGGGCGCGATTCTAACCCCTGCCCCGTTGGCGTTCCGTAGGAGCGCTCAGGCCTTCCAGCCGTCGTGGATCGCCACGATCCCGCCCGACAGGTTGCGGCAGCGGGCGCGGGCGAAGCCGGCGTCGGCCATCATCGCCTTCAGCGCGTCCTGCGCCGGGTGCTTGCGGATCGACTCGGCCAGGTACTGGTAGCTGTCGGCATCGCCGGCGAACAGTTTGCCCAGCTTGGGCAGGATGTTGAACGAGTGGAAGTCGTAGATCGGCTTGAACCAGTCGGACTTCACTTCCGAGAACTCCAGCACGCGCGCCTGGCCGCCCACCTTGAGCACGCGCAGCATCTCGCGCAGCGCGGCGTCCTTGTCGGTGACGTTGCGCAGGCCGAAGGCGATGGTCACCAGGTCGAAGCTGCCATCGGGGAACGGCAGCGTCTCGGCGTTGCACTGCACGTATTCGAAGCCGCGCACGTTGCCGCGGTCGGTCATGCGGTCGCGGCCGACGCGCAGCATCGCGCCGTTGATGTCGCCGAGGACGAGCTCGCCCGTTTCGCCGACGCGATCCTTCAACAGCGCGGCGATATCGCCGGTGCCGCCGGCCAGGTCGAGCACGCGGTCGCCCGGCTTCACCTGCGCGGTGGCGACGAAGTAGCGCTTCCAGACCCGATGGATGCCCAGGCTCATCAGGTCGTTCATCAGGTCGTACTTGCCCGCGACCGACGAGAACACCTCGCCGACCAGCTTCTGCTTGTCGCCGACGGGCACGTCGCGGAAGCCGAAATGGGTGGTGCCGGAGGCGGGTTCTTCGCTCATGCCCGCATTGTCTCACGCGGCCCGCCGGGCGTCATTGGCCGCGCCCGCGGGAAGATCGCGTTACCCTCCATGACGCCGCCGACAGCGCCACGGAGCACGGACATGCACCGATCGACCCTGTTTTGCCTCGCCACCCTCTTCGCCTGCGCCTGCACGCTGGCGTCCGGCGCCGATGCCACCGAGCGCGCCATCATCGGCGCCACCCTGGTCAATCCGGATGCGGCGCCGGTGCCGGATGCGGTGGTGGTGATCCGCGACGGCCGCATCATCGCCGCCGGACCCGCGGGCGAAGTCTCCGCGCCCGCCTCCGCCGAACGGATCGATGCGCAGGGCAAATGGCTGGTACCGGGCCTGGTCGATGCACACGTGCACTATTTCCAGTCCGGCAGCCTGTACGCGCGGCCGGACGCGCTGGACCTGCGCGAGGCCGTGCCGTACGCGCGCGAGATCGCCAACGTGCACGCCAACATCGACGATGCGTTGCGGCGCACGCTGCGCAGCGGCATCACCACCGTGGTCGATTTCGGCGGCCCGATGTGGAACTTCCAGGTGCGCGAGCGGGCGCGGGCGGACGGCCCGGCGCCACGCGTCGCCGTGGCCGGGCCGCTGATCTCCACCTGGAAGCCGCCGATCATCGCCGACATCGACGATCCGCCGATCATCGCCGCCACCAGTCCCGACCATGCCCGCGAACTGGTGCGTGCGCAGGTGCCGTCGAAGCCGGACTTCATCAAGATCTGGTTCGTCGTGAACCCGGGGGAGACGCCGCAGCAGCACCTGCCCATCGTCACCGCGACCATCGCCGAAGCGCATGCGCAGGGGCTGCGCGTCGCGGTGCACGCCACCGAACTGGAAGCCGCGCGCGCCGCCGTCGATGCCGGCGCCGACGTGCTGGTGCACAGCGTGTTCGACGCGCCGGTGGACGACGCCTTCGCCGACATGCTCACGCGCCGCGGCACCGTCTACGTGCCCACGCTCGGGGTGATGGAGGGCTACGACCGGATCATGCTGCGCAAGCCGGGGCTGACCGACGAGGAGCGCGCCTGGGGCAGCCCGGACGCGGTGGCCTCGTTCTCCGACCTCGACCGCATCCGCACCGACCTGCTGCCGGGCTGGCTGCCGCCGCTGTGGACGCAGGACCTCGCGCCGCGCCGGGCCAAGGTCGCGCAGCAGAACCTCAAGCGGCTCAGCGACGCCGGCGTGGCAATCGCCACTGGCACCGACGCCGGCAACATCGGCACCCTGCACGGCGCGTCCTACGTGCGCGAGCTGCAGCTGATGGCCGAGGCAGGCCTCAGTCCCGCGCGCATCCTCGCCGACTCGACGATCGGCGGCGCGCGCCTGCTGGGGCTCGAGGCGGAGCGCGGCTCGGTCGCCCCGGGCAAGCGCGCCGACCTGGTCCTGCTGGATGCCGACCCGCTGGCCGACGTCGCCCACTTCGGCCGCATCCACGCGGTGATGAAGGACGGCGCGCTGTACCCGGCGGACGCGCTGCTCGCCGACAGCCACGAACAGCCCGTGTCGCGCGACGCGGGCGCGTTCGGACAGGCCGATCCGCGCGACGCCCCGGAGGCCGTGGTGCAGCGCCAGCTCGAGGCCTACAACGCGCGCGACATCGACGCCTTCCTCGCCACCTATGGCGAGGACGTCGAACTGTTCGACTTCCCCGGTGAACGCCACACCCAGGGCCTGGAGCGCATGCGCACCGTGTACGGCAAGCTGTTCCAGGACAACCCCGGGCTGAAGGCCGAGGTCGGCAAGCGCATCGCGCAGGGCCGCTACGTGATCGACCACGAACAGGTGACCGGCCTCGCCGGCGGCCTGCGGATCGACGCGGTCGCGATCTACGAAGTCCGCGGCGGGCGGATCCGCAAGGTGTGGTTCATCCAGTAGCCGGCCGCGGGACCGCCTGCGGCGCGGCTACCTGCGCCGGCGGTACTGGTTGCCGCCGGTGGCCTGGGGTCGCGCGGTCACCACCACCACGAAACCGGTGGCGGTCTTCGATTCCACGGTCACCCAGAACAGTTCGTCGGGCGACACCCAGCCCTCGCCGACCTTGAACATCGACCCTTCGTTGTTGGACACCGTCGCCGGCGGCCGGTCGGTGTCCTGGCTCTTGGCTTCGGCGCGGTATTCGCTGCCGACGCTGTGGATGATGACCGCGTCGCCGGCCAGCATCGCCTCGTAGTCGCCGGTCGGGCGCCGGGCCTCCAGCGTGTACACGGTGCCGCGGTACGGGTCGGGCGAGGCCGGCGTCTGCAGCACCAGCATCTGCGTGTTGGCCGACGTCGCCAGGCTGGCATAGTCGAGCGTCACCCGCGCCAGCGGCGATCCCGCGGCGATCGTGCGCTTGCGCGCAGCGTCCACCCAGCCCAGCCGGTCGCGCTGGAAGGTGTTGACGTGCTTGGGTCGCGCACCATAGGTGCCGTCCACCACGGCGTTGCGCCAGCTGTCGCTCATCACGTCCCAGGGGTTGTCGTAGGGATCGTCGTCGCCATCGGAATTGTCCGAATGCGGCAGGCCGTAGCCATGCCCCATCTCATGCGCCAGCGGCGCCAGGTTCTCGAACGCCCACGGCGGGTTCCAGGTGGTCGACCAGCAGCGGTTCACGCCATCCAGCGTGGCGCAGCGACCACCGCCCCAGGCGTAGCCGTCGAGGTTGTCGTTGAACATCATGTTGATGCCGATGACCTGGCTGAAGTCGACCTGTGCGTCCGCGGCGGCGGTGCAGTCGTCGAACAGCTGGTTGAGGTTGGCCTTGTCCTTGCCGGTGGCGGAATCGAGGGTGACGTAATGCGAACGCGGCTGCGGCAGGGCAAACCAGCCGCGTGCGTCGCTGCCGGCCAGGTTGATCTTGTTGTAGGACACTTCGCGCCAGTAATGGCCGAGCTGGCCGACGCTGTCGCCGTACTGGCCGCGGAAGAACTCGATCGTCTTCTGCTCCGTCTCGACGTTGCTGAAGCGGCAGGCAAGCGTGATCCAGCGCGTCGCGCCCAGCACCGCCTTGGGCACGGTGTCGGCCTTGCCGGCGATGGGATGCTCGCGCTGGCCGGCGAGGTCGTCCGCCGGCACGATCGCCTCGATGACGCGCTGGCGCGTGGATTTCCCGCGCGAGAACTCGATGGCCACGCGGCGGTTCGCCAGCGCGTACAGGTCGCCCGCGGCACGGCGGGCCTGCTCGGGATCGAGTGCGACGCGCTGGCCGCCGTCGAGCACCAGCACCGCGGAGAACTGCGGCGCAAGCGCGACACCCTTTGCGGGCGAGTGTGGATCACCCCAGCGCAGTTCGAGCCCCCCCTGCAGCACTTCCGCATGGGCGGCCAGGCTGCCCAGCAGCATCGCCCACAGGACAAGCACCCGTCCGATCCCGCGCATCATGCACCTCGGTCACGATCCAAACACGCCCCTGTCGGCGCGGATTCTGTGCCGACGGCCCGCGCATCGCAAGCGCGCGGACCTGCGTCACGGATCGCCGGCGATGCCGTTCCGCGCTATCGTGTCGCCTCCCGCCACGGCCATCGCGATGATCGAGATCCCCGACCCGCGCCAGTTGCTCGAAGCCGCCATCGACGAAGCGCGGCATGGCCTGGCCGAAGGCGGCATCCCGATCGGCGCCGCGCTGTATCGCAACGACGGCACGCTGCTTGGCCGCGGACGCAACCGCCGCGTGCAGGAGGGCGATCCTTCGGTGCACGGCGAAACCGATGCCTTCCGCAAGGCCGGGCGGCAGCGGCGCTACCGTGACACGATCATGGTCACCACGCTGTCACCCTGCTGGTACTGCAGCGGCCTGGTGCGCCAGTTCAACATCGGCACCGTGGTGATCGGCGAGTCGGTCAACTTCCACGGCGGCCACGACTGGCTGCGCGAGCATGGCGTCAAGGTGATCGACCTGCGCGACGAGACCTGCATCGCGATGCTCGGCGACTGGATCGCGGCGCACCCGGAGACGTGGCACGAGGACATCGGCGAGGACTGAGGCAGCATGGCCGTGCAGCACGAGGCTTTCGACTTCCGCGGCACCCGCTGCGTGCGCCTGCGCCACGACGATGGCGCCACCGCGATCATCGCCCTGCACGGCGCGCAGGTGCTGTCATGGACGCCCGCCGATGGCCGCGAGCGCCTGTTCCTGGGCGAACGCGCCGACTTCGCGCCGGGCGGTGCGATCCGCGGCGGCATCCCGGTGGTGTTCCCGCAGTTCGCCGATCGCGGCACGCTGCGCAAGCACGGCTTTGCACGCCTGCAGGACTGGACGTTCGAGGACGTCGTGGAAGACGTCGCGGTGTTCACCCTGCACGATGGCCCCGGCAGCGCAGCGTGGCCGCATCGCTTCGCCTGCCGGGTGGCGGTGGCGCTGGCCGCCCGTGGCCTGTCGGTGACGCTGGAGGTGGAGAACCGCGACGACGCGTCCTTCGCCTTCTCCGCCGCCCTGCATACCTACCTGTGCGTGGGCGACATCGCACAGGTGGCGCTGGAGGGCCTGCAGGGCTGCGACTACGAGGACAGCGCGAACGGCGGCACGCTGCATCGCGAAACCGCCGATGCGCTGCGCTTCGAAGGCGAACTGGACCGGATCTACGGTGACGTCGTCGCGCCGCTGTCGCTGGTCGAGGAGGGCCGACGCCTGGGCGTCGAACAGGATGGCTTCAGCGACGTCGTCGTCTGGAACCCGGGCGACGCCCTCGCCCGCCGCATCGGCGACCTGGCGCCCGGGGAGTACCGGCGGTTTGCCTGCGTGGAAGCCGGACAGGTGCTGCAGCCGGTCATGCTGGCGCCGGGCGAACGCTGGCGCGGCAGCCAGGTGCTGGGCGACTGATTTGCCGGCGCGGCGCGTCAGCGCGCCTCGATCGTGAACGATCCCACCGCGACGCCGAGATCCCAGCCGTCGCCCGTGCCCGCCAGTGCGAGCGACACGTCGCCCTTGGTCATCGCCTGTGCCTGGCTCGACTTGACCGCGCCGGCGTGCGCCTCCAGCGCCACGTAGGCGCCCAGCACCTCGCGCAGGTCGCGCACGCCGGAGAATTCGCCGCGCGCGCCGCGGATCCTCGACTTGCCGACGGTCAGCCCGCCGCCCTTGGCGCGGATCCGGACCACGGTCGACTGGCCGTTGCTGCAGCTCACCCGCCCGCTGCCGGTCGCGCTCTTGAAGAACACCGACCAGCCGGTCATGTCGAAATCCAGCCGGCACGATACGTCGCCGGCCGCCGCGGCTGGCGCGGCCACGCCGAAGGACAGCAGCAACGCGACGAGGGCGGGACGCAGGCACATCGTTTTCATGGCGACTCCAGGGGGCGGGACGCGCGCCAGCACGGCGCCGCGCGTCACAGGATGTAACGGCTGAGGTCGGGATCCTGCACCAGTTCGCCCAGGTGCGCATCGACGTAGGCACGATCGATCGCGACGGCGCTGCCATCCTTGTCGGGCGCCTCGTAGCTGAGCGTGTCCAGCAGCCGCTCCAGCACGGTGTGCAGGCGGCGCGCACCGATGTTCTCCTGGCGCTCGTTGACCTGCGCGGCGATCGCGGCGAGGCGGTCGACCGCCTCGTCCGTGAACGTCAGCGCGACGCCTTCGGTCCTCAGCAGCTCGACGTACTGCCTGGTCAGTGCCGCCTTCGGTTCGGTGAGGATGCGGACGAAGTCGTCCTTGCTCAACGCGCCAAGCTCGACCCGGATCGGGAAGCGGCCCTGCATCTCCGGGATCAGGTCGCTGGGCTTGGCAAGGTGGAACGCGCCCGAGGCGATGAACAGGATGTGGTCGGTCTTGACCGGCCCGTACTTGGTGCTCACCGTCGAGCCCTCGACCAGCGGCAGCAGGTCGCGCTGCACGCCCTCGCGGCTGACATCGGCGCCCATGCCCTCGCTGCGCTTGGCGACCTTGTCGATCTCGTCGATGAACACGATGCCATGCTGTTCACAGGCCTCGATCGCGGCCTCGCGCACGTCGTCCTCGTTGACCAGCTTCGCAGCCTCGTCCTCGACCAGCTGCGGCCGCGCCGCCTTGATCGTCAGCTTGCGCGCATGGGTCTTGCCGCCACCGAGGTTGGCGAACATCTGCCGCAACTGCTGGCCCATCTCTTCCATGCCCGGCGGGGTCATGATGTCCACGCCGTTGCCCACGGCCAGCTCCAGCTCGATCTCGCGCTCGTCCAGCTCGCCCGCACGCAGCTGGCGGCGCAGCTTCTGGCGCGTCTCGGACTCCTTCGCCGACGGCTCCGCGCCGATGTCCACGGTCGCGGTCGCGCCGAAGCCGAACGCCGTCGCCGGCTGCTCCCGGCGCGGCAGCAGCGCCTCGAGGATGCGGTCTTCCGCGCGCTCCTCGGCCTGCGTGCGCACCTTCTTCTTGGCCTGCTCGCGATGCAGCTTGACCGCGGTGTCGGCAAGGTCGCGGATGATCTGCTCGACGTCCTTGCCGACATAGCCGACCTCGGTGAAGCGCGTCGCCTCGACCTTCACGAACGGCGCATTGGCCAGCGTGGCCAGGCGCCGCGCGATCTCGGTCTTGCCCACGCCCGTCGGCCCGATCATCAGGATGTTCTTGGGCATCACCTCGTTGCGCAGGTCGTCGGCGAGCTGCGCGCGGCGCCAGCGGTTGCGCAGCGCGATCGCCACCGCACGCTTGGCCGCCTGCTGGCCGACGATGTGGCGGTCGAGTTCCTGCACGATCTCGCGCGGAGTCATGGTGCTGCTATTCGCTTCGTTCATTGGGGGAATGGGAAATAGGGAGCAGAGAATGGATAAAGGCAAAGGGGCACCGGAGGCTGGAGGGTCGCGGGACTGGAGGGCCGCTCTTGCGATTCCCCACTCCCGACTCTCCATTCACAACTCTTCGACGACCACGTTGCGGTTGGTGTAGATGCAGATGTCGCCGGCGATGTTCAGCGCCTCGGTGGCGATCGTGCGGGCGTCGAGCGGCGTGTGCGCCAGGAGCGCGCGTGCCGCGGACAGCGCATACGAGCCTCCGGAACCGATCGCGATGATGCCGTCCTCCGGCTCGATCACGTCACCGGTGCCGCTGATGATCAGCGAGGTATCCTTGTCGGCGACCGCCAGCAAGGCTTCGAGCTTGCCGAAGCGGCGTTCGGTGCGCCAGTCCTTCGCCATCTCGACGGCCGCGCGCTGCAGCTGGCCGTGCTTTTCCAGCTTCGACTCGAACAATTCGAACAGCGTGAAGGCATCGGCCGCGGCACCGGCGAACCCGGCGAGAACCTGCCCGTCCTTGCCGAGCCGGCGCACCTTGCGCGCATTGCCCTTCATCACGGTGTGCCCCAGCGTGACCTGGCCATCGCCGGCCACGGCGACCTTGCCGTCGCGGCGCACCGACAGGATCGTGGTGGCGTGGAACACGTGGGGATTCTGGCTGGGGTCCATGCGGCCTCCGGGGGTCGAACCCAGACAATGGGGCCGATCGCGAACGGCTCAAGGGGCGCCGGGCAGCTGCTCGACGCGCGTGGAAGCGGCGATATTCCGTCGTGACGAGGCGCTTGCAGCGCGGGACGACGCCAGCCTGGCACCATGTCGCCGTCCACCGCCTCCGCCCGCGGCCCGACGCCACTTCCCGCATTGGACCGGCCTTGCGCGCTCACCTTTCGGCATCCAAGCCATGCGCCGGCGACGCGTCGTCCGCGCGCTGCCCACGAAGGCGTTCCGCGATCGAGACCGTTACTTCGGCCTGCGCTTCGCGCGCGGGTGCGCGGCGTCGTAGACCTTGGCGAGGTGGCCGAAATCCAGGTGGGTGTAGATCTGCGTCGTCGAGATGTCGGCATGGCCCAGCAGTTCCTGCACGCCGCGCAGGTCGCCGGAGGACTCCAGCACGTGGCTGGCGAACGAATGCCGAAGCAGGTGCGGATGCACGCGCTTGAACAGGCCCTGCCGCTGCGCCAGCTGGCGCATGCGGATCTGCACGGCACGGGCACTGATCGGCCCGCCGCCGCGTCCGGGGAACACTGGGTCGTCGCCGTTGCGCGCATGCGTATCCGAGCGCCAGGCTTCCAGCGCGGCCCGCGCATGCGAGCCCACCGGCACGATCCGCTCCTTGCCGCCCTTGCCGCGCACGTCCACCAGCCCGTCGGCGAGGTGCAGGTCGCGCCAGCGCAGCGCGCACAGCTCGCTCAGCCGCAAACCGGACGAATAGAACAGCTCCAGCATCGCGCGGTCGCGCAGGCCCAGTGGCGCATCGGTCGGCACCTCCACCAGCGCCTTGGCCTCGTCCGGATCCAGCACCTGCGGCAGCTTGCGCGGCGCCTTGGGCGCTCGGATGCCGCTGGCCGGATTGGCCACCACGCGGCCATGCTTGAGCAGCCACTGGTAGAAGCTGCGCACCGCCGACAACCGCCGCTGCAGGCTCTTGGGCGACAGTCCGCGACGGTGCTCCGACGCCACGAACGCCCGGATATCGGCTTCCGCCAACCCCACCACGTCACCCGGCGCCCACGCGACCAACGCGTGGAGGTCACGCCGATAGCCATCCAGCGTATGCACTGACACGCGCCGCTCAACCTGCAAGTGCGAGAGATAGTCCTCGATCATTGCAGGTCGGGCCTGGACTGTTCCGCTGCGAGCCTCTGGAAGGCACGCAGACCCGACGGGCGCCGCACATGGATGTGCGGCGTTTTCCGACCGAGGCGCGCCCATCGAACCCATCCGCCGCAACCGAGACAAGCGCGTCGCCACGCGCGATGCGGCCGAATGACCAACGACCCGAACGCACCTCGCGAGTCGGGAAACGCCGACAGCATCGGCCTCTCCGGTTCGCTCTGTCGGGGAAAGCGCTTTTCTTTGGTTCGTTTCCTTTGACGCTTGTCAAAAGACATGAACCCGCGCGCCCCAGGCGTGCGGAAGCCTTCGCTTGTTCCATCCCCACGCAAAAACCACTGGATTCCAGCTTCCGCGGGAATGACGGGAATCAATCGGCCCTGACCGTCAACCATCGAACCTGCGCAGCGCGACCTCGAACGCCTCGCCCATCATCCGCAGGAACAGCGTGCCCATGCCCGGATAGAACCGGTTCGCATCCTTGCTGCCCACCGCCACCAGCCCGACCCCTTCCAGCGCAAGCAGCGCGCTCGACTGCACGTCCTCCACGCGCGCGCCGTACAGCAGCGCCTGCTTGTCCGGGTGCAATCGGCCGCACAGCGGTTCACCGTCCTTCAGGGCGTCGGCGAACGGCGCCAGCAGGCGGTCATCACGCGCGATCACCTGCAGCCAGTCCTCGTCGCCCAGCCCCGGCACCGGGTTGAACAGCACGATGCGGACCAGGTCGCCGCTGAAATCCTCGGCCAGCGTCGCCGCCATCGCGCGCACCACGCCGGCGGGGTTGTTCTGCCGCATCAATGCCAGGGTCAGTTGGTGGGTGCGCACGGCGAGGCGCTCGTTCTCCTGCGAGATCCCGTACAGGTCGTGCAGGCGCCGCGACAGTTCGCGGTTCTTGTCGCGCAGCACGTCGAGCTGGTAGCTGGCCAGCGAAGCGGCCGGACCATCCTCGCGCGGCACCACCAGGCTCAGCGCGAGGTCCGGGAACTGCTGCAGGAACTTCGGCTGCCGACGCAGCCAGGCCGCCACTTCGTGCGCGCCCAGTTTTTCGGTATTGCTCATGCGATCCATTCCCCTTCGAACACGAATGCGGTGGGCCCGGCCATCGCGACCTGGGCAGTGTCTTCCGGCCAGGCGATGCGCAGGTCGCCGCCGGGCAACGACACGACGACATCGCGATCGACGCGATCGTTGCGCACCAGCACGGCCACCGCGGCGCAGGCGCCGCTGCCGCAGGCCAGCGTTTCGCCCACGCCGCGCTCGTAGACGCGCAGGCGGATGCGGCCGCGATCGAGCACCTGGGCGAAGCCGATGTTGGCCGACTCGGGCAGCATCGACGAGCGCTGCAGCGCGCGGCCCAGCCGCGCCACCGGCGCGGCGTCGACATCGCCCACCTCCAGCACCAGGTGCGGATTGCCCATCGACACGGCACCGAAGCGCACGTCGGCGCCATCGTCGAGCGTGGCCTCGTACGTGGGTTGCGCCTGCGCGAACCCGGCCAGCGGGATGCGCTCGGGTGCGAACACGGGGACGCCCATCGCCACGCGATAGCGGCCCTCGCCCAGCACGTCGACCGCGTGGGTGCCGGCCGGGCTGTCGAGGTCGAAGCGCGTTGCGCCGCGCGCGGCTCCGTCACGCACCAGCCAGGCGGCGACACAACGCGCGCCGTTGCCGCACTGGCGCGACGACGAACCGTCCGCGTTCCAGATGCGGTAGCTGGCCAGCGCGCGCGGGCTGCGCGCGGGCTCGACGGTCAGTATCTGGTCACAACCGACGCCGGCGTGGCGATCGGCCAGCGCACGGCACAGGGCGGCCTCGGGCGGCGGCTGGCCCCGGCGCAGGTCCAGCACGACGAAGTCGTTGCCGGCGCCGTGCATCTTGCTGAAGCGCACCGCCGGCCCCGACCCGCGCACATCCAGCGGATGGTCCGCGGCCACGGCCATTCAGCGGTTGCTGCCGTCCGGGGTCCCGGGATCGTCCTGTCCGGCGGCCTTGTCGGCGTCGGCATCCTGCGCCTCGTCCGCGGAGACGGCGGGATCGAGCGCGACATCGTCGGCCGGGACGACCTGCGCGGTGTCCGGCGACGGCAGCACCAGCGGGCCCTTGTTGCCGCACGCCGCCAGCAGCAGCGCGGACAGCGCCAGGGAAATCAGGAGGAGGAATTTGCGCATGGCCAGAGTGTAGCCCGCGCGGACCGGCCCGGACGAGTCCCGTCCGCATGCGGACGGCGCGGCTTCACGCGGGCACGTCACGCACTCGCGTCGTCCCGTCAGGGCGGCGGCCGGCGCCCGGGCTCCGGCCGCAACCAGAGCCAGGTGGCGACCACGGCCATGCAGCCCACCGGCAGCGCCAGCATCCACCCCTCGTGGCGACCGGCGAAACGCATGGCCAGCAGCAGCACGAAGGCGCACGCGACCATCATCCCCGTCGCCATCCACTTGGCCCGCCGGCTGACCGCGCCATGCGCCTCCCAGTCACGGATCATCGGGCCGAACACCCGGTGCTCCAGCAGGCGCCGGCGCAGCCGTTCCGAACCGCGCGCGGCGGCGAACGCCGACAGCAGGATGAAGGGCACCGTCGGCAGGCCCGGCACGAGGATGCCGACCAGCCCCAGGCCGAGGCTGGCATACGCCAGCAGCCACCAGGCCCAGCGGAAGCGCGAGCGCGCGGTCATGCGCGCATTCTAGGCGCGACGCGATGCGCGCGATGACCGGAAGCGCATTCGGCGAATGGACAACGCCCCGCGCATGGCGGGGCGTTGCGGGCTCGATGCATGGCGGGCGCCGGGACTCAGCGCTGCGCCACGCCCAGCTGGTCGAGCATGAACGCGTACTGTTCGGCGGCCTCGCGGTAGCGGCGGAACCGGCCCGACTTGCCACCGTGCCCCGCTTCCATGTTGGTGCGGAACACGATCGGCCGGTCGCTTGTGTTGACGTCGCGCAGGCGCGCCACGTACTTGGCCGGCTCCCAGTACTGCACCTGCGAGTCCCACAGCCCGGTGCCGACGAACATCGCCGGATACGCCTTCGCCGCCAGGTTGTCGTAGGGCGAGTACTTCAGGATGTAGTCGTAGTACGCCTTCTCTTCCGGATTGCCCCACTCGTCGTACTCGTTGGTGGTCAGCGGGATGCTCGGGTCGAGCATGGTGGTGACCACGTCGACGAACGGGACCTGCGACAGGATCACGTTGTACTTCTCCGGCGCCATGTTCGCGATCGCGCCCATGAGCAGGCCGCCGGCGCTGCCGCCGTAGGCCGCCACGCGATCCTTCGCGGCATAGCCCTGCTGCACGAGGTGGTCGGTGACGTCGATGAAGTCGGTGAAGGTGTTGATCTTGTTCAGCAGCTTGCCGTCCTCGTACCACTTGCGGCCCAGTTCCTGGCCGCCGCGGATGTGGGCGAGCGCGTAGACCACGCCGCGGTCGAGCAGGCTGACGTTGGTCAC
>Ga0209794_1000678_pt1 | contig 41154 bp, 43 predicted proteins | sample EBPBio232013_DNA_FD_185869 | JGI IMG/M metagenome (GOLD analysis project Ga0209794, IMG submission 185869) | Wastewater treatment Type I Accumulibacter community from EBPR Bioreactor in Madison, WI, USA - Reactor 1_5/23/2013_ DNA (SPAdes)... | ecosystem: Engineered > Bioreactor > EBPR >... | reverse complement strand
CATCGCCGGCATCGATACCCGCAAGCTGACCCGCATCCTGCGCGAGAAGGGCGCCCAGGCCGGCTGCATTCTCGCCGGCGAAGCCGACGAAGCCAAGGCGCTGGCCGCCGCCCGCGCCTTTCCCGGGCTGGCCGGCATGGATCTGGCCAAGGTCGTCTCGGCGACCGAACGCTACACCTGGAGCGAGGCCGAATGGACGCTGGACGGCTACCAGCAGCGTGGCGAAGAGCGTTTCCACGTCGTCGCCTACGACTTCGGCGTCAAGAGCAACATCCTGCGCATGCTCGCCGAGCGCGGCTGCAAGCTGACCGTGGTGCCGGCCCAGACGCCGGCTGCCGACGTCCTGGCCCTGCGGCCGGATGGCGTCTTCCTGTCCAACGGTCCGGGTGACCCGGAACCCTGCGATTACGCGATCGCCGCCATCCGCGAGATCCTCGCCGCCGGCGTGCCGACCTTCGGTATCTGCCTCGGCCACCAGCTACTGGCGCTGGCCTCCGGCGCCAAGACGCTCAAGATGAAGTTCGGCCACCACGGCGCCAACCACCCGGTCAAGGACATGGATACCGGCCAGGTGCTGATCACCAGTCAGAACCACGGTTTCGCGGTCGATCCGGCGTCGATGCCGGCCAACCTGCGGGTCACCCATGTCTCGCTGTTCGATGGTTCCAACCAGGGCATCGCCCGCACAGACGTGCCGGCCTTCTCCTTCCAGGGGCACCCGGAAGCCAGCCCCGGCCCGCACGACGTGGCCTACCTGTTCGATCGCTTCCTCGACACCATGACGCGCGGCGTGGCCGCGCTCAACAACGCGCAATAAGCGGCACAGAGAGAGATAACGATGCCGAAACGTACAGACATCAAGAGTGTTTTGATCATTGGCGCCGGTCCGATCATCATCGGCCAAGCCTGCGAATTCGACTATTCCGGTGCACAGGCCTGCAAGGCGCTGCGTGAAGAGGGTTACAAGGTAATCCTGGTGAACTCCAACCCGGCGACGATCATGACCGACCCGGAAATGGCCGACGTCACCTATATCGAACCGATCACCTGGCAAGTCGTCGCCAAGATCATCGAGAAGGAGCGCCCGGACGCGCTGTTGCCGACCATGGGCGGCCAGACCGCGCTGAACTGCGCGCTCGACCTCGACCGTGAAGGCGTGCTCGCCAAGTTCAACGTCGAACTGATCGGCGCCTCCAAGGAAGCCATCGACAAGGCCGAGGACCGCCAGAAGTTCAAGGACGCGATGACCAAGATCGGTCTCGGTTCCGCCAAGTCGGCCACCGCGCACAGCATGGAAGAGGCCTATCAGGTGCAGGCGATGATCGGTTTCCCGACCATCATCCGCCCATCCTTCACCCTCGGCGGTACCGGCGGCGGCATCGCCTACAACATGGAAGAGTTCGAGACCATCTGCAAGCGCGGTCTCGAAGCCTCGCCAACCAACGAGCTGCTGATCGAAGAGTCGCTGCTCGGCTGGAAGGAATACGAGATGGAAGTGGTCCGCGACAAGGCGGACAACTGCATCATCGTCTGTTCCATCGAGAACCTCGACCCGATGGGCGTGCACACCGGCGATTCGATCACCGTCGCGCCGGCGCAGACGCTGACCGACAAGGAGTATCAACTGCTGCGCAACGCCTCGATCGCCGTGCTGCGCGAAATCGGCGTCGACACCGGCGGTTCCAACGTGCAGTTCTCGATCAATCCGAAGGATGGTCGCTGCATCGTCATCGAAATGAATCCGCGCGTCTCGCGTTCCTCCGCGCTGGCCTCCAAGGCGACCGGCTTCCCGATTGCCAAGATCGCCGCCAAGCTGGCCGTCGGTTACACGCTGGACGAGCTGGCCAACGACATCACCGGCGGCAAGACGCCGGCGTCGTTCGAACCGTCGATCGACTACGTCGTCACCAAGGTGCCGCGTTTTGCGTTTGAAAAATTCCCGCAGGCCGATTCGACGTTGACCACCCAGATGAAGTCGGTCGGCGAAGTGATGGCCATGGGGCGTACCTTCCAGGAGTCGCTGCAGAAGGCCCTGCGCGGGCTGGAAGTCGGCGTTGATGGCTTCAACCTGAAGACGGTCGACCCGGAAACCATCGACGAGCAACTGGCCCGGCCGACGCCGGACCGCCTGTGGTACGTCGCCGACGCCTTCGGCATCGGCATGTCGGTCGAGCGCGTCTTCGAACTGACCAAGATCGATCCGTGGTTCCTCACCCAGATCAAGGAGATCGTCGACCTCGAACTGGCCGTGGAAAAGCGCGAGTTCTCGTCGCTGACCGCCGAAGAGGTCCGCTTCCTGAAGCAGAAGGGCTTTGCCGACCGTCGTCTGGCCTACCTGCTGAAGACCAGCGAGTCCGAGTTCCGCAAGCGCCGCCACGAACTGGGCGTGCGTCCGGTATATAAGCGCGTCGACACCTGCGCCGCCGAATTCGCCACCGGCACCGCCTACCTCTACTCGACCTACGACGAAGAGTGCGAAGCGCAGCCGACCGACAAGAAGAAGATCATGGTCCTCGGCGGCGGTCCGAACCGCATTGGCCAGGGCATCGAGTTCGACTACTGCTGCGTGCATGCCGCGATGGCGATGCGCGAAGACGGTTACGAAACGATCATGGTCAACTGCAACCCGGAAACGGTTTCCACCGACTATGACACGTCCGACCGTCTCTACTTCGAGCCGCTGACGCTCGAAGACGTGCTGGAAATCTGCGCCATCGAGAAGCCGGTTGGCGTCATCGTCCAGTACGGCGGCCAGACGCCGCTGAAGTTGGCGCTCGCTCTCGAAGCCAACGGCGTGCCGATCATCGGCACGACGCCGGAGTCGATCGACATCGCCGAAGACCGCGAACGCTTCCAGAAGCTGCTGCACGACCTCGGCCTGAAACAGCCGCCGAACCGCACGGCACGCACCGAAGAGGACGCGCTGCGTCTGGCGCAGGAAATCGGCTACCCGCTGGTCGTTCGTCCGTCCTACGTGCTCGGCGGCCGGGCCATGGAAATCGTCCATGAGCAGAAGGACCTCGAGCGCTACATGCGCGAAGCGGTCAAGGTCTCCAACGATTCGCCGGTGCTGCTCGACCGCTTCCTCAACGACGCCGTCGAGTGTGACGTCGATGCGTTGTCCGATGGCGACGAAGTGATCATCGGCGGCGTCATGGAACACATCGAACAGGCCGGCGTGCACTCCGGCGACTCGGCCTGCTCGCTGCCGCCGTATTCGCTGTCCGCTGCCGTCCAGGACGAACTGCGTCGGCAGACCAAGCTGATGGCCAAGGCGCTCAACGTCTGCGGCCTGATGAACGTGCAGTTCGCGATCAAGGACAACGACGTCTACGTCCTGGAAGTCAATCCGCGCGCCTCGCGCACCGTGCCCTACGTGTCCAAGGCCACCGGCCTGCAACTTGCGAAGATCGCCGCCCGCTGCATGTCGGGCAAGAGCCTGAAGGCCCAGGGCATTACCAAGGAAGTCGTGCCGCCTTACTTCTCGGTCAAGGAAGCCGTCTTCCCCTTCGTCAAGTTCCCGGGCGTCGATACCATCCTCGGCCCGGAAATGAAGTCGACCGGCGAAGTCATGGGCGTCGGCACCAGCTTTGCCGAAGCCTTCGTCAAGTCGCAGCTGGCGGCCGGCGTCAAGCTGCCGTCGGCGGGCAAGGTCTTCCTGTCGGTCAAGGACGGCGACAAGCCGAAGGCGGTCGAGATCGCACGCCACTTGGCCGAAGCTGGTTTCCAGCTGGTCGCCACGCGCGGCACGGCGCAGGCCATCGCCGCCGCCGGGCTGACCGTGCAGCCGGTGAACAAGGTGACCGAGGGTCGTCCGCACATCGTCGACATGATCAAGAACAACGAGATTTCGCTGATCATCAACACCGTCGAGGAAAAGCGCGGCGCGATCAACGATTCGCGTTCGATCCGTACTTCCGGCCTGCAGGCGCGGGTGACGATGTACACGACGATCTGGGGCGCCGAAGCGGCCGCCGAGGGCATCCGCAACCGGGGCGAACTCGTGGTTTATCCGATCCAGGCGCTGCACTCGCAGTTGCACTGAAACCAACCAGAACCACCGCCGGGCCGCCTTCTTCGGGCACCGGCGGTTTTGCTTTTGCAGGGAAATGAAATGAGCAAAGTTCCGTTGACCGTAACCGGCGCCGAAAAACTCCGCGAGGAGCTGCATCGGCTGAAGACCGTCGATCGCCCCTGGGTGATCGCTGCGATCGCCGAGGCGCGCGCCCACGGCGATCTTTCCGAAAACGCCGAGTACGACGCGGCCAAGGAGCGCCAGGGCTTCATCGAAGGGCGCATCCAGGAAGTCGAAGGCAAGCTGTCGAACGCCCAGATCATCGATCCCAAGCTGCTCGATGCCGATGGTCGTTGCGTCTTTGGCGCCACCGTCGAGATCGAGGATCAGGACAGTGGCGAAGTCGTGATCTACCAGATCGTCGGCGAAGACGAGGCCGATATCAAGAACGGCAAGCTGTCGGTGGCTTCGCCGATGGCTCGGGCGCTGATCGGCAAGTATGCCGGCGATATCGCCCAGGTTCAGGCGCCGGGCGGGATTCGCGAGTTCGAGGTGATCGACGTCCGCTACGAGTAATGGTCGGTCGGCGGGCGTCGTTCCGCCGGTTCAGCCCTGGAAACTGCGCTTGGTGCGGCGCGGAGCGGCCGCTCGGGGTTTGGCCGCAGTCTTGTCGGCGGCTGAGGATTTTTCAGTATTTTCGCGGTAGACGACCAGCAGTTTGCCGATATGCTGTACGGGCGATGCCGCAAGTTCCTGGCAGATTCGCTCGAAGTAGCTCAGCCGATCTTCCCGGCTGTCGCCATAGACCCGGATCTTGATCAGTTCGTGTGCCTTCAGGCAGACGTCGATTTCCTTGAGCACGGCGTCGGTCAAGCCGTTTTCGGAAATGGAGACGACCGGATTGAGGCCATGGGCCCGGGCGCGCAATTCGCGAACCTGAGCGGATGTCAGTTGTTGCATATGAAAACCTTTCAAAAACGGCATTTTACCTAATGAAACGAACCAGAACCAGCAAGGCGTGGATGCGCGAGCATGTTAACGATCCTTACGTCCAGCTTGCCAGGAAGGAAGGCTGGCGTTCGCGCGCCGCCTTCAAGCTGATGGAGATCGACGACAAGGACAAGCTGCTGCGCCCGGGCGAGGTGGTCGTCGACCTTGGCGCGACCCCGGGGGGCTGGTCACAGGTGGCGGTACAGCGGGTGGGCAGCGGCGGTCTGGTGTTCGCCCTTGACCTGCTGGAGATGGACCCGATCCATGGTGTTCATTTCATCCAGGGCGACTTTCGCGAGGACGAGGTGCTTGGCCAATTGGAAGAAAAGCTGGGAGATCGTCGGGTAGGACTTGTGATGTCGGACATGGCCCCCAATATGTCCGGTGTGCCGCTGGTTGATCAGGCCCGGGTCATGCACCTGGCGGAATTGGGCCTGGAGTTCTCGCAGGCGCATTTGAAACCGGATGGTGCTTTTCTGGTCAAAGTTTTTCAGGGCAGTGATTACGAGGCTTTTGTCAAGGCGATGCGTGCTACCTTTCACACCGTGGCGGTGCGCAAACCTGACGCTTCGCGTGACCGCAGCCCGGAGATTTACCTGCTCGGCCGAACATTGCGCTGACGGTTTTGTTTAGAATGGTGTTTTTATCGCTCGACCAAGCAGAAGGAGAGCAAGCTTGAACAACATGTTCAAAAATCTCGCGATCTGGATGGTGATCGGCCTCGTGCTGATGACCGTTTTCAACCAGTTCAATACCCGCCAGGTCGCAACCGGGGCCATCGAGTACTCGCAGTTCCTGGATGAAGTCAAACAGGGACGGATCACCAAGGTGGTGATGGAAGGCCGCACGCTGAAGGCGACGACCACGGAAGGTCGGCGCATCACCACTTACGCGCCGCAGGATCTCTGGCTGATCTCCGATCTGCTGAAGTACGACGTGAAGATCGAGGCCAAGCCGGAAGAGGAACCCTCTTTCCTGATGAACATCTTCGTCAGCTGGTTCCCGATGCTGTTGCTGATCGGTGTTTGGGTGTTCTTCATGCGCCAGATGCAGGGTGGCGGCAAGGGGGGGGCCTTTTCCTTCGGCAAGTCGAAGGCGAGGATGATGGACGAGTCGCAGAATACCGTGACTTTCGCCGATGTCGCCGGTTGTGATGAAGCCAAGGAAGAAGTTCAGGAACTGGTCGATTTTCTGCGCGATCCGTCAAAGTTCCAGAAGCTCGGCGGGCGCATCCCGAAGGGGGTGCTGATGGTCGGTAACCCGGGTACCGGCAAGACCCTGCTGGCCAAGGCGATTGCCGGCGAAGCCAAGGTGCCGTTCTTCTCGATTTCAGGCTCCGATTTCGTCGAGATGTTCGTCGGCGTCGGTGCTGCGCGCGTCCGGGACATGTTCGAGAACGCCAAGAAGCATGCGCCGTGCATCATCTTCATCGACGAAATCGATGCTGTCGGTCGCCATCGTGGCGCCGGTCTCGGCGGCGGTAACGACGAGCGAGAACAAACTTTGAACCAGTTGCTGGTCGAGATGGATGGTTTCGAGGGTCACTCCGGCATCATCGTCATCGCCGCGACCAACCGCCCGGATATCCTTGACCCGGCGCTGCTGCGTCCGGGGCGTTTCGACCGTCAGGTCGTGGTGCCGTTGCCGGACATCCGCGGCCGCGAGGAAATCCTCAAGGTGCACATGCGCAAGGTGCCGATTGCCGGCGATATCAAGGCCGATATCATCGCCCGCGGTACACCTGGCTTCTCCGGTGCCGACCTGGCCAATCTGGTCAATGAGGCGGCATTGTTCGCTGCCCGGGGCAACAAGCGCCTGGTCGATATGGAAGACTTCGAGAAAGCCAAGGACAAGATCATGATGGGCGCCGAGCGTCGCAGCATGGTGATGACCGAAGACGAGAAGATGAACACGGCCTACCACGAGTCCGGTCACGCCGTCGTTGCCAAACTGGTGCCGAAATCCGATCCGGTACACAAGGTCACCATCATTCCGCGCGGTCGCGCCCTGGGGCTGACCATGCAGTTGCCGGAACAGGATCGTTACGCTTACGACAAGCAGTATCTGATGAGCCGGATTGCGGTGCTGTTTGGCGGTCGGATTGCCGAAGAGCTGTTCATGAACCAGATGACCACCGGCGCGTCCAACGATTTCGAACGGGCGACAGCGATGGCGCGCGACATGGTGACTCGCTACGGCATGTCCGATCTTGGTGTCATGGTCTATGGCGAGAACGAGGGTGAGGTTTTCCTCGGCCGCTCGGTGACCCAGCACAAGAACGTTTCGGAAGCGACCATGCAGAAGGTGGACGCCGAGATCCGCCGCATCATCGACGGCCAGTATGCCTTGGCACGTCAGCTCCTCGAAGAAAATCGAGACAAGGTCGAAGCGATGACCAAGGCGCTGCTGGAATGGGAAACCATCGATGCCGAGCAGATCGATGACATCATGGCCGGAAAGCCGCCGCGTCCGCCAAAGCCGACGCAAAGCATTTCCCGTTCATCGCCGCCGGATGAGAAGCCCGGTGCCGAGCCGAGTGCTCCGGCGACGGCCTGATCGACTGACTGTGCTGACAGGCCGGGAGTATTCTCCCGGCTTTTTTCTTGATCAAGATGATTCAATTTGGCAAGTATCACCTGCCCAGGCGGGGGCGCCCCCTGGTAATGGGCATCGTCAACCTGACTCCGGATTCCTTTTCGGGAGACGGCCTGGTTGGTGATGTTGACCGCGCTGTCGCACATGCCCGTCGGCAGTTGGAGGCGGGCGCCGACATCTTGGACATCGGAGCTGAGTCAACCCGACCCGGCGCCGCGCCAACCCCGGAGGACGAGGAATTGGCACGGCTGCTACCCGTGCTAGATGAGCTTGCAGCCTGGGATGTGCCGATTTCGGTGGATACATGTAAACCGCGTGTCATGCGGATGGCGCTGGAGCACGGTGCAAGCATGATCAACGACATTGCCGGGATGGCCTCGGCGGAAGCATTGGCTGCTGTAGCCGGTAGCGATTGCGCCGTTTGTGTGATGCACATGCAAGGGCAGCCGCGCAGCATGCAGCAAGCACCGGCGTATGCTGACGTGGTTGGCGAGGTTGCCGAGTGGTTGCGTCTGGCCGTCGAGCGGTGTCAGGCGGCGGGGATAGCCGCGGATCGCCTGGTTGTTGATCCGGGATTCGGTTTTGGCAAGACACTGGAGCACAATCTCGATCTGTTTCGGGGGCTGGCGAGCGATGTGTGGGGCGGGCTGCCCTTGCTGGTCGGGGTGTCACGCAAATCGATGCTTGGACAGATCACCGGGCGCGAGGTCGGCGGGCGGCTGGCGGCAAGTGTCGCCGCGGCTGTGATGGCGGCACAACAGGGGGCGGCGATCGTGCGGGTGCATGACGTGGCGGAAACTTGCGATGCGCTGGCAGTATGGTCGGCGATTGTTCTGGGAGGGAAAGATGAGTAGGAAATATTTCGGTACTGATGGTGTTCGCGGACGGGTCGGTGAGTTTCCGATCACTCCGGATTTCGTGATGCGTCTTGGCTATTCGGCAGGTAAGGTATTGCTGGAGCGTGGCGGGATGCCGGCGGGCGAGCGGCCGGGCGTGCTGATCGGCAAGGACACGCGGATTTCCGGCTACATGCTTGAATCGGCGCTGGAAGCAGGCTTCTCCGCGGCGGGGGTTGATGTCTGCCTGGTCGGGCCGATGCCGACGCCGGCAGTCGCTTACCTGACGCGGGCCTTGCGTCTGCAGGCCGGGATCGTCATCTCGGCATCGCATAATCCATATTACGATAATGGCATCAAGTTCTTCTCGGCGCAGGGTACCAAGCTGCCGGATGATGTCGAGCATGCGATCGAGGCCGGCATTGACCAGGAAATGCGCTGTGCCCCGTCGGGCGAACTGGGGCGTGCGCGGCGCATCGAAGATGCTCGCGGGCGTTACATCGAATTCTGCAAGAGCACCTTTCCCAACGAACTTGACCTGCGCGGCCTGAAGATCGTGGTCGATTGTGCGCATGGCGCGGCTTATCACATCGCGCCTGATGTGTTCCATGAGCTGGGAGCGGAGGTAATTGCCATCGGTGCTCAGCCCAATGGCGTGAATATCAACGAGAAGCATGGTGCCACGGCGCCGCGCGCGCTATGCGAGGCGGTTGTCGCTAACCGAGCCGATCTCGGGATAGCCCTCGATGGTGACGCAGATCGCATCCTGATGGTTGATGGCGAGGGTGCGCTCTACGATGGTGACCAGTTGCTGATGGCGATCGTCCGCAGTCGTGCGGCCAAGGCGCCGGTGCGCGGGGTGGTCGGTACCCTGATGACCAATCTGGCACTGGAACGGGCCTTGGCCGAGATGGAGATTCCATTTGTCCGTGCCGCGGTCGGTGACCGCTACGTGGTCGAGGCGCTGCATCGTAATGGTTGGCTCTACGGCGGGGAGAATTCCGGCCATATCCTGGCACTGGATCGCCACTCCACAGGCGATGGAATCATCGCCGGCTTGCAGGTACTGGCCGCACTGCGCGAGTCCGGTGGCGATTTGAAGTCGCTACTTGGCGGTTTGCCGCTATACCCGCAGAAGCTGATCAATGTACCGATGAGCAAGGGGTTCGCCTGGCAGGACAATGCCGCCATCCGTGCAGCGCGTGAGGCTGTCGAACTGCGGCTTGGCGCAAGAGGGCGGGTGCTGCTGCGACCTTCGGGTACCGAGCCGCTATTGCGGGTCATGGTCGAGGGCGAGGATGCAGAGGAGGTCTTCGCGGCTGCAGAAGAGATTGCCGGGGCGGTGAGGGCAACGGCAGTGGCGGGGTGATCATTGACCGGGGGTTGATCCGGTCGATATAATCTCAAGGTTTTTGCCACTGGAATTGTCATGTCCACGCGCCGCAAGCTTGTCGCCGGAAACTGGAAGATGAACGGCAGTCTTGTCGCCAACGAAGCGTTGGTGGCGGGTCTTGTTGCCGGCCTCGGCGAAGTTGCCTGCGACGTTATGGTTTGCCCTCCCTTTCCTTACTTGGCGCAGCTGCGGTCGCTTCTGGCGGCTACGCCAATTGGATTGGGGGCGCAGACGCTCAGCGAACACCCGGTTGGCGCCTTCACCGGTGAAGTCGAAGCCGGTATGTTGCGCGAACTTGGCTGTCGCTATGTTCTGGTTGGGCATTCAGAGCGGCGTAGTCTGTTTGGTGAGACCGATGCTGCTGTTGCCGCCAAATTTGTAGCGGCGCAGGGTGCCGGTCTGGTGCCGGTGCTTTGCGTCGGTGAGACGCTGGCTGAGCGAGAAGCGGGGTTGACCGAGCAGGTCGTATCCAGGCAATTGCAGGCGGTTCTCGATCTGGCCGGGTTTGCTGCCTTCACGTCGGCGCTGGTTGCCTATGAACCGGTGTGGGCGATCGGTACGGGGCGAACGGCGAGTCCGCAGCAGGCGCAGGCGGTCCATGCGCACATTCGTGGATTGTTGGCTGCCGGCAACGAAGCCGTTGCCGCTGGGGTGAGCATTCTTTATGGCGGTAGTGTCAAGCCGCAGAATGCATTGGAGTTGTTCGGGCAAGAGGATATCGATGGTGGTCTGATCGGTGGCGCTTCGCTCGTGGCTGATGATTTTCTGGCGATTTGTCGCGCCGCAAACTGATAGGCATATAAATGAACTGGTTGTTTTCTGTGGTTTTGACGGTCCATATTCTGGTGGCGCTGGCCATCATTGGTCTTGTTCTGATGCAGCACGGCAAGGGTGCGGACATGGGGGCGGCGTTTGGTAGCGGTGCTTCCGGTAGTTTGTTCGGCGCCTCCGGTTCTGCCAACTTTCTCAGCCGGACGACTGCGGTGCTTGCTACAGTCTTCTTTTTGACCAGTTTGTCCTTGGCCTACATTGCCTCCGACAAGCCAAAAACGGCTGGTAGTCTGATGCAAGAGGCTGTACAATCGCAGCCTGCTTCGGCGGCGGTTCCGGCTGCTGCAGAGGCTGCCGGAGTGCCTGCTGGTGCGGGTTCGAAGGCGCAGGAAGTACCGAAGTAATTCCAGAGTAACGCAAGGAAATCTGCCTGGCACGAGTCCTCGTCGGGTGGAATAAAAATATACGTGCCGACGTGGTGAAATTGGTAGACACGCTATCTTGAGGGGGTAGTGGCGCAAGCTGTGCGAGTTCGAGTCTCGCCGTCGGCACCAGAGAATAAAGTGGGTTGGCCGTAGTAGTCCGGTCGTCCCGAATAAAACTTACAACTTGGCGGCGGATCATGGAAGCCTACTTTCCAATCCTGATGTTCGTGCTCGTGGGGGTCGCGGTCGGTGTGTTGCCGATGGCGATGGGTTTTGTTCTTGCTCCACGACGCCCGGATCCCGAAAAGCTATCGCCCTATGAATGCGGCTTCGAGGCCTTCGAAGACGCGCGCATGAAGTTCGACGTGCGCTACTACCTGGTTGCGATCCTGTTCATCCTGTTCGATCTCGAAATCGCCTTTCTCGTACCGTGGGCGGTCGTTTTCTCGGACATGGTGGCGGTTGATTCGCTGAAGGTTTTCGGCTTCGTCGAAATGTTGATCTTCATGGGCATTCTGGCACTGGGCGACATCTACGCCTGGGCCAAGGGTGCGCTTGAGTGGGAATGAGGGCGCCAAATGGCAATCGAAGGTATTCTGCAAGAGGGTTTTGTCACCACCACGGCTGACAAGCTCATCAACTACATGCGCACCGGCTCGATGTGGCCGATGACCTTTGGCTTGGCGTGCTGCGCCGTGGAGATGATCCACGCCGGCTGTTCCCGCTATGACCTGGACCGCTTCGGCATCGTCTTCCGGCCGAGTCCGCGTCAGTCCGACGTGATGATCGTCGCCGGCACGCTGACCAACAAGATGGCGCCGGCGCTGCGCAAGGTCTATGACCAGATGGCCGAGCCGCGCTGGGTCATTTCCATGGGCTCCTGTGCCAATGGCGGTGGCTACTATCACTATTCCTACTCGGTGGTGCGCGGCTGCGACCGCATCGTCCCGGTCGACATCTATGTGCCGGGCTGTCCGCCGACGGCTGAAGCCCTGCTTTACGGGCTGATCCAGCTGCAGAACAAGATCCGCCGCACCAATACCATTGCCCGCTAACTTTCGAGGCTGATCCCTATGTCCGCCAAGCTGGAAACGCTTAGCCAGAAATTGCAGGATCGTTTCGGAGACAAGCTGCTGTCGACCAAGCTCGCCCTCGGTGAGCTGACCGTGGAAGTCGCCGCCAACGATTATTTTGCCTTCATGCAGACGCTGCGCGACGACGCCGACCTTTCCTTCGAGGAATTGATCGACCTCTGCGGCGTCGATTACTCGACCTGGGGCGACGGCGCCTGGACCGGCAAGCGTTTTGCGACGACCGTTCATCTGCTGTCGATTGCCCACAACGTCCGCTTGCGCGTCCGCGTCTTCGCCGATAACGACGATTTCCCGGCAGTCGATTCGGTGACCTCGCTGTGGACCAGTGCCAACTGGTTCGAGCGCGAGTCCTTCGACCTCTACGGCATCGCCTACGTCGGTCACGAGGATCTGCGCCGCATCCTGACCGACTACGGTTTCATCGGCCATCCCTTCCGCAAGGATTTCCCGATTTCGGGCCATGTCGAGATGCGCTATGACCCGGATCAAGGTCGCGTGATCTACCAGCCCGTTACCATCGAACCGCGCGAGAACACGCCGCGCATCGTCCGCGAAGACACCTACGGGGATCCGGCACATGGCTGATATCCGCAACTACACTCTCAACTTCGGTCCGCAACACCCGGCCGCACACGGCGTGCTGCGTCTGGTGCTGGAAATGGACGGCGAAGTCGTCCAGCGCGCCGACCCGCACATCGGCCTGCTCCACCGCGCCACCGAAAAGCTGGCCGAGACCCGCACCTGGGTCCAGTCCGTGCCCTACATGGATCGTCTCGACTACGTGTCGACGATGTGCAACGAACACGCCTACTGCCTCGGCGTCGAGAAGCTGCTGCAGCTCGAAGTGCCGGAGCGCGGCAAGTACATCCGCACGATGTTCGACGAAGTCACGCGCATCCTCAACCACCTGTTGTGGATCGGCTGTCACGCCCTCGACGTCGGTGCGATGACCATGGCGCTGTATACCTTCCGCGAACGCGAAGACCTGATGGACGCCTACGAGGCGGTCTGCGGTGCGCGTCTGCACGCGGCCTACTACCGTCCGGGCGGCGTCTATCGCGACCTGCCGGACCGCATGCCGCAGTACCGCGAGTCCACCTGGACCAGCGCCAAGAAGGCCAAGGAACTCAACGACAATCGCAGTGGTTCGCTGCTCGACTTCCTCGAGGATTTCACCGACCGCTTCCCGAAATACCATGCCGAGTACCACACGCTGCTGACCGACAACCGGATCTGGAAACAGCGTCTGGTCCATGTCGGCGTCGTCAGCCCGGAACGGGCCATGCAACTCGGCTTCACCGGCGCCATGCTGCGCGGTTCCGGAATTGCCTGGGATCTGCGCAAGAAGCAGCCCTACGCGGCCTACGACAAGGTCGACTTCGACGTGCCGGTCGGTGTCAATGGCGACAGCTATGACCGCTACCTGGTGCGCATGGAGGAAATGCTCCAGTCGAACCGCATCATCAAGCAGTGCATCGCCTGGTTGCGCGCCAACCCGGGTCCGGTGATCACCGACAATCACAAGGTGGCACCGCCGAACCGCGAGGCGATGAAGTCGAACATGGAAGAGCTGATCCACCACTTCAAGCTGTTCACCGAAGGCATCCACGTGCCGCCGGGCGAGGCCTATGCCGCGATCGAACATCCGAAGGGCGAGTTCGGCATCTATTTCGTTTCCGACGGTGCCAACAAGCCCTACCGGATGAAAATCCGCGCGCCGGGCTTTGCGCATCTGGCGGCGATGGACGAAATGGCGAAGGGCCACATGCTGGCCGACGTCGTGACGATCATCGGTTCCCAGGATGTTGTTTTTGGCGAGATTGACCGCTGATGTTTTCCGCTGACACCCTACAGAAATTCGCCCGCGAGGTCGCCAAGTACCCCGCCGAGCAGAAGCAGTCGGCCGTCATGGCCTGTCTGGCCCACGCCCAGGAGGAAAAGGGCTGGCTGCCGCCCGAGGCCATCGAAGCCGTTGCCGATTACCTCGGCATGCCGCCGATCGCTGCCTACGAGGTCGCTTCCTTCTACAACATGTACGACCTGAAGCCGGTCGGCAAGTACAAGATCACGGTGTGTACCAACCTGCCGTGTGCGCTGTCCGGCGGTTATCACGCCGGTGAGTACCTGCAGCAGAAGCTCGGCGTCGGTTACGGTGAGACCACTGCCGACGGCAAGTTCACGCTCAAGGAAGGCGAGTGCATGGGCGCCTGCGGCGATGCGCCGGTGTTCATCGTCAATAACCGCTCGATGTGCAGCCACATGCATCCGGAACAGATCGACAAGCTCCTCGAGGAGTGCAAATAATGGCCATGATGGGGGCAATCAATCCGGTCCTGATGGCCGGCCTGAATGGTGATGACGGCTGGCGCCTGAAGGATTACGTCGCCCGTGGCGGCTACGAGCAGTTGAAGCGCATCCTGCAGACCGGCATGACCCAGGAAGACGTCATCGGCGAAGTCAAGAAGTCGGTCCTGCGCGGCCGTGGCGGCGCCGGTTTCCCGACCGGCCTGAAGTGGTCGTTCATGCCGCGTTCCTTCCCCGGTGACAAGTACGTCGTCTGCAACACCGACGAAGGCGAACCGGGCACCTTCAAGGACCGCGACATCATGCGCTACAACCCGCATGCGGTCATCGAGGGCATGATCATCGCCGGTTTCGCGATGGGTGCCACGCGCGGCTACAACTACGTGCACGGCGAAATCTGGGAAATCTACAAGCGTTTCGAAGAAGCGCTCGACGAAGCCCGCGCTGCAGGTCTGCTCGGCCAGAACATCCTCGGCACCCAGTTCAGCTTCGAACTGTTTGCCCACCACGGCTACGGCGCCTACATCTGCGGCGAGGAAACCGCGCTGCTCGAATCGATCGAGGGCAAGAAGGGCCAGCCCCGCTTCAAGCCGCCGTTCCCGGCGTCCTTCGGTCTGTACGGCCGGCCGACGACGATCAACAACACCGAAACCTTCGCCTCCATCCCCTTCATCCTGAAGATGGGCGGCGAGGAATTCCTCAACCTGGGCAAGCCGAACAACGGCGGCACCAAGCTGTTCTCGGTGTCCGGTCACGTCAATCGCCCGGGCAACTACGAAATTCCGCTCGGCACGCCGTTCTCGACCCTGCTCGAAATGTGCGGCGGCATGCGCGGCGGGCGCAAGCTGAAGGCGGTCATCCCCGGCGGTTCGTCGGCGCCGGTGATGCCGGCGGACGTGATCATGGACTGCACCATGGATTACGACTCGATCAGCAAGGGCGGGTCGATGCTCGGTTCCGGTGCGGTCATCGTGATGGACGAGACGGTGTGCATGGTCAAGGCGCTGGAGCGTCTGTCCTTCTTCTACCATGAGGAATCCTGCGGCCAATGCACGCCCTGCCGCGAAGGTACGGCCTGGATGTACAAGGTCGTGCATCGCATCGAGAACGGGCAGGGCAAGCCGGAAGACCTCGACCTGCTCAACAGCGTGCTCGGCAACATCGCCGGCCGGACCATCTGCGCGCTCGGCGACGCGGCGGCCTTCCCGGTGCAGAGTTTCCTGAAGCATTTTGGCAGCGAATTCGAGTACCACATCGAGCACAAGACCTGTCTGGTCCCGAAGGATGTCCAGTGGGCCGGCAGCGGCTTCCACAAGATCCCGGCCTGACGGCTTAGGCGTTAGTTACGAAAGAACTGGCTACAAGGTAGCGACATGCTAGAAATCGAAATCGACGGCAAGAAAGCGCAAGTGCCCGACGGCAGCACGGTGATGGATGCCGCGCAGCAGTTGGGTGTCTATATCCCGCACTTCTGCTACCACAAGAAATTGTCCATCGCGGCCAACTGCCGGATGTGCCTGGTCCAGGTGGAAAAGGCGCCGAAGCCGCTGCCAGCGTGCGCGACGCCGGTGACCAACGGGATGAAGGTGTTCACCCACTCCGACCTGGCCGTCAAGGCGCAGAAGGGGGTGATGGAATTCCTGCTGATCAACCACCCGCTCGACTGCCCGATTTGCGATCAGGGCGGTGAATGCCAGCTGCAGGACATGTCGGTCGGCTACGGCCCGATGAAGAGCCGCTACACCGAGGAAAAGCACGTCGTCTTCCACAAGGATGTCGGTCCGCTGATCTCGATGCAGGAAATGAGCCGTTGCATTCACTGCACGCGCTGCGTCCGTTTCGGCCAGGAAGTCGCCGGCATCATGGAACTGGGCATGGCCAACCGCAACATGCACTCCGAGATCATGACTTTCGTCGGTCGTTCGGTCGATTCCGAACTGTCCGGCAACATGATCGATCTGTGCCCGGTCGGCGCGCTGACCTCGAAGCCTTTCCGCTACACCGCCCGCTCGTGGGAACTGCAACGGCGCAAGTCGGTGAGCCCGCACGATTCGGTTGGCGCCAACCTGGTCGTCCAGGTCAAGCACGACAACGTGATGCGCGTTTTGCCGCGCGAGAACGAAGCGGTCAACGAGTGCTGGATCTCCGACAAGGAACGTTTCTCCTACCAGGCGCTGAATTCCGACGCGCGCCTGACCCGGCCGATGGTCAAGCAAGGCGGTCAGTGGGTCGAATGCGACTGGAACGTCGCTCTCGACTACGTCGCCCACGGGCTCAAGGATATTGTCCGCGATCACGGCGGTGACGCTGTCGCTGCGCTGGCGGCACAGCACGCCACGGTCGAGGAACTGTTCCTGCTGGGCAAGCTGATGAAGGGCATGGGCAGCGGCAATATCGATTTCCGTGCCCGCCAGTCCGACTTCGGCTCTGACTTCAAGCGCGCCGGTGCGCCCTGGCTGGGCATGCGCCTGGCCGAGATCAAGGATCTCGACGCCGCGCTGGTAGTCGGTTCCTTCCTGCGCAAGGATCATCCGCTGATCGCACAGCGCCTGCGTCAGGCCGCCAAGAAGTGGACCAAGGTCAGCCTGCTGTCGGTGGCCGGCGACGATCAACTGATCAAACTCTACGGCAGCCTCACCGTGGCGCCGTCGCAACTGGCGCTGGCGCTGGCCGCGGTGGTTCGCGCCGCGGCCGAAGCCAAGGGCGTGGCCGTGCCGGCCGGCCTGGAAAACGCTGCTGTCTGCGATGAGAGCCGCAAGATTGCCTCCAGCCTGCTCGAAGGCGAGAAGCGCGCGATCTTCCTCGGCAACGTTGCCACCCAGTGTGCCGATGCCACCCAACTGCACGCGCTGGCCAACCAGCTTGGCGCCATCACCGGGGCTACTGTCGGTTTCCTCGGCGAGAGCGGCAACACGGTCGGCGCCCACCTGGCCTGGGCGCTGCCGAATCAGGCCAACGCCCGCCAGATGTTCGAGCAGCCGCGTCGCGGCTACGTGCTCTACGGTGTCGAACCGGAACTCGATTGCGCCAATCCGCAGCCGGTCATGGCTGCGCTGAAGCAGGCGGCCATGGTCGTCGTCATGTCGCCGTTCAAGTCGCCGGCGGCGCTTGAATACGCTGACGCGATCCTGCCGGTGGCACCCTTCACCGAAACCTCGGGCACCTTCGTCAATATCGAAGGCCGCATCCAGTCGTTCAACGGCGTCGTCAAGCCGCGCGGCGAAACCCGTCCGGGCTGGAAGGTGCTGCGCGTGCTCGGCAACGTCCTCAATCTCGAGGGGTTCGACTACACCAGCAGCGAGCAGGTCCGCGACGAAGTGCTCGGCGCCGGTGCCGAATTCGCTGCCGGTCTCGATAACGGCCTGAACGGCGTTGCCATCGCCCTGCCTGGTGCGGCGACAAGCGGTCTGCAACGCATTGCCGACGTTCCGATCCACTTTGCCGACCCGCTGGCCCGCCGTGCGCCGGCACTGTTGCAGACGGCCGATGGTGTCGCGCCGACGCTGCGCGCCGCCGCGGCAACGTTGGCCGCGATCGGTGTCGAGTCCGGCGCTTCGGTGCGGGTCCGCCAGGGTAACGGCGAGACCGTGCTGGTCGCCCGTCTCGACGACCAGGTGCCGGCCGGCTGCGTCCGCGTTGCTGCGGCGCATCCGACGACTGCGATGCTGGGCGAAATGTTCGGCGACATCACCGTGGAGCGTGCATAAATGGACGCACTGATGAATTTCGGACAAGGGATCTTCGGCGGCGCCTGGCCGGCCGTGTGGACCCTGATCAAGATCGTGCTGATCGTCGCCCCGCTGATGCTCGGCGTCGCCTACCTGACGTATTTCGAGCGCAAGGTCATCGGCTTCATGCAGGTGCGTATCGGCCCCAACCGGGTCGGTCCCTGGGGCTTGATTCAGCCGATCGCCGACGGCCTGAAGCTGCTGCTCAAGGAAATCATCGTTCCCAGCGGTTCGAGCAAGGGCGTTTTCGTGATCGCCCCGATGCTGGCCATCGCGCCGGCGCTGGCCGCGTGGGCGGTGATCCCCTTCACCGACACGCTGGTCCTGGCCAACATCGACGCCAGCCTGCTCTACATCCTGGCGATCACCTCGATGGGCGTCTATGGCGTGATCCTCTCCGGTTGGGCGTCGAACTCCAAATACGCCTTTCTCGGCGCTATGCGTTCGGCAGCACAGATGGTGTCGTACGAAATCGCCATGGGCTTTGCCCTGATCACCGTGCTGATGATTGCCGGGACGCTGAACTTCGTCGATATTGTTGAAGGGCAGAACAAGGGCACGTTCGCCGACATGGGGCTGGGTTTCCTGTCCTGGAACTGGCTGCCGCTGCTGCCGATGTTCCTGGTGTACCTGATCTCCGGCACTGCCGAACTGAACCGCGCACCGTTCGACATCGCCGAAGGCGAATCGGAAATCGTCGCCGGTTTCCACGTTGAATACTCGGGCATGGCCTTCGCGCTGTTCTTCCTGGCCGAGTACGCCAACATGATCCTGGTGGCGGCGCTGACCTCCATCCTGTTCCTGGGTGGCTGGCTGTCGCCGGTCGGTTTCCTGCCGGATGGAATCTGGTGGATGTTCGCGAAGATGTCCTTCGTGCTCTTCCTGTTCCTGTGGTTCCGCGCCACCTTCCCGCGTTATCGCTACGACCTGCTGATGCGCCTTGGCTGGAAGGTCTTCCTGCCGCTGTGCTTCTTCTGGGTCATCATCGTCGGCGCGTGGATGATCAGCCCGCTGAACATCTGGAATTGAGGAGAGAAGAATGGGTTCGATGAAGGAAGTCTTCAACAGCCTCTTCCTCAAGGAGCTGCTGAAAGGCATGTCGGTGACGGGCAAGTATTTCTTCGCCCGCAAGATCACCGTCCAGTATCCGGAAGAAAAGACGCCGCAGTCCTTCCGTTTTCGCGGCCTGCATGCGCTGCGCCGCTACGAGAACGGCGAGGAACGCTGCATCGCCTGCAAATTGTGCGAGGCGATCTGCCCGGCCATGGCCATCACCATCGAGGCCGAGCCGCGTGACGACGGTTCGCGCCGGACGACGCGCTACGACATCGATCTGACCAAGTGCATCTTCTGCGGTTTCTGCGAGGAAGCCTGCCCGGTCGATGCCATCGTCGAGACGCGCATTTTCGAATATCACGGCGAGAAGCGCGGTGATCTCTACTACACCAAGCAGATGCTGCTGGCCAACGGTGATCGCTACGAACAGCAGATTGCCGAAGACCGCGCACTCGATGCGCCCTACCGCTGACAGGTGCCTGTAATGGATTTTCAAACCGCTGTCTTTTTCTTCCTCTCGGCGATCCTGGTGTTTGCCGCGCTGCGTGTGATCACCGCGCGCAACCCGGTTTATGCCGCGCTGCACCTGATGCTCGCCTTCTTCACCACCGGCGGCCTCTGGCTGATGCTGCAGGCCGAGTTCCTCGCCATCGCGCTGATCGTCGTCTATGTTGGCGCGGTGATGGTGCTCTTCCTGTTCGTCGTGATGATGCTCGACATCAACATGGATCGCATCCGTGAGGGCTTCTGGCGTTACCTGCCGCTCGGTGCCGTGCTCGGTCTGGTCATGGTCCTGGAAATGGGCCTGGTGCTCGGTAGCAAGTACTTCCAGGTGCCGCTTTCGGAAGCCACGGTACCGGCCGGTGTTTCCAACACCAAGGAAATCGGTGCCTTGCTGGTGACCGACTATGTCTTCCCCTTCGAACTCGCCGCCGTGATCCTGCTGGTCGGCATGATCGCCGCCGTGGTGCTGACCTTCCGCGGCCGCAAGGCATCGAAGATTTCGAATCCGAACACGCAGGTGTTCGTCAAGGCCAAGGATCGCGTGCGCGTGCTCCAGATGCCTGTTGAAAAGGACTGACCGGGGCGACCATGCTGACACTTTCCCTTTCGCACTTCCTGATCCTCGGCGCGATCCTGTTCGCCATCGCCGTGGTCGGCATCTTCCTCAACCGGAAGAACCTGATCGTGCTGCTGATGGCCATCGAACTGATGCTGCTGGCGGTCAACATGAACTTCGTGGCGTTTTCGCACTTCCTCGGCGATCTCTCCGGGCAGGTCTTCGTCTTCTTCATCCTTGCCGTCGCGGCGGCCGAGGCCGCCATCGGCCTGGCCATCCTGATCGTGCTGTTCCGCAACCTCAAGAGCATCCATGTGGATGACCTGGGCAGCTTGAAGGGTTAAACATGGACATGAAATCGCTCTACTTGCTCGTACCGCTGGCGCCGCTGGTCGGTGCCATCATCGCCGGCCTGTTCTGCCGCATCATTCCGCGCTGGGTCGCCCATACCGCGACCATCGCCGGCGTCGGCATCGCCTTCGCCGCCTCGGTGGTGATCTTCATGGACGTGATGGCCGGCAACACCTTCAACGGCACGGTCTATACCTGGCTGACCTCCGGCACCTACACCTTCGAAGTCGGTTTCCTGATCGACACGCTGACCGCGACGATGATGCTGGTCGTCACCTCGGTGTCGCTGATGGTGCATATCTACACCATCGGCTACATGCAGGATGATCCGGGTTACAACCGTTTCTTCAGCTACATTTCGCTGTTCACCTTCTCGATGCTGATGCTGGTGATGGCCAACAACTTCATGCAGCTGTTCTTCGGCTGGGAAGCGGTCGGCCTCGTCTCCTACCTGCTGATCGGCTTCTGGTACACGCGGCCGACGGCGATCTTCGCCAACATGAAGGCCTTTTTGGTCAACCGCGTCGGCGACTTCGGTTTCATCCTCGGTATCGGTCTGGTGCTCGCGCATTTCGGTTCGCTCGATTACGCGACCGTCTTCCAGAAGGCGCCGGAGTTCGCCAACGCCACGATCAACCTCTGGGGCGATCAGCAGTGGTCGTTGATGACCGTCACCTGCATCTGCCTGTTCATCGGCGCCATGGGCAAGTCGGCGCAAGTGCCGCTGCACGTCTGGCTGCCTGACTCGATGGAAGGCCCGACCCCGATCTCGGCACTGATCCACGCCGCGACCATGGTGACCGCTGGCATCTTCATGGTCGCCCGGACCTCGCCGCTGTTCGAACTGTCGACCACGGCCCTGTCCTTCGTCATCGTCATAGGCGCCATCACCGCACTGTTCATGGGCTTCCTCGGCATCATCCAGAACGACATCAAGCGCGTCGTCGCCTACTCGACGCTGTCGCAGCTCGGCTACATGACCGTCGCCCTGGGCGCATCGGCCTACTCGGTGGCGATCTTCCACCTGATGACGCACGCCTTCTTCAAGGCACTGCTGTTCCTGGCCGCCGGTTCGGTGATCATCGGCATGCACCACGATCAGGACATCCGCAACATGGGTGGCCTGCGCAAGTACATGCCGATCACCTGGATCACCTCGCTGATCGGTTCGCTGGCCCTGATCGGCACGCCTTTCCTGTCCGGTTTCTACTCCAAGGACTCGATCATTGAAGCGGTCAAGTTCTCCGACATCCCGGGCGCCGGTTTTGCCTACTTCGCCGTGCTTGCCGGTGTCTTCGTCACTGCCTTCTACTCTTTCCGCATGTATTTCCTGGTCTTCCACGGTGAGGAACGCTTCGGCAAGGACGACCATGGTCACGGTCATGACGACCACGGCGACGACCATCACCACGGCCTGGCCCCTGGCCAGAAGCCGCACGAAACGCCGTGGGTGGTGACGCTGCCGCTGGTGCTGCTGGCGATTCCGTCGGTGGTCATCGGTTATATCGGCATCGGCCCGATGCTAGCTGGCGATTACTTCAAGGGTGTCATCCACATTGACGAGGCTGCACACCCGGCGTTCTCCCATTTCATCGAGCATTTCCATGGTGCTGCAGCGATGGGCCTGCATGCCTTCAGCACGCCGCCGTTCTACCTGGCCCTGGCTGGGGTGCTGCTGTCGTGGTTCTTCTACATGAAGCGCCCGGACATCCCGGCGGCCATCCAGCGTCGCTTTGCCGGCATCAATACCTTGCTCGAGAACAAGTACTACTTCGACAAGATCAACGAGTTCGTCTTCGCCGGTGGCGCCCGGGTACTGGGCAAGGCCCTCTGGCGCGGCGGCGATGTCGGTCTGATCGACGGCCTGATCATCAATGGCTCGGCCAAGCTGGTTGGCTGGGTATCCACCATCAGCCGTCTGTTCCAGACCGGCTTCGTCTACCACTACGCGTTCTCCATGATCATCGGCCTGCTGGTGCTGATGACCCTGTGGATCAACCGCGCATAGCCTGAATAGCTCGCAGAACAGCAAGGAAAAACATGTCGAACTACCCGCTGCTATCTCTCGCCATCTGGATTCCCATCGGGGCGGGGTTGCTCGTCCTCATGACCGGTGGTGACCGCAATGCGCCGCTGGCCAGAATGCTCGCCCTGGCGGGCGCCGTTGCCGGATTCCTCGTTACCCTGCCGTTGTGGATGGGTTTTGATGTTGCCCAGGGCGGCATGCAATTCGTCGAACTGCATGGCTGGATTCCCCGCTTCAACATCAATTACCACCTCGGGGTCGATGGCATTTCGATGCTGTTCGTGATCCTCAACGCCTTCATCACCATCATCGTCGTTGCTGCCGGTTGGGAGGTGATTCAGAGTAAGGTCGCCCAGTACATGGCGGCGTTCCTGATCATGTCCGGTTTGATGAACGGCATCTTCAGCGCCCTTGACGGCATTCTGTTCTACGTCTTCTTCGAGGCTTCGCTGATCCCGCTGTACCTGATCATCGGTGTCTGGGGCGGCGCCAACCGGGTGTATGCGGCGTTCAAGTTCTTCCTTTACACCCTGTTCGGTTCGCTGCTCTTCCTAGTCGCCCAGTTGTATCTCTTCTTCCTGTCCGGTGGCAGCTTCTCCATCCTTGACTGGCACAAGCTGCCAATCGATCTGGGCCCGCAAATCTGGATCTTCCTCGCCTTCCTGATCGCCTTCGCGGTCAAGGTCCCGATGTGGCCGGTGCATACCTGGTTGCCGGATGCCCACGTCGAGGCACCGACCGGCGGTTCGATCGTGCTGGCAGCGATCGGGTTGAAGCTTGGCGCCTATGGTTTCCTGCGGTTCTCGTTGCCGATTGCCCCGGATGCTTCGCATGAACTGGCCGGCTTTGTCATTACCCTGTCGCTGATCGCCGTCGTCTATATCGGCTTTGTCGCCCTGGTTCAGGCCGACATGAAGAAGCTGGTCGCCTACTCGTCGATTGCCCACATGGGTTTCGTCACCCTAGGTTTCTTCATGTTCAGCGCCCTGGCGATCGAAGGTGCCCTGGTGCAGATGATTTCCCACGGTTTCGTTTCCGGCGCCATGTTCTTCTGTATCGGGGTCATGTACGACCGTCTGCATAGCCGCCAGATTGCTGATTACGGCGGCGTGGTCAATACCATGCCCAAGTTCGCCGCCCTGTTCATGCTCTTCTCCATGGCCAACGCCGGTCTGCCGGCAACTTCCGGATTCGTCGGCGAGTTCATGGTCATCCTGGCCGCCGTCAAGTTCAACTTCTGGGTTGCTTTCCTGGCTGCCACCTCGCTGATTCTCGGCGCTGCCTACTCGCTGTGGATGTACAAGCGGGTGATCTTTGGCGCCATCGCCAACAAGCACGTCGAGGAGCTCACCGACATCAATGGTCGCGAGTTCGCCATCCTCGCCGTCCTGGCCATCTGCACGCTGTGGATGGGCCTTTATCCGCAGATGTTCACCGAAGTCATGCACGCCTCGGTCAATGACCTGTTGCGTCACGTGGCAGTCAGCAAGATTCAATAAACGGTAGCCGACATGTTCGACAATTTCGTTATTCCCGACCTCCTGCCCGCTGCCCCGGAAATCTTCCTGGCGGCGATGGCCATGGCCATCCTGATGATCGACCTGTTCGTCAAGGACAGCCGGCGCACCGTGACCTTCGTGCTGACCCAGCTGACCCTGCTCGGCGCTGCAGCGATCCAGATCTACACCAGCGACAGTCAGATCACCTACACCTTCAGCAACATGTTCGTCGATGACATGATGGCCGATCTACTGAAGCTGTTCGTGTACATGACCATGATCGTCGTCATGTTCTACTCGCGGGCCTATCTGTTCGATCGCCCCGAGATGAACAAGGGCGAATACTACGTGCTGGCCTTGTTTGCCACGCTCGGCATGCTGGTGATGATCTCGGCCAACAACTTCGTCACCCTCTACGTCGGTCTCGAACTGCTGTCGCTGTCGCTGTACGCCATGGTCGCCATGAACCGCGATTCGCTGGCGTCTACCGAGGCGGCAATGAAGTACTTCGTGCTTGGTGCGCTCGCTTCCGGCATGCTGCTCTACGGCATGTCGATGATCTATGGTGCCACTGGTACGCTTGAGATCACCGAGCTCGCCGAAGCGCTGTATCAGGGAGAAAGCAACCATACCGTGCTGGTATTCGGCCTGGTCTTCCTGGTCGCCGGTCTGGCCTTCAAGCTCGGCGTGGTTCCCTTCCACATGTGGATTCCCGACGTCTATCACGGTGCGCCGACTCCGGTCACCCTGCTGATCGGTTCGGCACCCAAGCTGGCGGCCTTTGCCATCGTGATGCGTCTGCTGGTCAGCGGCCTGATCACCCTGGCGGAAGACTGGCAAGGCATGCTGATCATCCTGTCGGTGCTGTCGATGGCCGTCGGCAACCTGGCCGCCATCGCGCAGACCAATCTGAAGCGCATGCTGGCTTACTCGGCGATCTCGCACATGGGTTTCATGCTGCTCGGCATCGTTACCGGGGTGGTCGGCGGCGATGTCCGCTACGCGATCAACGCCTACAGCTCGGCGATGTTCTATGTCATCACCTACGTGCTGACGACCGCTGCAGCCTTCGGCATGATCCTGCTGATGTCCCGGGCCGGGTTCGAAGCCGATCAGCTTGACGACTACAAGGGCCTGAACAAGCGCAGCCCGTGGTTCGCCGGCATCATGCTGATGATCATGTTCTCGATGGCCGGCGTGCCTTTCTTCGTCGGTTTCTTTGCCAAGTTCTCGGTGTTGCAGGCGGTCGTGGCTGCCGGCTACATCTGGTTGGCGATCGTTGCCGTGTTGTTCTCGCTGATCGGCGCCTTCTACTACCTGCGTGTGGTCAAGCTGATGTACTTCGATGCGCCGACCGACGAAACGCCGATTGTTGCCGGGCTGGACATGCGCATCCTGATTTCCGCCAACGGCATTGCCGTTGCGGTGCTGGGCCTGTTCCCGCAGCTGATCATGACGCTGTGTGCGTTCGCGCTGTTGCGCTCGCTGTAATCAGTAAAGTTGACGCAACAAACGCCCCGCTTCGTCGGGGCGTTTTCAATTGAGGAGGAAGCATGTCCGACCAGCACCTTGTTGAATCGGAACTGAGCTCCGAAACCGTCTTCGACGGTGTCCTGCTCAAGGTACGCCGCGATCAAGTTCGTCTGCCCAACGGCGCCAGCTCAATCCGGGAATACATTCACCATCCCGGTGCGGTGGTCATTCTTGCCTTTTTGCCGAACGGAAATCTGCTGTTCGAACGCCAATTCCGTTATCCCTTGCGCAGGGTGTTTCTCGAACTGCCTGCTGGCAAGATCGATCCAGGCGAAGCGCTGGCGGAGACAGCGCGCCGCGAGCTCAGGGAAGAGACCGGCTATCTGGCCAGTCAATGGGAGCATCTGGGGGTCATGCATCCCTGCATCGGGTATGCCGATGAGCGGATCGAGATATTCGTCGCCCGCGATCTTCGCTGCGACGGGGGGCAGGCGCTCGACCACAATGAATTTCTCGATGTGATCGAAATGTCACCCGAAGAGGCGCGTCAGGCCGTGTTCGATGGGCGGATCACCGATGCCAAGACGATAACTGCCCTGTTCTGGCTGGAGCGCTGCTGAGCACGTCAGCCTGGTTCAATGTTCGCCCGGGCGATGTTTTCGCTGACGCCAGCGGCGGACGGCGAAGATGATGAGGCCGACCAGCAGGGCCGGTAGCAACGACTCAACTAGTCCGGCGCGGCCGGCAGTGAGCCATTGGAAGCCGGCAACGCCAAGAAAGACGGCAAGACTTTCGCTGACCGGCAAGTCGTCGGGCAGGCTCATCAGTGGCGACGTACCGGGATAGTGGCCAGTCGTACTTCAGTGGCGTTCGCAGGCTGAACCAGTTCAAGCAGGTAGGTGCGGGCAGCGGCAAGAAATGCCCTGATGTTTTTTTCCATCATCATTTTTTCCTCGGCGATTTCGTTTTCGGGAAGCATGGCGATATTCTAGGCAAACGCCTGTTTCCGCGGTGTTGCGCCTCGGTTGCCTGCAGGTAACCTTCCTGCCGTTGTCGATGACGGAATGTAACTGCCTGGCTATTGCCGCGCAGGCCAGGTTAGGGTGAAGCGCGCACCGCCAAGCGGCGAGCAGCCGGCACTGGCGGTTCCGCCGTGCAGTTCGAGGACGCGACGGGCAATGGCCAGGCCGAGTCCATAGCCGCCGGTGGAGCGGTCACGGGAGCGATCGAGGCGGGTGAAGGCAGAGAAGATCTTTTCCCGCTCTTCCTCGGGGATGCCGATACCGTCGTCGTCAACGTGGATGGCGATGCGATCCCCAATCAATTCCGAACTGACCCGAATTTCCGCGCTTGCGTATTTGAAGGCGTTGCGTAGCAAGTTGCGCAAGGCATAAGGCATGGCCTTGCGGTCGAGGTCGACCTGGAGGTTGTCGGGCAGGCCTTCGGTATCGACTGTCAGTTGTAGTTGTCGTCCGAGCAGGCGGACTGAGTCGACCTCATCGTCCAGCCAGTCGGCAAAGCGAACGCTGGAGAAATGGGCTTCCGGTGCTTCGCGCTCAAAGCGGGCATAGGTCAGGCTGGTGTCGATCAACTGGTCGAGTTCATCAAGGTCGGCCTCCATCATCGCCCATAAGCGCCGACGTTCATCCAGGTCGCTGGTTTCCGATAACATTTCCAGGGCGAAACGCATGCGTGCGATTGGGGTGCGCAGTTCGTGGGAAATGCCGCAGGAAAGTTCTCGATGCGTTGCCAGCAGCTGACGCACACGCTCGGCCATGCTGTTGAGCGTGTCCGCGAGGGGAGAAAAGAGCTGGGTCTGGACCAGGGTGGGATCAGCTTCGAAGTTTCCGTCGCCCAGATCGCGTGCGCTCTGGCGCAGGGTCTCCAGGTCGCGCCAGACCGGGCGGACCCAGAACCATAGTGCGATGGCAAAAATCACGCCGATCAGGCTCCAGGTCAGCAGGCGTAGCCGCAAATCCAGCGGCAGACCCTCGTTTTCCTCGGTGTGGCGGCTGGCGGACAAGGGGCCGACGACCAGGATTTTGCTGGTGTTGCCCAGGCGGTGGTACATCACGTCGTGATCGTGGGCAATGGCGATATCGCCGCCGTCGAGTTTGGCCACCTGAGCACTGGTCAGCCGGGTATCCAGGGTGCGCCGTTCGACGATGCCGAGCTTGTAGGAAAACTTGCTGTCAATTTCCTGAATCTGCCGTTCCCATTGACGACGAGGATGACGAAACAGCTCATCCTCGATCAGGGTGATCGTGCCGCGCATGAAGCGGCGGGCATAATCGTCGGTGATTCCCTGCTGGGCCGTGGAGATGATGAAATCGGCTATGAAGGCGATGGCGACGAAGGAGCCCATCGCCAGCAGATAGAAATTGAAGAACAGCTTGGACAGGCTGTAACGACCACCCCGCCAGCGTGGCATGGATGCGCGGAACAGCGAACGAGCCAGCCCCTGACGCCCGGGGGGGCTACCGTCCGGTGGGACCGGATCAGTTCCAGTCATGCTTGCTGAACAGGTAGCCCTTGCCGCGCACGGTCTTGATGCGCGTTGGATTCTCCGGGTCGTCGTTCAGCTTTTTGCGCAGCCGGGATATGCGTGCGTCAATCGAGCGGTCCAGGCCGTCGAATCCGATTCCCCGCAGTTCCTGGAGAAGGTCGTCGCGGGAAAGCACGTTCCCGGCGTGCGAGGCAAGTAGCCATAGCAGGTCGAATTCGGCGGTGGTCAGGTCGATGGCCTGATCGTTCAGGCTCGCCGTGCGGGTTGCCTGGCTGATCCGGAACTGGCCGAAAATCTGGCTGTCGCTGGCGTCGATTTCACCGGTGGCCGGCAACCTGCGCAACAGTGCCTTGATTCGGGCGAGCAGTACGCGCGGCTGAACCGGTTTGGCGATGTAGTCGTCTGCACCCAGCTCAAGCCCGAGTATCTGGTCGAAGTCTTCGTCGCGTGCGGTCAGCATCAGGATCACGCCGCGGTAACTTGGCCGGACGGCACGACAGACTTCAAAACCATCCTTGCCGGGCAGCATCACGTCGAGAATGACCAGGTCTGGCTGCTCACTGAGGATGCGGGACTCGGCAAGGTCACCCCGTGCCTCAATGGCAACTTCGAGGTCGTTGCGGGTCAGGTATTCGGCTGTCAGTTCAGCCAGTCGTTCATCGTCTTCGACGAGGAGGATGCGCGTAGTCATGCGCGCAAGTTTAACCAGCCCGGCGGCGACGGTCCACTGTCTGCGCTGGAGAACTGCTGACGAGCAGCGCGTTGCCGCCGGGGAGGGCGATGATCAGGGCTTCTCCCTGATCGTCCTGACAGCGATAAACACGGCAGCTGTCTACAGCCTCGGCAGCGTCTATTCTGGCTTTGCCCAGATAGTCGGCCAATTCTTGTCGACTGAGCTGCCGGTGGCTTAGCTTGTTCTTCATGACTGCCCCGTAGCGGACAGCGTTTTCCCCTGGCCCAGCATGAGGGCGAATTCGCCCGCTGGAACGGGCCGGCTGAACAGATAACCCTGTAGTTCGTCGCAGCCGAAATTGCGCAACAGGTCGAGTTGAGCCTGTGTCTCAACGCCTTCGGCAATCACCCTGATTCCCAGTTTGTGCGCCATCGCGATCACCGCATGAGCAATGGCGGCGTCGTCCTTGTCCTGATGGATGTCGCGCACGAAGCTGCGATCGATCTTCAGCGTGTCAATCGGGAAGCGCTTGAGGTAGGAGAGGCTGGAATAGCCGGTACCGAAATCGTCGAGCGAGATCGTGGCACCCAGGTTTTTCAGTTCACGCAGGGTCAGCAGGGTATTTTCCACGTCATGCATGACCATGCTTTCGGTCAGCTCGAACGCCAGGCGACTGCCTTCGATGCCGGCGCTGTCCAGTGCGCTGCGAATACTTGCGGCTAGGTCGTCCTGCCTGAACTGGCGAGCCGACAGGTTGATCGATAGCTTGACCGGGGGTAAACCCGCTTGCTGCCACTCGTTCAGGTCGGCGCATACCCGGCGCAGGACAAATTGTCCAAGTGGAATGATCAGACCGGTATCCTCGGCCAGGGGAATGAACTCGGCGGGCTGGATCATGCCGATGCGCGGATGACGCCAGCGGATCAGAGCTTCGGCGCCGACAATCCGGCCACCCTCCAGATCCACCAGGGGCTGGTAAAAGACTTCCAGTTCATCGCGTTCGAGTGCGCGCCGCAGATTGCCTTCCATGTCCAGGCGATCGATCGCCATGTGGGTCATTTCCGGTGCGTAGAAGCGATAGTTGTTGCGGCCGTGCTCCTTGACCCGGTACATCGCCACGTCGGCATTGCGCAACAGGGTTTCCCCATGTTCACCATCGCGCGGATAGACCGCCGCGCCAACCGAAGCGGTGACGAAGATTTCCTTACCTTCCATGATGAAAGGCTGGTTGAGGGAGCGCAGTATCTTGCTGGCAACAATCGCCAGATCGTCGGCCGATTGCAGGCGACCGATGACGACAACGAATTCGTCTCCGCCCAGGCGTGCCACGGTGTCGGTATCGCGAACGCTCTGATTGAGTCGATGGGCGACCGATTTAAGCAATTCATTGCCGGGTGAATGGCCGAAACCGTCGTTGATCAGCTTGAACCGATCGAGATCGAGGAGCAAGACGCCAACCAGCAAACCGTCCGCCCGAGCCTGGGCGAGTGCTTGCGCAATCCGGTCGTTGAGCAGATTGCGGTTGGCAAGGCCGGTCAGCGCGTCGTGGTTGGCATGGAATTCAAGTTGTTGCTCATAACTGATGCGCTCGCTGACATCGTTGATGATGCTGACGAAGTGCGTGGTCATGCTGCCGCCCTCGTCGCGCACCGGCGAAATGAACAGTTCGTTCCAGAACAGGGAGCCGTCCTTACGGTAGTTGCGCAGGATGGCGTGCGCTTCACGCCGGCTGCGCAGGGCTTCGCGGATGGTGCCCAGGCCGCGCTGATTAAGGTCGTCACGGACCAGAAAACGCCCGCTCAGTCCGATGACCTCGTCTGCGGTGTAGCCGGTGATACGCTCGAAAGCCGGATTTACATAAACAATGGGATGATCAAGTTGGGTGGACGAGGTAATCATCACCCCATTGTGGCTCGACTCGAGCGCGCGGGAGAGTTGGCGCAGGCGTGACTCGAGCAGATGGTTCGCGCTTGCCTGGCGAATCTGTTGCAGGCTGTCGCCGATGTTGTCGGCGATGATCTGCAGTGCCACACGCTCATCGGCCGCGAATGGGGTGAGGGATTCGACATGCAGCTCGCCGCGGCCCTGGCTGCAATCCTTCCAGGAAAATTTGAGGTGGTTTGTTTCGCCTTCCGACGCATTGCGATGCTCGTGCGAACTGGCCACCAGCTTCAGCCTTGATTTGTTCCGCCTGGACGAGGTGCTCGGCGAAACACTGAGGCTTGCGCTACGATAGCCGCCGGTTTCCACCAGCAGTCGGCATTGCTGCTGTAGCATCGTGCTCTCGTCGCGATCCTGGTGTCGCGCAGAATTGCACGCCGAGATCAGGGCCAGCAGACCCTGGGTCCCGGTCAGTTGGGTTGGTGTGGGCAAATCTTGTCTCCGCTTGATGTCTTGGGCCGTTTTGGCTCTAGCTAACATTTTGCCGGGAAATGGCGGTTTCTGGCAAGTTATTGGCTGTTTTTGATTTGATTGTTAAATTTGGAGGATTGTTGATGTACAAATTGCTGCGCCAATGTGTCTTGGCGTATCCGAAGCGGGCCTGGTTCAGTGCGCTCTCTGCCGGGTGTTTCGGGGTGGCGTTCGCCGGCTTGCAATTGCAGGCAATGCTGAGTCTGTCGCCTTGCCCCTACTGCATTTTTCAGCGCCTGCTGTACCTGTCGATCGGTGTTCTGGCTTTGCTGGGTTTTCTGTTTCCCGCAGCCAGTCTGTTCTGGTTGCTTGGCATCCTGCTATTGTCGCTCGGCGGCTTGGGGATAGCGCTCTACCAGAGTTGGATGCAGGCCTATCCCGATCTGGCGCCGGCCTGTGGCTTCTCCAATCCTGATCTGATCGAACGCCTGGTTGACGTTCTTGGCATGCAGTGGCCGTCCCTGTTTCTTGCCACAGGCTTCTGCTCGAGTAAGGAATGGGTGTTCCTGGGCTTGTCGATGGCCAACTGGTCGGTCTTGTTCTTCCTCGGCATCATCGGCTATGTCCTGATCCTGATGCGTCATCCGGGAAAGTGAGCAGATAAAAAAACCCGCCATTGGCGGGTTTTTCTGGATTTGCGAAGCGTTTACTTCAGCTTCACTTCCTTGTAGGCCACATGCTTGCGGGCTTTCGGGTCGTACTTCATGAATTCCAGTTTTTCAGGCGTCGTGCGCTTGTTCTTGGAAGTGGTGTAGAAGTGACCGGTACCTGCAGTGGATTCCAGCTTGATCTTTTCGCGACCGCCTTTGCTAGCCATTTTTCAGTTCCTCTCGATTAGATTTCGCCGCGGGCGCGCAGATCGGTCAGAACGGCGTCGATGCCCTTCTTGTCGATGACGCGCAGACCGGCGTTGGATACGCGCAGGCGAACAAAGCGGTTTTCGCTTTCAACCCAGAAACGACGATACTGCAGATTCGGCAGGAAGCGGCGCTTCGTTTTGTTATTGGCGTGGGAAACGTTGTTCCCAACCATCGGGCCTTTACCCGTTACTTGGCAGACTCGCGCCATGATGGTGCTCCAGAATTTGCTAGAAGAAAGCCCGCGATTTTATCCCTATGATCCTTGTTGAGCAAGTATTTTTTCGGTTGCTAGAGTAAACCGCGCTCGGCAAAGGAGAGTGGGGTGGTACTGCCGGCCACGATGAAATGGTCGAGTAGTTTTACGTCGACCAGCGCCAGTGCCTGGCGCAGGCCGCGGGTCATCATCTCGTCGGCGTTCGATGGTTCGGCCAGGCCGGACGGATGGTTGTGCGCCAGAATGACCGCCGCCGCGTTGTGCGCCAGCGCCTGCTTGACCACCTCGCGGGGGTATACCGAGGTCTGGGTCAGGGTGCCGGTGAATAGTATCTCGGCGTGGAGGAGACGGTTTTGTGCGTCGAGCCAGAGCGCCATGAACATCTCCTGCTGCTGGTGGGCAAGCTTCAGGCGCAGCCAGTCGCGGACGGCACCGGGCGAACTGAAGTTGTCGCGGCGGCCCATTTCCTCGTTCAGTGCGCGCCGTGCCAGTTCGAAGCTAGCCTTGAGCTGGGCCGCCTTGGCCAGGCCGATGCCGGGAACGCTGGAGAGTTCGCTGACCGAGGCGTCGACCAGTCGGCCCAGGCTGCCGTCATGTCGCCTGAGCAGGTCGCGGGCCAGGTCCACGGCGCTTTTGCCGCGGATGCCGACACGCAGGTAGATGGCCAGCAGTTCGGCATCCGACAGGGCCTGCGCGCCCTGAGCCAGCAGCCGCTCGCGCGGGCGCTCCTGATTGGGCCAGTCGGTGATCGCCATGGGCTCGACTCCAGTAGAATGTGGCAGCAATCATTTTAGCGAACATGACAATGGAATTAAATGGCAAGCGTATCGTGCTTGGCGTAACTGGCGGCATCGCCGCCTACAAGTCTGCCGAGTTGCTCCGGCTGCTGGTCAGACAAGGGGCTGATGTCCAGGTGGCGATGACCGAGGCGGCAACGCGCTTCGTGACGGCGACGACCTTCCAGGCGCTGTCCGGCAAGCCGGTCTATGTTGACCAGTGGGATGCGCGCATGCCCAATGCGATGGCCCACATCGACCTGTCGCGGCAGGCCGACCTGATCCTGGTGGCGCCGGCGTCGGCGGATTTCATGGCGCGGATCGCCAATGGCATGGCCGATGACCTGCTGGCGACCATGGTCCTGGCGCGCGACTGCCCGCTGCTGCTGGCGCCGGCCATGAACCGCCAGATGTGGGAAAACCCGGCCACGCAGCGCAATGTTGCCCGCCTGCTGGACGACGGTATCGGCATGCTCGGTCCAGCCAGCGGTGCCCAGGCCTGCGGTGAGACCGGCCCCGGGCGGATGCTCGAACCCGAGGAAGTGGCCGATGCCGTCGTCGATTTCTTCGTGCCCAAGGTGCTGGCCGGCCGTCGGGTGCTGATTACCGCCGGGCCGACCTTCGAAGCCATCGATCCGGTCCGCGGTATCACCAACCTGTCGTCCGGGCGCATGGGCTACGCCATCGCCCGGGCCGCGCGCCAAGCCGGGGCAACGGTAACGCTGGTGTCCGGGCCGGTGGCCTTGGCGGCACCACCGGGCGTCGACCGCATCGACGTGCGCAGTGCCCTCGACATGCATGCGGCGGTGCTGGAACGGGCAGCGGCGGTCGATATCTTCATCGCTGTTGCTGCAGTCGCCGATTACCGTGTGGCCAATGCCGCCGCGCACAAGCTGAAGAAGGACCACGGCGGTGTGCCGACCATCGAACTGGTCGAGAATCCGGACATCCTGGCTGAGGTTGCCGCGCTTGCCGACGGCCCTTTCTGTGTCGGTTTTGCCGCCGAGAGCCAGAATCTCGAAGCCTATGCGCAAGCCAAGCGGCGCAAGAAGAATATTCCTTTGATCGTCGGCAACCTGATTCAGGACGGCTTTGGCGGCGACGATAACCGGCTGGTCCTGTTCGACGAGCGGGGCAGCCACCCGCTGACGCCCGCCAGCAAGTCCGTGCTGGCCCGACAACTGGTTGACCATATTGCCAAACTGACAGGACCCAACTGATGCACCGTATCGACGTCAAGATTCTCGACTCCCGCCTCAACGACAATCCGCCCCACTATGCCACGCCCGGTTCGGCCGGCCTCGACCTGCGTGCCTGTCTTGAAGCTCCACTCGAACTGCAGCCCGGGCAGACCGTCCTGGTGCCGACCGGGATGGCCATTCATCTGGCTGATCCCGGGCTGGCGGCGATGATCCTGCCGCGCTCCGGGCTTGGTCACAAGCACGGGATCGTGCTCGGCAACCTGGTTGGCCTGATCGACAGCGACTACCAAGGGCAACTCATGGTTTCCGTCTGGAATCGTGGTGCTGCAGCCTTCACCATCCAGCCCCTGGAACGTATCGCTCAGCTGGTCATTGTTCCGGTGCTCCAGGTGGCGTTCAATGTGGTCGATGATTTCGCCAGCAGTGACCGTGGTGAAGGGGGCTTCGGCAGCACCGGCAAGGCGTGAAAAAACTTGAAAGCCAGATGTAAGCAAATTACGATCTACTTATAAGCTTTCGGAGCGGAATATGGGGGAGATCATGAACAAGTTATATGCGGGCGCTGCGCTGATGACCGCCTTTGTCCTGCCGGCCTATTCGGCCGACAAGGTGGACCTGGCGCGGGCAGAGGAAATCGTTTCCGGCCGCTGCTTCCTGTGCCATGGCCTGGAAGGTGAGGCGGCAAGTGCCGTGTTTCCGAGGCTGGCCGGGCAGCATTGGGAGTACACGGCCAAGCAGTTGGCGGAGTTCAAGTCCGGTAAACGCAAGAGCGAAACCATGCTGCCGCAGGTAGAAGAGCTTACGCCTGCCGAAATGAAGGCGCTGGGGCATTACTTCGAGAACAAGCAGGTTCCCGGGCGTGAGATCAAGGATGCCGAACTGGTGGCCGTCGGCAAGTTCGTCTTCCATCGCGGCAACCAGTTCACCGGCCTGCCCAGCTGTGCCAGCTGTCACGGCGTCAAGGGGCATGGAACGCCGCAGCTGCCCCGTCTGGCCGGGCAGCACCCGCGCTACACCGAAGATCAGATCAAACAGTTCAACAAGCGCGAGCGGACCAACGACAACGCGGTCATGCACACAGTGGCGTCCAAGCTTTCCGAACTCGAAACGCATGCCGTGGCAGCGTATATCGCAACGCTGGACTGAATTTCCCGATCACCGGACGAAAAAATGGCCACCCACGGGTGGCCATTTTCATGGGAAGCAAAAAATCAGGCCAGCATGTCTGCCCAGATGTTCTTTGCCCAGCCCATTGCTGCCTTGCCTTCCAGCTCGTTGCGCGCGGCGGAGACCCCGCCGGCACCCTTGACCGGTTGCACCAGCTTGCTTGCGGCATCGTACTGGTGAATCGAGGCAACGTGGATGGCGTTCTTGGCATCGACGAAGCTGTAACAGGTGTTCATCACCACCGGTGCCGGATTCGGTGCCTGGCCGGCGAGCAGGTTGATGATCGCGGCCGCGGCGAGTTTGCCGTGCTGGTTGGCCATGTGCCCGGATTTGGGCATGGTCGGGGCCGGGAAGATCGCGTCGCCGATGACATGGACGCCCGGGGTGCTGGTCGATTCCATCGACAGCCAGTCGATATCCACCCAGCGGTTGTTGACCAGCTTGATTCCCGACTGGCTGGCGATGTTGCCGGCGCGGTGCGGGGGAATCACGTTGAGCACGTCGGCCTTGAACTTGTCGAATTCGAGGATGGCCGTGTTGCTGGCGACCTCGACATCCTTGACCTCGCTGTTCGGGCGATACTCGAGTTGATCCTTGTACAGGTCGGCCCAGGCCTTCATGAACAGGCCCTTCTTGGATTGCACATCCTCGTTGGCATCAAGGATGACGACCTTGGACTTGGGCTTGTTCTTCTTGAAATAGTCGGCGACCACGCAAGCGCGCTCGTACGGTCCCGGCGGGCAGCGATACGGTGCCTTGGGAATGGCGATGGCAAAAACCCCGCCGTCCTTCATCGCCTCAAGTTGCTTGCGCAGGGCGATGGTTTGCGGACCGGCCTTCCAGGCGTGGGTGATCTTCTCCTGCGCGTCGGCGTTGTTCAGGCCGGGAATCTGGTCGAACATGAAGTCGATGCCCGGCGACAGCACGATCCGGTCGTAGCTCAGTTCGCCACCCTTGGCCAGCTTGACCGAGCGCTTGGCAGCATCGATGGCGAGTACGTCATCCTGCAGCACACGAACGCCCCACTTGCTCTTCAGGTTGTCGTAGCTGACCGTGATGTCCTCCATCGTCTTCGTGCCAGCGATCACCAGGTTGGAAATCGGGCAAGAAATGAAGTTCGGATTGCGTTCGATCAGCGTCACCTGAATGCTGCCCTCGCTCCACATACGCAGATATTTGGCCACCGTGGCACCGCCGTAGCCGCCGCCAACCACCACTACATGGCCACCGGCCTTGTTGCCGCCGGCGCAGCCGTAGAGGGAAGCCATGGCACCGGCCGCAGCGCCAACCTTGAGGAAATCCCGTCTTTTCATCAGCATCATTGTCGTATCCCCCTTATTTCTGTGCGGCGAAGTAGTCGGCGATCAGGTTCAACTGCTCGTCCGTATAGCCTTTGGTGATCTGGTGCATGATCGACGCCGGCTTGTCGCCGCTCTTGAAATCGGCCAGTTTCTGCAGCAGCTTGGCCTTGCTTTCGCCAGCCAGCGAATCAATGCCGGAGCCGGGGACCGCCTTGCCGTTGGTGCCGTGACAGTTGGCGCAGGTGGCGGCCAGGTTGCGGCCAAGATTGGGATCGGCTGCGTAGACACTGGCTGACGCCAGCAGGCCGATGGCGGCAATTGCAGTGAGTCGTTTCATCGAGACTTCTCCTTCCTCTGGGTATTGTCGATTGGCACGTGTCGCCTGAGTTTATAGGTCGTTTTGGCGGCAACGCATGCGGAAGGGTATAGCAGTTTTCGATTAATTACATGTTGCGTTGCAACAATATTAGTTGTTGACTATATAAATACTCAGTTATACATTGGCGTTGACCTAGATCAAAAAGAACGACATGGACGAGACAACCCAGGTATTCGAACAGGTGGCGCAGTACTTCAGTCTGCTGGCTGATCCGACGCGTCTGCGCATCCTCTCCAGCTTGTGCGGTGAGGAGCGGCCGGTACATGAGGTGGTTGACCAGGTCGGTCTGACGCAAGCCAACATCTCCCGGCATTTGAACATCCTCTACCGCGCCGGCGTGGTGGCGCGCCGGCGGGATGGCAATTCTGTGTTCTACCGCGTCGTTGATCCAAATTTTGTCGATATCTGCAGGACTGTCAGCATCACGGTCGCCAGCCGTGACATTGGCGAGCACCTGGGGATAAAGACCGAGCGTTGCAGTGTTTGAAGACAATCGAGCGGAGGGGGAAAAATCTCTATGAGTGATTTGGCAAAGCATCCGGGGCGCCTGCTGCGCGCACCGGAAAACTTCCTGACGGAAGAGCAGGTGAAGGCAGTGGCTGCGGGGCGTCGCAGTTTCCTGCGCAAGAGTTTCATGGCAGCTGGTGCGGCAATGGCCGCGCCTTTGGCGGCGCGCGCCGCCGAGGGTGATCCGGCCATCCTCAACCTGCCGGACTGGAGCAAGGCGCTGGGCATGCCGGTAGCGATGAATCCCTACGGCCAGCCGTCGAAGTACGAAAGCCAGTTGTTACGCCGTGAGTCGCCGGGCCTGACCCGGGTGCCGCAGGCCTCGGTGTCGTTCACGCCGCTGCAGGGCTTGTTCGGCATCATCACGCCGTCCGGCCTGCATTTCGAACGTCATCACCAGGGCTGGATCGATGTCGATCCCGCCGTGCATCGGCTGATGATCAACGGTTCCGATCCGGCTTTCCTGAAGAAGCCCAAGGTTTACACCATGGACGACCTGATGCGCCTGCCGTCGGTGTCGCGTATCCACTTCATCGAGTGCGGTGCCAACACCGGTCTCGAATGGGGCAACGTCGCCGTGCCGACCGTGCAATACACGCACGGCATGCTGTCCTGCTCGGAATTCACTGGCGTGCCGCTCAAGTTGCTGCTGGAAGATTGCGGCGTCGACTACAAGAAGGCTCGTTACGTGCTGGCCGAGGGTGCCGACGGTTCGTCGATGACCCGGACCATCCCCATGGAAATGGTCGAGAACGGCGAAGTGTTCGTCGCCTACGGCATGAACGGTGAAATGCTGCGGCCGGAAAACGGCTACCCGTTACGCCTGGTGGTGCCGGGCGTACAGGGCGTGTCCTGGGTCAAGTGGCTGCGCCGCATCGAAGTCGGCGACAAACCCTATGCGACCAAGGATGAGGCGGTGCACTACATCGATCTGATGCCGGACGGGATGCACCGTCAATACACCTCGATCCAGGAATGCAAGTCGGTCATCACCACGCCGTCCGGTGGTCAGCGTCTGCTGGAAAAGGGCTTCTACAACGTTTCCGGCATTGCCTGGTCGGGGCGGGGCAAGATCACCCGGGTCGACGTCTCTTTCGATGGTGGCGTCAACTGGCAGCAGGCGCGGATCGAAGGTCCGGTTCAGAACAAGGCGCTGACCCGTTTCAACATCAACTGGGTGTGGGACGGCAAGGCCGCCATGCTGCAGTCGCGCGCCATCGACGAAACCGGTTATGTCCAGCCGACCTACGGCCAGTTGCGTGCCGTGCGTGGTTCCAAGTCGATCTATCACAACAACGCCATCCAGACGTGGAAGGTGGATCAAAGCGGGGAGATCAGCAATGTTCAGGTTCTCTAAATCCATTCTCATCCTGGCCTTTGGCGTTGCCACCAGCGCGGCCTTTGCCTTCGATGGCTACAAGGGGATCGGCCGTCAGGCTACAGCCGCTGAAGTCAAGGCCTGGGACATTGATGTGCGTCCTGACTTCAAGGGCTTGCCCCAGGGGTCGGGTGACGTACAGCGTGGCAACGATTTGTTCGAAGAGAAGTGTGCTTCCTGCCATGGTTCCTTTGGTGAGTCGAACGAGGTGTTCACGCCGCTGATCGGCGGTACCACCAAGGACGACATCAAGAACGGGCGGGTCGGTGGTTTCCTGACCGACAGCATTCCCCAGCGCACGACCTTTACCAAGGTGTCGACCATCTCGACTCTCTGGGATTACATTTACCGGGCCATGCCGTGGACTGAACCCAAGTCGCTGAAGCCGGACGAAGTCTATGCGATCCTCGCCTACTTCCTGAACCTGGCGGATATCGTTCCCTCCGACTTCGTGCTGTCGGACAAGAACATTGCCGAAGTGCAGAAGTTGATGCCCAACCGTTACGGCATGACGACCGACCACGGAATGTGGCCGGGGGCGCCGGCGGCCAAGGGCGGTATCGGCAATGGCGGCAAGCCGGATGTGAAGAACGTCGCCTGCATGAAGGACTGCAAGAAGGAGGTCAAGGTCGGGTCGGTGTTGCCGGGCTATGCCCGTACGGCACACGGGAACCTGGAAGAGCAGAACCGGAATTTCGGCCCGGTGCGTGGTGTGCGTACCGTCGATTGAGCAAGGTATCAGACAGGGAAGCAGTATTTCCAATTTAGAGAGGAGAAGTCATGAACAATCAACGTCGTAATGTACTGAAGACCGGGACCGGCGCCGCCGTGCTCGGCGCGCTGGCAGCTGCTGGCATCATCAAGCCGGGCATCGCACTGGCCGAGTGGAACAAGGCCGCTTTCGAAGCAAAGAGCATGGCTGACACGCTGAAGGCGCTCGGCGCTGCGCAGCCGGCCGACAGCAAGGATGTTCAGCTGACCGGTCCGGATATTGCCGAAAACGGTGCCGTGGTGCCGGTTGGCGTGACCTCGGCGATCCCCGGAACGACGATGATGGCCATCCTGATCGAGAAGAACCCGAACGCGCTGGCGGCCAGCTTCACCCTGCCGGCCGGCACCGAAGCCAACGTTCAGACCCGGGTCAAGATGGGCCAGACCTCGAATGTTTATGCCCTGGTCAAGGCTGGTGACAAGTTCTTCCTGGCGACCAAGGAAATCAAGGTCACCCTCGGCGGCTGCGGCGGCTGATTCTTTACTGAATTCAAGGAGATAGATAAATGGCAACGAAGCCCATGCGAATCCGTGCCTCCGTCAAGGATGGCGTTACCGAAGTCAAGGCCCTGGTCGCCCACGAAATGGAAACCGGCCAGCGCAAGGATGCCAACGGCGCCGTCATTCCGGCCTGGTTCATCACTGAAATCACCGCCACGCACAATGGCAAGGTCGTTCTCTCCGGCGAACTCGGTACCGCCGTTTCGAAGAATCCCTACCTGGCCTTCCGTTTCAAGGGTGGTGCTGCCGGCGACAAGGTCGCCGTGTCCTGGAAGGACAACAAGGGCGAGTCGCGGACGGACGAAGTCGCTATCGCTTGATACCCGAAAGGGTATGGGTGCAGGCTGAGGGTGGCCGGCCTGCACCGATGTCGGCAAGGCGACGCAGAGCGCAACCGGCCTATGCTTAACCATGCAACGGAGGAGTTCATGAACAACAGGCTGAAAACACTGGCCCTGGCACTCTTGGTGTCCATTGTCGGGCAGGCGCAGGCAGAAGATACAAGCGCCAAACTGCTGGATGGCATCAACGAATATCGCGATGCCCTGGCGGACGGCAATCCTTCCGAACTGGTCGCAGCCGAAGGCGAGGAGTTGTGGAAGACCGCACGCGGACCGAAGAACGCGACCCTCGAACGCTGCGACCTCGGCCTCGGCCCCGGCGTCGTCAAAGGCGCCAGCGCCCAGCTGCCGCGCTATTTCAAGGATACCGGCAAGGTCCAGGACCTCGAGACGCGTCTGATGACCTGCATGGAAACGCTGCAGGGCATCGACCCCAAGGAAGTGATCAAGGCCAACTGGCTGAAGGGCGAACGCGAGAAGATGGCGGCGCTGGTGGCTTATGTCGTCACCCAGTCGAACGGTCACAAGATCAAGGTCGACATGCGGCCGC
>Ga0209794_1000674_pt1 | contig 41500 bp, 23 predicted proteins | sample EBPBio232013_DNA_FD_185869 | JGI IMG/M metagenome (GOLD analysis project Ga0209794, IMG submission 185869) | Wastewater treatment Type I Accumulibacter community from EBPR Bioreactor in Madison, WI, USA - Reactor 1_5/23/2013_ DNA (SPAdes)... | ecosystem: Engineered > Bioreactor > EBPR >... | reverse complement strand
AAGGTGAGGTCGAAATGGCATTTGCCGATGCGTCGGCAATGCCCCAGCACCAGCATCGCGCCGGTTTTGCGGGCGAGCTTGGCGGCAATGGCGAGGTTGCCCTTGTCATGCGGCGCGCGTCCGAACAGCGGGGCCATGGTGTGCCCCTCGCGCGCCTCATCCGGAAACATCGAGACGATGCCGTTGCTCTTGAGCACCTTGAGCGCCTGCCGGATGCCGGAATGGTCGGGCAGGATGGTGTTGACCCCGAAAGAGCGACGCACGCGCTCCACCACCGCACGCTCAAAAGCGTTCATCGGGGGGGCGATGATCGAATTGAGTTGCAGACCATTGGCCTGAAACACGGGGGAGAAGACTTCCCAATTTCCGGTGTGCACACACAGGCCGATCAGCGGGCGCTTGCCGTTTATCTCGCGCAGGGTTTCCACCCCATGCACGTTGATGCGCCCCTCCTTGAGAAAGCGGTCCATGACGGCAAATTCCGCGGCGACGCGGCCCACGCCATCGAGAAATTCCATCGCCATGGCATCCAGTTCGGCCTCGGTAGCTTCTGGCTTGTGTTGGCGCAGGTTCTTCTTGGCGTTCTCGATGATGTCGGGTCGCGCAACGCGCCCGTTGAAGCGAATGCCGGCCGAGCCGATGTCGGAGGCAACCTCCGTGGGCAGCAGCCGCAGCAGGTAGAAAAAGAACGCCTGAATGGCATCGGCCGCGCGGCCGCTTTGCGGGATCATGAGGAAATCTCGGCGAGAGAATCATCGAGAAAGTACCAGCGCGGAATGTTGCGCGCGATCACCGGCTCGATGAAGCCGTTGAGATAGGCCACATCCGCCAGCACATCCGCCTTGCCCGAAACCATCGGCAGCGCGAACGGCGCGGAGATATTCAGCTTAAAGCGGCAGGGCGCGATGCGCTCGGAATGGCAGATGACAAAGCGCGCGCCCGAATGACGTGCAAGGCGCGCGGCAATGGCGAGATTGCCCTTGTCGTGCGGCGCACGGCCGAACAGCGGCGCCATGCTCTGCCCGCCCCGCGCCTCGTCGGGGAAAATCATCACCACGCGCTTCTGGCGCAAGCGGCGCAGCCCCTCACGCGCCCCTGAAGCATCGGGCGAGAGCAGCTCCACGCCGAAATTCGCGCGGCTCGTTTCCGCAATCTCGCGCTCGAACGGGTCCTCCGGCGGGGCATAAAACGAGGTCAGCGGAATCCCGGCGTGCTGGAACAACGGCCCGAAGGTCTCCCAATTGCCCGTGTGCAACCCGAAGGCGATGATCGGCTCTTGGCCCGCAACAGCGCGAAAGGCCTCCAGCCCCTCAACCTCAAAGCGCCCCTCCGCGATGAAGCGCTCCATCACGGCATATTCGCCCATCAGGCGCCCAACGCCGTCAAGGAACTGCGCCACCATGGCCTCCAGCTCGGCCTCAGTAGCCTCGGGCTTGTGGCGCTTCAGGTTGGCCTTCGCGTTGGGGATGATGCCGGGGCGCGTGTAGGGCACCGATTTGCGCACGATGAACGAGCCGAAGGCCGAGGCCCAATCGCTCGGCATCCGCTTCATCAGGCCATGCAGCAGCGCGCTCACGTCACGCTCTCAAGCGGCCTTGGCGCGCGGGGCAGCGCGTTCCTTGGCCGTCACCGGCAAGCCGCCATCGGGGCGCAGGGTGAGGCGGCACACCGGCTCGGCGAGGTAGCCCGCGCGCGGGCGCACGGCGAAACGCTGCACCAGCGTGGCAAGACAGAGTGTGGCCTCCGCGAGGCCGAAGTTCATGCCGGGGCAGATGCGCGGCCCGAGCGCGAAGGGGAAATACACCAGCGGATTGATCCGCGCGCCGTTCATGAAGCGCTCCGGCATGAAATGCATGGGGTTCTCCCAGCAATCATAGTTGCGATGCATCAGCCACGGCGCGATCATGATGAGATCGCCTTTTTTGACCGGAATATCGCCGATCTGGTCGGCCTCGCGCGCCTGACGCGGCAGCAGCGGCACAGGGGGGTAAAGGCGCAGCGTCTCCTGCACCACGGCATCCGCCCAATGCAGGTTCGGCACATCGGCGAGCGTCGGCGCGCGATCCCCGCAGACAGCGCGGATTTCATCGAGCATCGCCTGCTCCACCCAGGGCGCATGGGCCAGGCAATAGAACGCCCATGTCAGCGTGGTGGCGGTGGTCTCGTGCCCGGCCATGAAGATGGTCGCGGCCTCGTTGCGGAGCGCCGTGACATCCAGCCCCAAGCCGGGGCTGCGCTCGGCGCGCTTGACCAGCAGGGCCACCATCGAGCCCTCATCGCCCTCGCCCGCGAGGTGATCGTTGATGACCTTCTCCACCACGGAATGCACCATGGTGACGAGGCGCTTCTTGCCCGGCCCGTGGAGGATCGGCCAGCCCTCATCCCAGCCGAGGAAATAGCCCAGATTGAAGTTATCGACCGCGTGCTGATACTTCGTGAAGCCCTCGATCACCTGATTGGCGGCGCTGGAGCCGAGGTTTCGCCCGAACACGGTCTGCGCGATGATCTCGGCGGTCAGCTCGGCCATGGCAGCGGTCAGCTCGAATTCCGCGCCGTCTTTCGCGGCCCAGCCATCGGCGAAATTGGCCGTCACCTGTTCCATGGTCGCGCCAAAGCTCGGCACGCGGGTCTTGTGGACGATATCGGCCACCAGCGGGCGGCGACGCTTCCATGTCTCGCCCTCGGAGATGAACAGGCCATCGCCGAGCAACACCTCCAGCGCGCGCCGCATCTGGGGCGATTTGCGCTCGAAGTTGGAATTCCTCGTCACGAAGACATATTTGATCCACTCCGGCGCATTCACGAAGATCACCTGCCGCCCGAGAATGCGGTGGGTGTCGATACCGTTGCGGTAGCTCCCCTCAACCCATGTATCGAGCAGGCTGTGGCGAGACCCCATCAGGATCTCGATGAGGTTCGGCATCTGCGTGCGCGGCTTGGGGTGCGGGGCGATGAAATAATCTGCGCCGCGTTCCTCGACGGTGGGGGAGGGGGTGTAAAGGTTGAACATGGGGTCCTGACCTTGTCACTGGCGTCGCGGGGAAACCCAGCGGCAGCGCATGAGAAAACGCCCGGTGGCAGGGCGCGCAATGCCGGGGAGTTGTCTCCCTCGCATGGGCGGCAAGGTCAAGTCCTTGACACCTGACAACCGCACCGAACGGGGTCAGCGCCCCAATTTCTGTTTGAAAACCCTGAGCAGGAAGGCGGGGTTGCCCAGCACATAGCGCCGCCAGAGACGGCCCGGCTCCAGTGCCAGCCGCCACACCCATTCCAGCCGGGCCGCGCGCACCCATTCCGGTGCGCGGATGGCCTCGCCGGCCAGAAAATCGAACAATGCGCCCACGCCGAAGGCGATATGGGCATGCGCCCCGTTGATGCAGCGCGCGATCCACTTCTCTTGTGCGGGATTGCCCATGGCCACCAGCAGAACATCCACCGGCTCTGCCGCAAGGTGTGCCAGAAGCGCCGACTCGCTCTGGGGATCAAGAAACCCATGCGAGAGCGCCTCAACCGAGTGCTGAGGGGCAAGCGAGCGCAATTTTTCGGCAGCCTTCTGTGCGACACCGGGCCGCGCCCCCACCAGCCCCACGCGCAGCGGTGTCGCGCTGGCGCGCAGCAGCGCGGGGATGAAATCGGTGCCGTTGAGGTTGGCCGGGAACTTCGTCCCGTAGAGCAGCTTCGCCCCGATATCGACGCCGATGCCGTCGGGCAGGATCAGGAATTGCGGCAACACAGCCGCAAAGGCCGCATCACGCGCGGCCTCATTGACGAAATGCGCATTGGCAAAGCCGACCTTGACATGCGCCTTCGTCGCCATGACCTGCCCCAGAAAGCGCAAGGCTTCCTCGTGCGTCGGGCCGGAGATCTGCACCGGGCCGATCAGCATGCAGGGGGCAGGAGGGGAGAGGGGAAGTATCGGCAAGTCGCTGGTGCTCACGCGCATCTCCCGCTCGGTTTGACAATGTAATGACATCTGCGCCGCGTAACCCGAGACGGGCAAAGTCGTACGGACCACGTTCATCTCAGCAATGGGTAAATATCCTTTTGATGCATCACCCGACAGGATGCGGTAAGGCGAGGCAAGATGAGCGAATGCTCACCAAGCATTTCCTGCGAAGACCATGGTTGTTCGGGTGCCCTGCAAGCTTGCCTAGAAGACAACCCTCGGACTATGTCAGGGGCAGAACGCTCAGAAGAGGAATCATGTTGATGTTTGACGAGGCCAAGGAAGCGCGGATCAGGCCCGTGATCTTGTGTGGCGGGTCCGGTACCAGGCTTTGGCCCGCCTCGCGCGAGAGCATGCCCAAGCAGTTCGCCGTGATTTTCGGTGATCGCTCGACCTTTCAGGAAACCCTGATCCGTGTCTCGGATCCTGCGATTTTCGCCCGGCCCGTGGTGGTGACCAACAAGGCGCATCGTTTTCTGGCGGAAAAGCAGATGAAGGATATCGGCATTGAAGCCGATGTCATACTCGAGCCCGTGGCCAGAGACTCAGGGCCCGCCATCCTCGCGGCCAGCCTTTTTCTGGAGGAGCGCACCCCCGGTGCCCTCGCCATTGTTCTGGCCGCTGACCATCTCGTGCGGGATGTCGAGGGCTTTCGCACCTGCGTGAAGCAGGGTGTGAAGGCCGCGCAGGCAGGACGCATCGTGACCTTCGGCATCCAGCCGACCCAGCCAGCCACCGGCTATGGTTACATCGAGGCCGGCGCGGCGGTGGAAGGTTCCGCTCAGGAAGTTCGCCGCTTCGTGGAAAAGCCCGATGCGGCAACCGCGATGGAGTATCTCAACAAGGGATACCTCTGGAATTCGGGCAACTTCCTCTTCGCCCCTGCCACGGTCATTGCCCATTATCAGGCGGCCGATGCGGCGAGCGTCGATCTCGTCCGGCAGGCGATCGCGAAGGCGGATGTCGATCTCGATGCGCTGGAACTCCAGCAAGAAGCCTTCGAAGCCGCCCGCAAGATCTCCTTCGATTACGCGGTGATGGAAAAGACCCAGTCTGCCGCCGTGGTTCCCGGCGCGTTCGGCTGGTCCGATATCGGTGGTTGGGACGCCCTCTGGGACATGTCGGACAAGGACGAGAACGGCAATGCGCTGCAAGGGCGCGTGACGGTGCTCGACAGCGCCAACAACTATGTCTCCAGCGAGGACCGTCTGGTTACCCTGCTGGGCGTGGAAGACATGGTCGTTGTCTCCACCCATGACGCGGTGCTCGTTGCCTCGCGCGAGAGTGCGCCCAAGGTGAAGAATCTGGTCGAGAAGATGCGCGCGAGCGACATCCCCGAAGCCAATACCGCCAGTCGCATGTATCGTCCCTGGGGCTGGTATCAGACCCTCGAGATGCAGGGTCGTTTTCAGGTCAAGCGCATCGTCGTTTACCCCGGCGGGCGTCTTTCGCTCCAGAAGCATTTCCACCGCGCCGAGCATTGGGTTGTCGTGCGCGGCACCGCCCGCGTCACCGTGGGCGATATCGTCAAGGAAATGACCGAGAACCAGTCGGCCTATATCCCGCTGGGGGCGGTGCATCGTCTGGAAAATCCGGGCAAGATCGATGTCGAGATCATCGAGGTCCAGACCGGGGCTTACCTCGGCGAGGATGACATCGTGCGCATCGAGGACGTGTACAACCGGACCTGACCGCAGGGCGCCCGATCAACGCTCTCCGCCGCGCCGCTGGTGCAGCACCGGCGGCGAGCGGGGCTAGAGCGTTTCAAGAAAACCGCTGGCGCGCCGCATATGGTCCGTCCAGCGGTTGGGAACAAACGAGGCCACGCGCATCCTCTCGCGCGCGGCCTCCTCGCTGGACAGCAGCGTATTGACGGCATCGATCCACGGCCCGGCTTGCGTGGGGCTGAGGTATCGGCCAAAGGCACCGGCCGCCTCCCGATGCGCCGGAATATCGGACAGAACCGCAGGCACGCCCATGGCCAGCCCTTCCACGGGGGGCAAGCCGAATCCTTCTGCGAAGGAGGGCATCAAGGTTGCACGCGCGCCGGCCATGAGATCCGCGAGGGCCGGGCTCGCCAGCCCCTCTGCAAAAACGACGCGTCGTTTCAGGGCGGGCTCGCTGCGCAAGGGCGCCAGAATCTCATCGGCCCGGAACCCCGCCCCGCCCGCCATCACAAGATAGGGCGCGTTTTCGCCATGCTGGCGCAGGATCTGCCGCCAGACCTCCAGAAGCAGCGCATGGTTCTTGCGCGGCTCGACCGCGCCGCACATCACGAAATAGGGCTGATCCAGCGGGAGAGGCTGGCCAGCGCGGGCGGCATGGAACACATCGTCAATCGGCAGGGGATTGGCAAAAACCGGCAGCGCGCCTTTGCCGCGCTGGGTCAGCAGGGCGTTGATGGAAACCCCGGCGGCTGCGGTCGGGGTGATCAGGGCATGGGCGTGCCGGGCGACGGCGGCCAGAATTTTCTCATAGCTGCGCACCGCGGCCGGGGCCACCATCTGCGGAATTTCCAGCGGAATCGCGTCATGCACGAAGAAAACCGGGGCGATATCCGGCCGCGCCTTGCGCCAGTTGAAGGTGCCGGGCACCGTCAATCCGAAGTGCCCCACATCGAGATAAATGGCGTTTTGCGGCATGCGGGAAACGGGGCGCCCGAACTGAAGTCCATCGGCCAGCAGGACGTGCCGGATGCGCCGCCAGCCCTCCATATCGGGGATGTAGCGACGCGGTCTGGGCATGGGGAGCGGCGTTTCCGGCGCATTCAGGCGCGCGAGAAACGCGTGAAAAGCAGGGTCTTGCGTCGTCGGAAGTTCCTCGCGCCAGAGGGATCGCAGGCGCTGGAGGCCGGGGATGATGGTATCCCGGCTGAAGCAGCGCATGCCGATCAGGGTGGGCATGACGCCCACGACATCCTCAGGCCAGTGGTCAAGAAGATAGCTCAAATAGCCGAAGTCGATCCGGTCGATGCCGCGCGGCGTGGACTGGATCGCGCCCATCACGAGGCGGAAGAGATTGTAGGCAATGGGGCGGCGAGCCATAAAACCTCGTGTGCAACGCTGGCGCGCCGGGCGCGCTGTCGGCCTCAACCAGCATGCCAGTATCAGCCGGAAACAAAAGGGTGGCTATCCGTTGAAGGTGCGCCGATACCAGTCGACGAAGGCGCTCAGGCCACTCTTCACATCGGTCCTGGGGCGGCGGCCTGTCAGATGGTCCAGCAGGGTGGCATCGGCGAAGGTCTGCACCATATCGCCGGGCGGTAGGGGCTTGAAGACCTTCCGGGCTTCCTGACCCAGCGCCTCCTCCAGGGCACCAATGAAGTCTGTCAGTTTGACCGGCGCGCCCGCGCCGATGTTGACGAGGCGATAGGGCGCTGCGGGGGAAAGCGTATCGGAGGGGTGCGGCACCAGCCCCGACCGCTGCGCAACGCCCGGCGGCGGGCAGGCTGCCAGATCCAGAATCGAGGTGACGAGGTCGTCGATGAAGGTGAAATCGCGCCAGCAATCGCCATTGTTGTAAACGGTGATCGGCTCTCCCTTCAGGATCGCCTTGGTGAAAAGATAATACGCCATATCCGGGCGGCCCCACGGCCCATACACCGTGAAAAACCGGAAAGCCGTGGTCGGCGTGCCGTAAAGATGGGCGTAGGAATGCGCCATCAGCTCCATCGCGCCCTTGGAGGCGGCGTAAATGGTGACCGGGTGAACCGCGTTATCCGTCTCATGGAACGGATAATGCGTATTGGCCCCATAAGCGGAGGAGGTGGAGGCCAGCAGCAGATGCTGCACGCCGCCGCAGGCGCGCACCGCCTCCAGAATGTTGAACGAGCCGATGATGTTGGACTGGATATAATCGCGCGGGGCTTCGAGTGAATGACGCACGCCGGCCTGCGCCGCCAGATGCACCACCACGTCCGGCTTGAACGCCGAGAACAGGGTGCTCAGGCGTTCCATATCCTCCAGCGGGAGGGTTTGGGCGTCATAGCGCGAGAACTCCGCCAGAACCGCGCGGCGACGCTCTTTCAGCGTCACATCGTAATAGCTGTTGAGGTTGTCGATCCCCAGAACCTCATGCCCGGCTTCCAGCAGACGCCTTGCGACATGAAAGCCGATGAAACCGGCATCTCCTGTGATCAGATAGCGCATGGTCTGCTCCCGTTCCGGCGCATGGGCGCCCGCGCCCTTCTAGAGCATCTCGGGTAGTGCCGCCTAGCCGTGCAGACGCACCTTAAAAGACAAAGGCGCTGCCGGGGCAGCGCCTTGCGGATAGATCAGCGGGCCGCGCGGCGCGGGGCGGGGGCGGGTTCTTCCTCCGGCACTACGCGCAGAACCTCGCGCGCAAGGCAGGGGGCGAGATCCGCTTCCGGGAGCGGCTTGGAGTAATAGTAGCCCTGCAGGTAATCGCAGGCGATGCCCTGAAGGAAGGCGACTTCCTCGGCGGTTTCCACGCGCTCGGCCGTGAGCTTGAAGCCGAGGTTGCGCGCCAGCGCGCCCATCGAGCTGAGGATATGGCGGGCCCCCGCATCGCGGTTGATGGCGGCCACGAACGAGCCGTCGATCTTGATCTTGTCGAAGGGGAAGCGCCACAGATAGCTGAGCGAGGAATAGCCCGTGCCGAAATCATCGAGCGCGATCTGCACGCCGATGGCCTTGAGCTCGTTAAGGGTCTCGATCACCGTTTCGGGCTGCTCGATCAGGATGCTTTCGGTGAGTTCCAGTTCCAGCTGATGCGGGGCAAGGCCGGAGCGCTCGAGCGCCTTTTTCACGTCGCTCGCGACCCGGTTGGTGGCGAACTGGCGCGAGGAAAGGTTGACCGACACCGTGTAATGGCGCGGCCATGTGGCGGCGACGCGGCAGGCCTCGTTGAGCACGAAGAGGCCGATTTCCCCGATCATGCCCTTCTTTTCCGCCAGCGGGATGAAGCGCAGTGGCGGAATCATGCCCTTGGTGGGGTGGCGCCAACGCACCAGCGCTTCAAAGCCCGCGATCTTTTCCGAATCCGTGGTCACGATGGGCTGGAAATGCAGTTCCATCTCGTTGCGGCTCACCGCATTGGCAAGATCCGCCTCCAACTCACGCAGCTCGCGCTCGGCCGAATCCATGTCGGGCGTGAAGAAGCGATAGGTGCCGCGCCCGCCCTGCTTGGCGGCATAGAGCGCCAGATCCGCCTGATGGTGCAGCATTTCCGCCGTGCCCGCGCCATCGCTGGCCAGACCGATGCCGATCGAGGTGCCGACGCGCGCCAACTTGTCCTCGATGTGGAACGGGGTGCAGATCGACTCGATGATCGACTCCGCCAGCGCCCCCAGGCGCTCATGCGAGCAATCCCCTTCAATCAGCACGCAGAACTCATCGCCACCCAGACGCGCCAGCAGGCAACCCGAGGGCAGCAGCGCTTCAAGACGCTTGACCACCTCGATCAGCAGCGCATCGCCCGCCTGATGGCCCATGGTGTCATTGACAGCCTTGAAGCGGTCGAGGTCCATATAGAACAGCGCGAAGGGGGTGTCGTTGAACTCATACGAGATGATCGCCTCGGTGAGTTCCTCGTTGAAGCGCGCGCGGTTGAGGGCGCCGGTGAGGCTGTCGTGGTGCGCAAGGTACGCCACGCGGCCCGCCGCGATCTTGGATTCGGTGATGTCCGAGCAAACGCCGTGGAAGCCGGCGAAATGGCCCGCATCATCGTAAATCGGCTCGCCCGTCACCTTCCACCAGAAGGTTTCGCCGTTGCGATCAAGGCGAATCTCGACATCGCGGAAGGGAACTTCGCCCTTGAACGAGAGGAAAATTTCAAGGAACGGGGTCGAGCGGCCCGAAATCATGCGCAGCAGCGCGAGGGCAGAGGAGCCGTCGAGGCGCTCGGGCGGAAGGCCCGTGACCTCGGCAAAACGCGACGAGACGCGCAGGAAGCGCCCCTTGGAATTCACCTGCCACAGCCAGTCGGAGGCGTTTTCCTCGAAGCTCTTGAGGAGCATCGAGACGACCTGCTTCTGCTCCACCGCCTCATATTCGGCGGTGAGGTTCGCTACGAAGATACGCGCATGCGAGAGCGGGGCGGCCAGAATGACCGGCAGATACACCAGCAGCATGAAGGCGAGCGTCCACTCGGTGAGGCCGGGGAACTGAAGCAGCGAAACGAGAGCCCCCGCCACGATGGGCGAGACGAACGCAATGGCCACCTGCGGCAGCGGGGACATGGCAAAACCGCCGGCCCCGATAATGCCCGCGATCAGCGAGGTGACGATATGCTGGTGCGACGCCGTGCCGACCATGGAGGTGAGAAAGGGCAGCAGGCCCCACAGGATGCCGAGCGTGAAGGCATTGCCGACGGCGCGCTTGAGCGCACGTCGGGAGATGCGGCGTGCCGGCGGCAGATGGCGGCGCGACAGATAGGCGCGATAGGCCGACATCACGACCAGCCCGACAGCAAGGCACCATGCCGGAATCAGAAGATTGCCGGAGTCTCTCCAGAGAATATATCCCGCAGACAACGCGCAGATCAGGCTGCCGACCGTCATGATGGGCGTCAGGCGCACGATCGAGGCAAGCTGATCGGCGCGCATACGCTCCTTCATTTCAGGACGGTGCTGGTCCAAACCGACCTGCTTGTCCAAGTACGCCGAAATCGCCGCGAACACGTTCCACCCCAGGCTTCTGCGCGAGATAATCAAGCGTATATCGTGGCGGCGCAGGGTGAACGAATGCCTACCACAGCACATAGAGCGCCCGGAAAATTCCAACAGGTTTAATGGGCTGTTGCGCCTGCACGATCAAGTTGAACCCCCTTGTCGATGAATTTTGTCCTAAAATCCGGGAGATGATCCTGAGATCGGCTTTACGGACGGTAATCCAAAATTGTGAAATTGCACGCTAGGGTTGCGGTTAAAATTGTGACGAACCGTGATGAACAAGCTCGTTTTTTCCATCTTCCTCATCGTCAGTGCGCTCAGCGCAGCGGCCCTGCAGCAAGAGTTGGCACTGCACACAGCGCTTGATTCGTTCATCGGCGATCAATTGCGCACGCCCCATTTCAGCCAGCTGGCGACGCTGGTGGAGTCGCATCACCGGGCCTTCAAGCTGATGGGCTTTGCCGTCATCATCGTGCTGGGCCTGTTTGCTTTCCTGCTGCTGCGGTTGCTGCGTGCAGACAGGCTGGCCCGTGGACGTCTGGAGCAGGCCTTGGGGGAGCGCGCTGCCGCAGACGCCGCCTGGCATCAGCTGGATGAAGCGATCGAGGCGCTCTCGGAGGGCTTTGTGCTGTATGATGCCGAGGATCGGCTGGTGCGGGCCAATCGTAAATACCGGGAATTTTACGCCGACTCCGCCCATTGGATCATCCCCGGAGCCCGCTTCGAGGACATCGTGCGCCGCGGGGCTTTGGCGGGGCAGTATCATGAAGCGGCCGCCGATCCTGAAGGCTGGGTCAAGGAGCGTATGGCCCGCCGTGCCATCATGCGCACGCGGGGGCAGGCTCCCTTCGAGCAGCAACTCACCGACGGGCGCTGGCTGATGATCTCCGATCGGGCCATGAGCAATGGGGGCACGGTGGGGATCCGCACCGATATTACCGAACTCAAGCGGCATATGGGCGCTCTGGAGCGTGCGCGCGAGGAGCTGCGCCTCGAGAGTGCGCGCGCCCGTGCTCTCGCGGAGGCGAACCGGCAGGCCTACAAGCTGCTGGATGATGCGATTGCCGCCTTGAACGAGGGCTTCGCGATCTGGGACAAGGACGATTGTCTGGTCACCTGCAACGAACGCTATCGTCAGCTTTACCCGCCGGCGGCGCCCATGTTGGTGCCCGGCGTGCAATACGCTGATTTCGCCCGTACGGTGATCTCGTCAGGGCATTTTTCCGTACAAACCAGTGTCGAAGCGGCGATCGCAGAGCGTGTCCGGCGCCGGCGTGACGGCTCGGGTGAAAGCGTGATCGAGCAGTTCGGCGATGGTCGTTGGGTCAAGATCACCAATCGCCCGGTGGTGGGGGGCGGTATCGTCACGGTCTTCACCGAGATCACCGAACTCAAGACACGCGAAATCGAGCTGACGCGGGCGCGAAACGATCTGGAAGCGCAAGCGGCCAACATGCGCGAGCTCAAGGAAATGGCGGAGGCCGCCAACCATGCCAAATCCGGGTTTCTGGCCATGATCAGCCATGAGATCCGCACGCCGATGAACGCCGTATTGGGCCTTTCGGCGTTGCTGGCGGAAACCGCGCTGACGGCGGAGCAGCGCCGCTTCGTCGAGGGAGTGGAGGAGTCGGGCGTTCACCTGATCGGCCTGATCAATGACCTGCTCGATTTCTCGCGCCTCGAAGCCGAGAAGTTCACGCTCGATATCGCCCCGGTTTCCCTGCGGCAGGTGGTGGGCAGCGCCATCCGCATGATGCGCGTGCTGGCCGAGCGCAAGGGGCTCGCGCTCAACGTTGAAATTGATCCCACGCTGCCCGATGGCGTGGAAATGGATGCCGCGCGCGTCAATCAGGTGCTCATCAATCTCATCGGCAACGCCATCAAGTTCACCCCTCAGGGGTATGTCTCGCTGCGGGTTTCGGGGCAGGTGCAGCCCGACGGCCGTCTGGCGCTGGATATGCTCGTGCAGGATACCGGGTCGGGCATTCCGCCCGAGGTCGCCGAGCGCCTCTTCCAGCCCTTCGAGCGGGGCATGGCGCATGAGAGGGGGGGCATCAGCGGCACCGGCCTCGGGCTGGCGATCACCCGGCGGCTCGTGGCCCTGATGGGAGGCGCGGTAACGCTGGAGCCGGGCGGGATAGGCGCGACCTTCCGCGTCACCTTCGTGTTCAACCGGGCGCGCGTGTCGCTCGCGCCGGTCGAGACCCTGCCCGTCATGCCGGGCGCGGGGCGTGCGCTCCATGTGCTGGTGGCCGAGGATACACCGGCGAGCCAGTTGGTGATCTGCACGCTGCTGGAGCGGCGCGGGCACCGTGTCACGCTGGTGCCCGATGGTGCGCAGGCGCTGGCCGAGGCGAAGCGGGGCGGCTTCGATCTGATCCTGCTTGATATCCAGATGCCCCACCTGTCCGGGCTGGACGTGGTGCGCGCCATCCGGGCGTTGCCTGCACCGCTCGGCAGCGTGCCGGTGGTGGCCCTTTCGGCGCAGGTTTACCCGGCGGATCGCTCGGCGAGCGATGAGGCGGGCTTTGACGATCATCTGGGCAAGCCGCTGCGCATCGCCGAACTGGATCGCCTGATCCAGCGCGTCGCGCATGGCGATTTTTGGCGTGGGGGCGCGCCGTTGGAAGAGGAGCAGGAGATGGAAAGCCATGGAGGCGATACGGACGAGCGGACCGGCATCCGCGAGGCCGTCTCCGAGTTGCATGCCATGACGGGAGATGCCGCAATCGTGGAGCTTCTCGATCTGGCGCTGTCCAACATCGATGAGGAAATGGGGCGCCTCAACGAGGCGAGCCTTGCCGCGGATGCCGCGCGCATGCGTCAGGCCGCGCACAAGCTGGCCGGCGTGCTCGCGCAATACGGCGCGGCTTCCGCAGCAAGGCTTGCCGGTGCCTTCGAACGGACGGAGGAGGCCAACCTTCCGGCGCAGATGGCGGAGGTCTGCGCGGCCATTGACCGGGCGCGCGCACACCTCATGGAATCGCGGGCCGAAGTCGCGGCCTGAGCGGAACTTATCCCCCCTCGCGCCGCCCCCCTTACACTCGCGCCATGGTGATCGGGCCTCAGGCCCCTGCGCGGAGCGAAGACATGTCGAACACCCCCAATCTCCAGCTTCCCTATGTGGCGGCGGGCCAGTCGCAGAAGCACGTCACGGTCAATGAGGGGCTGCGCGCGCTGGATGCGCTGGTGCACATGGGCGTTGCCTCGCGGGGGCAGGCGAGCCCGCCGGCGAACCCGGCCGAGGGGCAGCGCTATCTGGTGCCCGCCGGTGCGACAGGGACCTTTGCCGCGCACGCGGGTGACATCGCGGCATGGCAGGACGGCGGCTGGCTTTTCTACGCGCCGCGCGCGGGCTGGCTGAGCTGGGTGGCGGATGAGGCGCTGCTGCTGGCCTATACGGGTGCCGGCTGGGTGATTGCTGCGGGCCAATATCAGAACCTGCCGATGGTCGGCATCAATGCCTCTGCTGACACCACCAATCGTCTGGCGGTCTCGGCCCCCGCCACCTTGCTCAATCACGCGGGCAACGGACATCAGGTCAAGGTCAACAAGGCCGCCAGCAGCGAGACCGCCAGCCTGCTCTTCCAGTCCAACTGGTCGGGGCGCGCGGAAATGGGCCTTGCTGGCGACGATCGCTTCCGGCTGAAGGTCTCGGGGGATGGGGCCAACTGGGCCAATGCGCTGGAGATCGCGCCCGGTGGCACGCTCGGAATCGGGACCGGCGCGGGCAACGCCGCCGTGACTCTGGCGGGGGCGATTCGCCTGGCGGCCTATCCTGTTGCGGGGCTGCCCTCGGCCTCCGGGATGGGGGCAGGGGCCATTGTGATGGTGAGCAACGAGAGCGGCGGCGCAGTGCCAGCCTTCTCCGATGGCACGCTCTGGCGGCGATTCACGGACAGGGCATTGGTGTCGTGAAAATAGCGTTAACGCTGTTGCTGAATTGCCGCCATGCGCAACCAATCGGTGATAGTCTGGTTCCCATTGCTTGGTTAAGAGGGTAGGAACTTCGTAAGATTCTGATGTCGGTTTCGGGTTGGGGCGTGATGTTCAATTCATCATTTAAAATGGCACTCGCAGGCGGCCTTCTGGCCGCGATTCTGGGGGGGTGCTCGACGCTTCCCTCTGCGGGCCCCACCACGGCCGAAGTGACCTCCTCCGCGCAGGACGGTGACAACGTCCGCTACATCCTGCGCGATGTCGACGAATCGATTGTCTCCATCCTCTCCGGCTTCCGCAATCGCTCGTTCGCGGGCAGCTTCGGCGATCATCGCCCGCCGCCCTACCAGCGCATCGGCATCGGCGATGCCGTCAATGTCACCGTGTGGGAAGCAGCCGCCGGCGGCCTGTTCTCCTCCCCCGCGATTGACCGCAATTCCACCGGTGCACGCTCGGCCGTGATCCCGGAACAGATCGTCGCCAAGGATGGCTCGATCACCGTGCCCTACGCCGGGCGCATCCGCGTTGCCGGGCTCACCACCCCCGAAGTCGAAAAGCGGATCGTCGCGCAGCTGACCGGCAAGGCGATCGAACCGCAGGCCCTCGTCACCGTGCCGCAGGGGCTTTCCAACTCCGCGACCGTGCTGGGTGAAGTTACCAACGGCGCCCGCGTGCCGCTCTCCGTGCGCGGCGAGCGCATCATGGACGTGGTTGCGATGGCGGGCGGTGTTCGTGCGCCGACCTACGAGACCTTCATCTCGCTCCAGCGCGGGGGACGCACCGTTGCGGTGCCGATGCAGCGCGTCGTCTCCGATGCGCGCGAGAATATCTACATTCACCCCAAGGACGTGATCACCGTAGTGCGCGATCCGCAGACCTTCTCGGTCTTCGGCGCCGCCGGGCGCAACGCCGTTGTGCCCTTCGAGGCCGCAGGCATCACGCTCGAAAAGGCGGTGGCCAAGGCTGGTGGTCTGGTGGACAACCGCTCCGATCCCTACGGCGTCTTTCTTCTGCGCTTCGAGAGCGTAGAAGTGGCGCGCCGGCTGGATCCGAATTTCGCGTTTGCCGCCAGCGACACCCGCGTCCCCGTGGTCTATCGCCTGAATCTGCGCGATGCGCGCGGCTATTTCCTCGCCCAGACCATTCAGGTCCGCAACAACGATATGCTCTACATCGCCAATGCGCCGCTCAATGAGCTGCAGAAGGTGCTTCAGCTCTTCGTGGTGGCTGCCCAGCCGGTCGCCAGCGCAGCAACGATCGCCGCAGGCTTCTGAGGGACGGTATGACCGGCGTTGCGCAAGCCCCGGTCGCCCTCATCTCCGGGGGCTCCAGCGGCATTGGTCTCGAGGTCGCGCGGCTTCTTCGCCAGCGCGGCTTTGATCTTCATCTCGCAGCACGCGATGAAGCGCGCCTCAGGCTCGCTCATGACGATCTGGCCTCGGGCGGGGGTGGCGCGATCGCGCTTCATACGCTTGATGTGAGCGATTCTTCTGCCTGTGCGCGCCTCGTCGAGGATATCCTCCGGGACAAGGGGCGAATCGACTGGCTGGTGACCAGCGCCGGCATGGTTGAACCCGGCATGGCGCTCGATCAGGACCTAGATGTCTTCCGGCGTCACATGGATACCAATTATTTCGGCACACTCCATCTGGTGCATCCCGTGGCGCGTGCCATGGCTTCGGCAGGTAGGGGGCGGATCATGTTGATCTCGTCAGCGGCGGCCTTCACCGGCATCGTGGGTTATGCGGCCTATTGCCCCTCCAAAGCCGCCGTCAAGGCGCTGGGAGAGGCATTGCACGTCGAGCTTGCCCCCAAGGGGGTCAGTGTCAGCATTGCCTTCCCGCCCGACACGGATACGCCCCAACTGGCCGCGGAGCAGGCCACCAAACCGGAAGTGACCAAGCGTATCACGGCCGGCGGCGGCGTGCTTTCCGCGCGGCAGGTTGCCAAAGCGCTTGTCGTGGGAGCTGAAGCGGGGCGCCTTGTGCTGGCTCCAGGCATGCTGATGCAGCTCTTCGCCTGGGCGCATAGCCTCTACGCGCCGTTTTTCATCAAGCGCCAGAAGCAAATCCTTGAAACTGCCGAGTGAACGGGGCACAGCAGCCCTGCTGAACAGCGCCCCTTCAAGCGAGGTCTAACATGTTGGTCACCGCCTTTGGTGTCGCAACCGAATACGGTGGTTTCGGGCTTCAGGTCGTCAAGGCTCTGATGAGTGCGGTCCATCCCGATGGGCATTTCGTGCCCTGCAACACCCTGGACGAACTCAAGACGTCGCTTTCGGGGCGTCGCGTGTCCAGCATCTTTCTTTATTCGGAACTTCCGGAGAAGAACCTTGTGCTGATTTCCCGCAAGGTCAGCAGCAAATCCATTGTTTTTTATGAAGATCCGCGCCGGGTCGTGGAATATGCGCTGGATGTGCGTCGAAGGAGCTTTCTGGAGGGGGTGCGTCTGACATCCTGCAACATGGCGGCGCTGGCACTTCCCTTGGCGAACCCGGAAGCATTGATCCTGCCTTACGCGGCGATACCCTCGCTGGAGGCGATGGTGGCGCAGATCATCCGCTATCTCGGGCTCCAGATCACCCAACCCCAGCTCGATGCGGTTGCAGCCCAGTTGCAGCTTGACGGCGAGCGGCCATTCCGTCGGACCCTGATGGACGCCATGCGCCGCATCCTACCGGAAGAGATCATCTTCCATCGCCGTCCGGACGTGCTCGAACCCGCCAATGCCGACCTCGTTCACGCAATCATCGCCACGCGCGAGGATATCAGCCCGACCGGGGTGACGCGCGAGATGGTGTGGCCGAACACCTTGTTCCTGGGGCAGGACAACCGCCGGAATGTGACGGCCTGCGAGGGGGAGTGGCTGGAGATGGTCGGCCCGGCGCGATATCTCTATTTCGGGCCTTATCTCAATCTGGCGGCTGGGGTGTGGTCGATGAAGGCCGAGCTGCGTGTTCGGGGCAACAAATCCGGCGGAAAAGCCGAGTTCGACATCCTTCAGGATGGCGAATGCCTCGCCATCGGCAGCTTCGATATTCCGGTTCAGGGGGTCTTCGAAATCACGTCCGACATCGTCAACGAGCACCCGGAAAAGCCGTTGGAGATGCGCTTGCTGATGAAGGAAGGCGCGATCGACGGAGAAATCATTCTGGATCGCGTGCGCTGGCGGCACGGAGAATCGGCCTTCATGCAGCGCGCGTGACGCGCGCTGCATGTCTTCGGGAGGCGAGGCCTCCGTGCGTCAGACGACTTCGATTTCCGGGAAGGGGAAAATCATCTTGCCGCCGCGCGCGAGATATTCCTTCTCGCGGCGCAGGATGCCTTCCTTGAAGTGCCAGGGCAGCACGAGGAAGTAATCCGGGTTCATGGCCCGCGCTTCGGCCTCCGAGATGATCGGAATATGCGTGCCGGGCGTGTAGGCGCCAAACTTGTCCGGGTTGACTTCGGCAATGGCCTTGATGTCATCCTTGGTGAAGCCGCAGAACTGCAGCACCACATTGCCCTTGGTCGAGGCGCCGTAGCCCAGAACGGTCTTGCCCGCATCGTTGAGCGCGCGCACGAGGCGAACCAGATCCTCGCGGTGACGGAAGACGCGCTCCTCGAAATCGCGGAAGGGCTTGGGCGTGCCCAGACCCATGCGCTCTTCCTGCTCCAGCAGCCAGTTGACGACGGCATCGTTGGTCTTGATCGCGGTGTTCGAACGCTTGGCGGCGGTAACGGCAAAGCTGCCGCCGTTGACCGCGTTGAGCACGACATCGACGATCTTGAGGTCGACGGCCTCCAGGATGCGCTTCACCACGCCGAGCGAGTAGTATTCGAGATGCTCGTGGCAAATGGTGTCGTAGGAGTTCAGGCGCAGCATCGAGGGCATATAGCTCTGCTCGAAGTGCCAAACACCATCGTCCGCAAGGATCGAGGCAATCTGGCGGGCAAATTCCACCGGAGCGTCCAGATCATAGAACATCGCGATGGAGCTGACGATCTTGGCCGGCTTGCGCTCGACCGAGTGGAACGCATCGGCCGAGAAGAAATCCGGCACCAGCGTAATATCTTCAGGGTAATACTGCTTGAATTTGACGCCGGTGGGGTCGATGCCGATTCGGCGCAGGCCCTTGGTCTGATAGGCCTTGAGCGTGGTGGCGTCATTGGCACCGATATCGACGATCACATCGCCGGCAACCGGGGCGACCATGCGCTCAAGATAGGCCACCTTGTCCGTCAAATGCTGAACCATCGACTGGTTGAGCCCCGAGCGGTAGCCATAGTTCTCGCCGTACATTTCGGACGGCTCATAGGAGTGGGCCAGCTGAAGCAGACCGCTGTCCGGGCACCAGACCAGTTCCAGAGGACCGGTCGTGATCTTGTCCTGCGGGCTCTTGGGGAACACGCCGGTCAAAGCCTGGTGACCCAGATTCAGAACCGAGACAAGATTCTTGCTGCCGGAGATGCGGCATCCGCTGATCGCGCGGTAATTCGTCATACTATGTCCTCAAGCTTCCTGTTTCGGCTGGTTCATCTTCCAAGTGGGAACGGGCGGAAGAATGTCTTCGGTAGGGACCGGAAATGCCGCCGGATTGGCGCGCCGGGCCTTTTCATAATCTTTCAGAACCTCAGGAAACCCTTCCCGGAAGGCATCAAGGTGTTTGAACCGTGCCGCCATTCTTTTGGGGTCGAAGTAGGCTCTGTTTCCTTCAGGGTCATCCTTCAGGATTTCGCGAAACCAATGCCAAAGGCTGGGTAGATGATCAAGCTTCCTCTTGTCGATTTCCGAGGAAGAAGCTCCCATTTTTTCGGCCAGCTCCAGTGCTTCGGGAATGCGTTCGAGAATCCAGACCGATGCATAACGCAGCCAGGAGACATTCATGTTGACGACAAGCTGCGGTGTTCCCAGCCAGACGCCCTTCTCATGCATGACACGGTTGAGCATATGGTAGGTTGTCGGGATGCAGGTCAGCATCGTCGAGAAGGGGCGACCTTCTGTATTCTGCGAGTAGGCGCGCAAGGCGTGATCGCGCCGGAAGACCAGACAGTAGATGGCCGTGAAGAAGTTCTCGTTCATGGTGCTCAGCTCGGCGATCGTGCCCACCCTGTTCGGGGTGGGCTGGATGATCGGGGTGGCTGAGGCGAAGAACGCGTCGAGATCGGTCACGTTCTTGGCATTGTCTTCGCGGGTATAGCTGTAGTTGAGATAGATGAGCGCAGCATCCCGATTGGTCTTGATCGCATCGAGAATGTTCTCGATGGAGCCGGGTGCCGCAAGGTCGTCGTCCCCCAGCACCCAGATGAATTCGCCGCGCGCATGGTGTGCCGTCACCCGGAGGTTGCCCAGCATCCCGACATTCTCGGGGTTGCGGTAGTACCGGAAGTCCGGTCGCGAAAGATAGGGCTTCACGCGTTCGGGCGTATCATCAGGGGAGGTGTTGTCGCACACGACAATTTCAATGTCCGGATGCGGCGTGGGCAACAGTCGGAACAGGTTGCGCAGCGCGACATCAATCCAGTCAGCACGATTATACGTCGTGATGCAGACCGACAGAAGCGGGCGTGCTGCGAGGTTGTCGTTGCCGGCCAGATAGGCCTCCCGCGTGATCTGCGGGGCGGGCAGGTTTTTCCTGGGCACAATTCGCTCGTTCGCGAGCCAGTAGAGCACGCTCGTGGCGTAATTCTGCCAGGAGGCGAAAGGCCGTCCGATGGCCTCCCGTGCAAGTTTCTCGCGCAGCGCAGGGTCGGCGACGAGTTTGAACATGTCGTCGGCCAGTGCCGTGGGGGAAGTCACATCGGTCAGGATGCAGCCGCCACCGACAGCGATTTCGGCCATGGAGCCCGAGTTCCGGCAGATGCAGGGGCGGGCATTCCACAGGCTCTCCATGATCGGAAGCCCGAAACCCTCCTCAAGGGAGGGATAAACGGTGAAATCCGCCTCGCGGTAGAGGGCCTGAAGCTCCTGATCGCCCGCCTTCTTGATCCAGCGGATGTTTTTGTGGTCGCGGATGGCCTCGCTCATCTGCGCCGCAAGGTCGGGGAAGGGATCGATCCCCACAAGCGTAAGCTCGGCCTTCTGGCCCGGAAGAAGCTTGGCTTCGAGAAGCTTGAACGCGCTCACCAGCGCCAGATGGTTCTTGCGCGGTTCGATGGTGCCCACGCTCAGAATGCGGATCGTCCCGTCATTTCGGGTCTTGGGGACCATGGACCGTTCCACCTCGCTGAATTCCGCGGGCAGCGGCACGGTGATGACGCGGTCATACAGATTGATGGTGCGCTCGGGCAGGGCTTGCAGGAAATGCGCGAGATCGTTCTTGGCATGCTGGGAGATCGCCAGAATGAGGTCCGCATCCTGCATCGCGCGCATGTAGTCGCCATGGGCCTCTGTGGCCTGAGGCGGATAGAACTGCGTGAGCTTGTAGGGGATCGCATCGTAGAAGATCCAGGCGACACGCAGCCCGCGCGCGCGCGCAGCGCGGTGAATCTCGGCGATTTGCGGGCCGGCAGGGCTCGACAGCACTTCGGGGATCAGCAGCCATTCGCCGGGCTTGGCGTCGGCCAGCGCTTCAAAGGGCTGCCAAGCCTCGGTGGCGGGGCCATTCCAGTTGGCGAGGTGGTCCAGATCCTTGGCGGAAGGGGCGGCAAAATCGTGGGCGCGCATGTCCCATTTGACGGGGACAACCTCGTTGCCGACATCCTGCATCGCGCGCCCCAGGCATCGCACCACGCGCTGGATGCCGGTGTTGGAGCCGAAGGCAGCGGTCTGATCGATGAAGTAATAGACACGCCCGACGCTCTTGGGCGGGAACGCGATGGTGTCGAGCCCGCCTTTGAACGCAGTGGCATATTCCCGCCAATCCGCGACCTTGCGCTGGCGTGCCGCCTGCGCCAGAGCTTCATACGCCTGCGTATCGAAAACAAGACGCTCCAGCGCATCGGCGATTGCCTCGGGGGAGCGAATATCGATCATCTCGCAGCCGCCCCCGGCGCCGGCCTCCGCCATGGCCCCGAAGTTCGCGCAGATGCAGGGCTTGCCGAAGGAGAGGCTTTCGACGATCGGCAGGCCGAATCCTTCCTCCACAGAGGCGAAAACGGTCAGGGCGCAGGTCTGGTAGAGCTTGACGAGGCTTTCGTCGGAAATATTGCCTCGATAAGCAATTGCCGGATTGCGGCTCGTTGCCGCCTGCACCTGCTCGCTCATGTTGGGGTGCAGGTTTCCGGCGAGTTCGAGCCGCCAGCCGTGACCCGGATGGCGCTTGCTGAACAGCTCGAAGGCATCGAGCAGAGCCCCCTGATTCTTGCGCTGTTCGATGGTGCCGACAGCGAGAATCAAATTCTCAGGCTTCTTGGCCTTCTTGCGCTGCGCGGCCTCCTGTGACCCCACGACAGTCGCGGGGAGCAACAGCGGCTCGATGCACGGCCCCGTATCCAGCGCGGCATTTTCATACAGCACAAGATGGGCGCGCAGATCCTCACCCGACCAGTTGGAGATCGGGGCGACATAATCCGCCATGAGCAGCGCACGCATGTAGCTCTCGTGCCTCGGGCTCATCTCGGCGAACTCCTTCCGCTTGAGCGGAATGGAATCATAGAAGATGAAGCCCGTCTTGAGCTTGAGCCCCTGCGCGGCAATGATGATGTCCAGGGTCGGCTCATCGCCGTTGTGATTGATGTGCGGCACTTCCGGCACGATGAGCCAGGAGCCGTCATCAAAGATGCGCCCCGCAATCGGCTGCTCCTCGGCTTCGGCAGCGGGATAAAGGCTCAGGTCCGCCTCGGGCCCGGTCCATTTGGCCAGATGGCGCAGCTGCGCCTGATCCGCCAGCACGAGCTTCTTGAGCGCGCGCGACCAGCGCACGAAAACAATCGTCTGCCCGTTCTGCATCAGCCCGCGTGCAAGACCGCGCACCACGCGCTGGACGCCGGTATTCACGGGGCAGCCGATGGTGTGATCGACGTAGTAATAAAGCGTCGGACCCGTACCCTGCTCGGCGCGGGTCGCCGCCACAGCCGCTGTCCCGCCCTTCGGGCGAGCGATGATCGGGGCGCTGCCGCGGCTGCTTTTGCTCCACGGCATCCGCACCGAGGACAGCGCGCCGCGCAGGGGCGTTGTCACGGCCTTGCGGATGCGGGCAAAATTCGGCAGCGGCAGGGTGACCCCCTTGGCCAATCTGGCGCGCGCTTCCGCCAGCTGGGCGTCGAGGCGAACCCGGTTGTCCGAGGCCTCCAGCCGCACGGCATTGGCCGCCTGCGTCACAGCCTCGGCATGGTGAGCCGCGAGCGACTGCACGGTTTTCTCCAGCGAGGCCACCCCTGTGGAGGTCGTGGACGTTCCCTCTACAAGGCGTGCCATGGAGCGGTCGAGTTCGGCCATGCGTTCCGCTGTCGTCGCGTTGAGCGCCGCCAGCTCGTCCGTTTTGGCCTGTAGCAGGGATTGAAGATCTTCCGCGCGCTGCTGCGTGGAGGAAAGCTGCGCGTTCAGCGCGCAGATCTGCTCCTCCAGCGCGGCGCAACGGCCCGAGAGCTGGTCCCGGGCGGTCGTGCCTTCCGCCTGCAGCGCTGCGATGGCGCTACCGAGCGCATGCCCGAAAAGGTGCTCGCGCTGGGCCTCCTTCTCCTGAATCTGGAGCAGCAATCCCCGCATGCCCGAGACGAAGGGCGAGAATTCGGAAAGCGTGAAGTCATCGAAGAAGTTGGGCGGAAGCTTGAACTTCTCGGTCAGCGCCTCATGGTCCTCATGCACATAAAAGCGATTGAGGCCATCAAAATACACAAAACGGTAGCCACGCTCGCTCATGAGCGGCTCCCAGCTCTCGTGCAGGCTCTGCTTGCCGTGCGGTGCAATCGATTCGACCACGACAACCCATGGACGCGCAGAGTGGTTGCTCCAGGTCTCAAGGACCTCCCGCTCCATTCCCTCGACATCGATCTTCATCCAGTGGATGTCCCGAGCCCCGGCCTCTTCCAGCAGCGAGGCGAGGGTGCGCGGCTGGGCAAAGATCGATTGAGCCGGTGTGCCGGCCTCGATAACGGCCTTTGCAACATCGCGTGCACCGGTCGTCCAGCCGGAGGCCATGAAGCAGAAAAGTTCAACAGGGGTTTGGGAGGCGCTCACTGCGGCCTCGACGATGCGCTCGTGAGGACGCGCCTGCCGCAGCTTCTCCGCGACGTCCGGCATCGGCTCCACGGAAATACCGGTCCAGCCGCGCTGGTAAAAAGCATGGCTGACCGAATCCAGAACAGGGTCATTTGCCCCGATATCGATGTAAAATCCGTTCTGGATATGGCCCAAGGCACGCCACAAGATGACATCCTCGAAATTCTGCGCGTAAGAGACGAATGTCATTTGAATTCCATCCTGCTTTGATGGCCCTGACGGTCAAGATCGGCCCGTTTGGTGTGGCGATGCTGGCCCTGTCGGACGTCGTCCTCAAGGGCGCTGGAGTGACGGATGAGGCGGCTGCTACATCGCGACATGGGTGAAATCAATACGCATGGTCGCCCCGCAGGTCGGAGCGAGGGGAAGGCCTTGTCTCTTCAATGGCAGAGAAAAGCGCGGTGAAAAAGCCGTCTATGGTCATGGGCGCAAAGGCGCGGGCCTGGTCGCGCGCCTTCGCACAGGCCGCTTCATCCTGCGCCAGCCGCAGGATCGCGGCCTCCCAAGCGGGAGCGTCGAGGGGATCGATGAGGCTCGCGCAACCTTGGCTGATTTCGCGAAAGACGGGAATATCGGAGGCGATGACCGGGGTGCCCACGGACAGGGCCTCGACGATGGGCAGCCCGAAGCCCTCGCCGAACGAGGGCATCAGCAGTGCACGCGCGCCCCGGAGAACCCGCTTGAGTGCGGCAGTCGAGATATTCGAAACTTCAAGAACGTGCCCCTTCAAGGCCGGCGAGCGCTCCAGAAGATCGACGATGCCTTCGTTTTTCCAACCCCGTGGTCCCACGACAAGCAATTTGGGCGGCTGGCTCATCTCACCGGCCATCTTCCGCCATAGGTTGAGCAGAAGCGCGTGGTTCTTTCTCGGTTCAATTGTGCTGCAGAGCACGAAATACGGCCCGGCACCCGTTATGCCCTGCTCATCGGAGTGCAAGAAGTCGTCGGGGGGCGGCAGATGGATCGTCCGGATCGCAAGCTGGCTGAAGCCGCCCGTTTGCGCAATGCGGGATACCTTCTCGGCAACATCGCGGGAATTGACGACAACGAGGTCTGCGTGACGGAAAATCGCGTCGAGACGCTTTGGAAAGCTCGTCTCAATGCCGTTCCAGAAAAATTCCGGGTATTCCAGCGGCAGCACATCGTAAACAAAGAAAACCGAGAAGAGATCCGGCCGGCTCTTCAGCCAGCGAAGTCGAGCCGGCGTGTCGGTGTTGGCATAGCTGGCGTTGATGTAGGTCGAATACCGGGGAATATCCTGAGCGAGCTGGTGCCGAGGCCAGGCCCGCGCCAAAGCTGCGAGACGTTTGAGGCGATCAAAACGCGGCTTGCCGTCCATCGTGATTCGGCGAAGATGGGATGTCGCGCCGCTCAACCAGCTTTCGATGGCCGCAGTTGAGCCGCTCCGGTCGTCTTCATGCCAGCACTGCTCCAGCGCTTCCACGCGGCGGGCCAGCACCGCATGAGACAGACGGGTCTGAAAGCCGAGGCTGCAATCCACCGCGCCGCCGAACAGGGGCGGCACCTGCACCAGCCGTTTGGCGAGGGCCAGCTCGATTCTGGCGATGCCCGAAGGACCGCTTTGCCCGATGAAATCCACGAATTTGGATGAATCAAAAACAATCGGGGTCATGACGGCTGCCACCGCGCGGACTCGGCCTCCCGGCGCAGGCAAGCGGCTGCGAAAGTCATGAGAGGGGACAGAGGATAGGGGCACCGGCGCTGGAAAGAACGCATGCTCCCACCTCGATCATGCAACACGGGCGCGCTGTTCATCCAGCACATCGCGGAGCGTCTCTTCGATCGAATGTTGCGGCTTCCAGCCCAGAAGGGAGGCCGCAAGCTCGGCATTGCCCACAAGGCGCGGAATTTCGTTTTCGCGCCAGCGCGCGGCATCCACCTCGATCTCGATGGTTTGCCCCGTCATGGCGATGAGCTTTTCAAGAATGGTCCGCATGCGGATGGCCCGTCCTGAGGCGAGATTCAGGATCACCCCGGGCTTGAGCGGGCTGCCGGGCAGACACGCCATCGCGTAGGCGGCGGCGACATCGCGCACATCCAGAAAATCGCGCTCGGCTTCCAGATTCCCGACCTTGATGACCGGTGCCTGCAGCCCGCGTTCGATCTTGGCGATTTGCGAGGCAAAGCTTGGAATGGCGAAGGCGGCACTTTGTCCGCGACCGATGTGGTTGAAAGGACGCATACGCACGCAGCGCAAGCCCCGGCGCGCCAACATGCCCAGCGCCAGATCTGCAGCGGCCTTGGTGGCGGCATATTCGCCATTGGGCGCCAGCAGATCTTCTTCGGACAGCGGATGCCCGCCAAGCGCTGTCGAGCCATAAACCTGACAGGACCCCGCGAACAGGAACGTTGCCTCCGGGGCATGTGCCAAGGTGGCGCGGGCGAGATGCAGCGTGCCGTGAAGGTTGATTTCCCAGGCCTCGCGCGGTGCCGCCTGCGCAGCGGCAATATCGGAGATTCCGGCCAGATGCACGATGGCATCAGGCCGGAAAGCTGAAACAACACGGTTCACTTCCTGCTCGTCGGTAATATCGAGCGCGCTGACCGGGCCGATACCCGCAAGCGAACCGGCCTTCCGGGCCGTCGCCAGAATCTCCAGAGGAGCGGAGCTGCCCCCCTTGAGGCAATCGACGACGTAGGGCGCGACAAAACCCGCGCTGCCCGTCAGCAATATGCGTCGCCCGGCCAACCCTGCCGCCTGTGGCATCAGAGCCGGAGGCCCTGACGAACCCGATCGAGGTCGGCATCGACCATCTCGCGAACGAGTTCTTCCAGCGTGGTGCTCGCTTTCCAGCCCAGCTTCTTGTTGGCTTTTGCCGGCTCGCCCAGCAGCACTTCGACCTCGGCGGGACGGAAGTAGGCCGGGTCGATCACGATGTGATCTTCCATGTTGAGACCGGCATATTCGAAAGCAAGCTTGCAGAAGTCACGCACCGAAGTCGTCTGACCGGTGGCGATGACATAGTCATCCGGTGTTTCCTGCTGAAGCATCAGCCACATGGCTTCAACATAGTCGCGCGCATGGCCCCAGTCCCGCTTGGCATCCATGTTGCCCAGCGCCAGCGTCTCCTCGAGGCCCAGCTTGATGCGGGCGACGCCGTTGGTGATCTTGCGGGTGACGAATTCGATGCCGCGCAGCGGCGATTCGTGATTGAACAGAATGCCGCTCGAGGCATGCATGTTGAAGCTTTCGCGGTAGTTCACGGTCATCCAGTGCCCGTAAAGCTTGGCAACGCCATAGGGCGAACGCGGGTAGAACGGCGTGGTCTCGGACTGGCGTTCCGCCTGGATCAGGCCGAACATCTCCGAGGTCGAGGCCTGATAGAACCGCGCGCCGGGCGCAACGATGCGGGCCGCTTCCAGCATGTTGGCGGCACCGATGCCCGTGACCTGCCCGGTCAGGATCGGCTGCTGCCACGAAGATTTGACGAAGGATTGCGCCCCGAGATTGTAGATTTCGTCGGGCTTCACACTCTGCATGATGCGAATCAGGCTGGTGATGTCCGTGAGGTTGCCATCATGCAGCGTGATCTTGTCGGCGATCCCAAGCCACTTGAGACGCGTATCGACGACATCGGCGGATGCGCTCCGGCGCACAAGGCCATGAACGTGATAGCCCTTGGTCAGCAGCAGCTGCGCCAGATATGCGCCATCCTGGCCGGTGACACCTGTAATCAGAGCGGATTTCATCAAAGCCTCACGTTTTTGATGCCCGCAGCACCGGTGTGCCGGGACAAGTGTTCGAGCGGAATGCCGCACTGCCACATCAATTGACCTTGCGCCTTAAAGCCAAATATCGAGCCTACCGCAAGACAAGGACGGCCAAATTCCATCGAAAAATTTATGATGTTCGTTTGCCGGCGAGCCAATGCCTTGCGAAGGCCATACGCGCCCTCAAAGCGATTGGTAGATATCAAGCGCGAGATCGAGATCATCGAAAACCCGACCGATACCGTTTTTGAGCACCAGCGCCTTGTCGCAATAGCTGCGGACAATGCCGAGATCGTGGCTGACCAGAATCATCGCGCAGTGCTTGCGTTTCACGAAAAGCTCTTCGTGGCACTTGCGCTGGAAACGCTGGTCACCCACCGAGATGACTTCGTCGATGAGATAGCATTCGAAGTTCACCGCCAGCGTCAAGCCGAAGGCGAGGCGCGCACGCATGCCGGAAGAATAGGTGCGCACCGGCAACAACAGATGCTTGCCGAGTTCCGCAAAATCATCGACCAGTTCAATGGTTTCCTTGATGGGCGTGCCATAGAGCCGCGCGATGAAGCGGATGTTGTCGACCCCGCTCATCGTCGTCTCGAAGCCGCCGGCAAAGGCGATGGGCCAGGACATGAAAAGGCCCCGGTGCAGAGCACCGGATGTCGGGGGCTCCACGCCGCCGATAATCTTCATCAGGGTCGATTTGCCCGCGCCGTTTCGCCCGAGAAAGGCGATCTTCTGCCCCGCGCCGATCTCGAAAGAGATGTCGCTGAGAACCCGGCGCACACCGATCGCGGTGTGGTAGTCCTTGACGATGTCATCGAGCCGGATACAGCGCTGCTTGGCCCGGGGCGACACAAAATCCGACGGCTCCGGCGTCCGATGGACCAGAGGAGCGCCCGATGTAATCGCGGGAAGCTGAAGGCGGGGCAACTCGCTTCTGCCAGCAACGCTCAAGCTTGATGCTCCAGAATGATGTCCCTGAGGCTTTTCACGATCCAGAACAGCATCGAGCAGACCATCATGACAACGATGACGGACAGCAGACGCAGCGGCCGGGCCGCCTGATCCGCCATGTTGGGCGCCACGATGGTCTGCAGATAGATTCGCTGTGTCTGGGCGAACTGGCGTGATTTTTCGAGTTCAATGACAGCCTGTGCCAGCCCCTTGGCTGCCAGCTCCCGCTCCAACGCCAGCCGTTCGAACCCTTCCAGCTTCGAGGCAATCGAGTTTTCGCCCCCGGCGATCGAGCGTCGCTGCTTTTCGAACTCGTTGCGCAGTGATTTGATCTTCTCGCGCTGTGACGCCAAAACGGGGCTGTCCGGCGTCTGGGCCACTTGCTGGGCCAAGGTGGCTTCCTCCTTGGCGATCAGGGTCGAAAGCTTCGTCAGCATTTCCAGAGAGGCGACGGATTCCTTTTCAGGATTAAGGACCATCTCCTTGTTGCGATAGTCGGTCAGGCGCGTCTCGATGTCGGACAGGCGCTTGGTCGTTTCGCGGACAAGAAGCTCGGCAAACTGAATTGAGTCGGTATGGGCGCGATTGTTGAGCCGGTTGATGAACTCATCCGCAAATTCAAGGAGATCGCGGGAGAGGGCGAGCGCATCTTCCGCACGGAAAGCTTTCGTCTTCAGCGTCGTGATGCCGGTCGAGACATCGACATCGATATCGATGAACCGCTGGAAGGCTTCATACAGCGCTTCCGAATTGTCCTTCGAATAGATGTTGGGGAATTTATAGACAAAATCCGCCTCGGGCCGGGAAAGAATATCGCGCAGGCGCCGCTCTTTTTCCAGCTTGGCGACCATATCGCGCGACGACATATACGTGCTCACCGCGTAAGTCTCGTCGACTGCGCGGGACATGCCGGGGCTCTGAAGCAGGCTGCTCAGGGAAATCTCGCTGCCGGACGAGGATGTTCTCACGATGAACTTCGTCTCGGAGATATAGAGCCCTGCCGCGATCAGTCCGAAATAGATCAGCGCAATGACAGAAGGGATCACCACCAGACCGATGAACAAGCCGAACCGCCGGAAAAACGACGGCGGCTCGGGGGCGTTGTCCTGAGCTTCGATCCCGAGTTCGGCGAGCGCGGTCGCATCGGTGATGGCCGCCGGGCTGAAATACATGCGCGCGGGCTGGAATGCCGGCTCCTCGTCCTGCAGGGAGCCCTCGTGACCGGATTGGATCGCCTTGTTGCTCACGCGCCGTTACCCCATCCGAACATGCTGCTGTGCCTTGCGAATGAGCGGCAACCCGATGGCCGTCACGAAAATGCAGTTCAGGAGCATGTAGGACAGATCCCACTGCGCCATGAGCTTGGGCCCGAACAGCCCCGCGCGGAACATTTCGAACATGTGCACCAGCACCGACCAGGTGACAAGCTTCTGCGCTGTCTCCGGCAGCCAGCTGACCATGTAGAACGCCCCCGTGACAGGAATTGAAATATACATGATCGGCGCCACAAAGCGTTCCGCCGCTTCCGAAAGCTCCGTCACCCCGGCCAGGATCACCCCGAACCCGAAGGCATACCAGGTCATGAAAAACCACGCGCCGATCAGCAGCAGCGGATCATGCATCGGCTCGAAAACATCCAGCAGCGTCAGCGGCAGGTAAGCGACGAAGAAGGCGGCAAGACCGCCCAGGCTCTCCAGTGCCGCGCGTGCGATGAGAATATCGAGAAAGCGGACGTTCCGGTGAAAAAGAAGCCCGATATTCGCGCGCATCGCGTGCACGGACTTCTGGACGCAATGGCGCCAGAGCGTGAGCATGGTGTAGCCCGTCAGGACAAAGGGGACCAGCCCCAGCTCACCGCTATGGGAGTTCCCGGTCATGCTCCACATCAGCATGACGCCGACGGTGAGAACGAGCGGCTCGCCCATGATCCAGAAAAACCCCAGGTTTTCATGCCCGTAACGGGTGAGGGCCTCGCGGATCATCAGCGCTGAAATGACGCGCAATTGCACTTTGCCGGCAGCCAGCAATCCCCGCTGTCCCATGTGGGAATACTGCGCCCAAGCCTTTTCCTCTGTTTCCGGCATGGTCACTGCGCGTGTTCTCCTGCGCCGACGGAGAGGATCCAGATGATGGAAAAGACAGCAAAACCGAGAACGAAAACCGTGAAAATACCGCGCAGTCGCCGCGGCTCGGTCGACTCATCCGCAAGATGCGGCGCCACCACTTCCTCGATGTAGATGTGCTGTCGCCGGGCTTCCTGCCGGGCGACATCGAGCGATTTCATGGTCGATGCAAGGCTTTTTTCGGCCAGTTCACGCTGCAAGGCGAGCTGCTCGTATTTGGACATCTTCTCGGAAAGCGAGGCATCGCCCCCGGTCAACTTCTTGCGTTCCTCCAGCGCGCGATCCTGAAGCGTCGCGATCTTGGCGGTGATGGACGGAATGGCAGGGCTCGCAGGGGAGGTGACGCGCAGCTCCTTGAGCTGGGCCGAGGCATAGGCGATATCCGCCTCCAGCGAGGCCACGGTTTCGAGGATGCCGAGCGAGGACTTCTGCGGGTCGATAACCAACTCGCGATTTCGGAAAATGGTCAGTGCGGTCTGTGCATCAATGGTTTTCTGCTCGGCAAGGCGCACTTCATTGATCGAGACATCGATGATGTCGCGCTGGGCGCGCGCATTCATGCGATTGACCATCTCCTCCGCCAGCTTGAGCATTTCCTTCGAAATACGCTGGGAGGCCTCACGGTCGAAGGACACCACCTTGAGGATGGTAATGCCCTTGACCGTATCCTCGATGACGCTGACGCGGTCGAGGAAATAGTCGAAACGGGCCTCGGCGGAATCGCGGCGCCAGAAGCGCGGATAACGCGAGAGAAAATCGCCGTTCTTGCCGAAAACCTCCCGGATTCCGAAGCCCCGCTCTTCGAGGGCTTTCACGACATCGCGCGATTGCAGGAACTTCTGCACGGCGTAGGCATCGTCCACCGTCCGTGCCAGGCCGAACGTGCGGAACAGCATCTCGATTCCGCTCGCCCTTTGGCTGGAAACGGAGCGGACGATGAACTGCGCCTCCGAGGCATAGCGCGGGGCAGCCACCAAACCATAGAACAGCGTGGCGAGCACCGTAGGGATGATGACGCACGAAAACAGCGCCAGCTGCGTGATGGCCTTCCGGACCTTCAGTGCTTCGACATAGGCTTCCGAAGGATCAAAGCCGCCGACGATGACTTCCCGTTTGGCGGGAAGCACCTTCTGCAGGGCGGGAGGGAGTCGCGTTAACATCCGTGAGCCTTCTTTGCCGCGTCGGGAACGTCATGCCAAAACCTCGGCATGCGTCAAGGCAAAAGCCTGAGCCATTCGCGAAGCGTCCCGAATGCAACCCTTACGACACGGCATGGGGCCAATGTAAGGCAGGCCCCGCATTTGCCATGTCAGACGAAGGTCCAGCCCGAAGTCGCGCTCGTCTGGAGGGTGGAGAGCTGCGTGTTGTAGAAGGTGACGGTGTTCGCGCCGTCCACGAAAACCACGTTCTGACCCTGCTGGGACATGTGAGACAGTGCCTGTGCGGTGTTCGCATAGCCGAAACCGGTCAGGCGCAGCATATCGAAGGCCTCGAACCCGAAGACCGCATCGCTGCTGGCATCGCTGGCCGCGAAGACGAAGATATCCGCGCCATGGCCACCGGTCAGGACATCGTTGCCCGAACCGCCCGTGAGCGTATCCTGCCAGCTCGCCATGGTGGTGGTCATGAAGGAATCAAGACCAGTGGCCATCAGGTTCACGTGTTCGGCCGACTCCGAGAAGGACACCAGCGCATCAGCCCGTGTCACACCGCCGTTGAGCGCGGAAACCCAGTTGTTGAACCCCGTGGTGTCGGCCGTGCGGTTGAGGACGTTGCTGTAGAGCAAATTCACGAACTGCCCGTTTGTCAGGCTGGTGTAGGCACCGTAAGTTGCGGTGAATTCCGCCGACGCCATGAAGTTCGTGGCAAGATCGTTCAGGGTTGCGCCGCCGTAGCGGGATGTCGACCAATTGTCGAAGCCGCCGGCATCGGCACCGCGATTGAACGCGCTGTCGTACATGCGATAAACCTGCCCCGAAATCTGGGTGATATCGGTCGCGGTGCGGAACTCGTTGCTTTCGGAAAAGCCCACCACAACGGACTCGCGCGAGGAGCCGCTGTTGAGCAGATTGACCCAGTTGGACAGCCCGGAGGGATCCGGCGCGCGGTGTAGCACATTGTTGTAGAGCAGCGTGACGAACTGCGTATTGTTCAGTGCGCCATAAACCGACTGGAACTCTGTCGAGGTGATGAAACCGGATGCGGCCTGCTGGAGGGTTTGGCCGGACTGGACATAAGCAACCCAGTTCTGGAGGCCGGCGTCATCGGGGGCGCGGCGCAGCGTCGCCAGATAAAGACGATGGATGGCGGCGGCATTGGCGTCCCAAGTTACCAGGCCATCACCTACCAGCACATCATTGCCAACTTCCCCGCGCAGGGCATCGGCTCCGATCCCCCCGAACAGCACATCGCCCCCGTCGCCCCCGGCAATGGTGTCATTCCCGCTGCCGCCGTTGATCATGTTGCTGGCGCTGTTGCCGGTGATGGTATCAGCACCCGAGCCGCCGAAGGCGTTCTCCACGGTCACACCGAGGGCAATCGACACGTTGTTGGTGAGGCCCCCAATGTTCGAAAAGGTCTCGGCGTTCAGGTTGATGATCTGGCTCTGGGAATAGCCCGAGGCATCGATCGTATCGGTGCCGCCACCATCCCAGATGCAGAAGGCGCGCGTCGTGCCGATACTGAAGTCATAGGGCGCGCCGGCATTGGAGTTGAAGCCATAGGTCGTGTTGGTGTTGCGGGTTGCGGTATTCGCCCCGTAAATCTGCTGCGCGGCGTAGATATCCAGCAGCATCGGCGAATTGGAGTAGCCACCAAAGTTGCCGCCGGTGCTCGATTCGTCGAAATAGCTCATGATGGTGTATTGCTGGGTGTCCTGCGTGAATTGCGCATTGCCCGCATAGGTGATGCTCACGCCCGGCGCGGCATTGTAGAGGCCCGGATGCGACAGCCCGATAGCATGCCCCAGCTCATGCATGATCGCAAAGAAGCCGTAGCTGCCATAGGCGAGCGTCTGGGAGGTCGAGATCGAATTGGTGTTCAGCCAGACATCGCCGGCGGAGTCAGTGGCAAGCGTCGAGCCGGGATAATAGGCAAAGGCACCTGCGCCATCGCCGGCATCGGTGTAATTGCCGAAGAGGATGGTCGCGTTGTCCGAGTAGCTCCCCGGGTTCACTTCCACGAAGTTGATGTTGCACACCTCTGACCACATGCGCAGCGTGTTGCGCACGGTGGTCATCTCGCTGGCGGTCAGCGCGGAGAAGGTCGAGAGATTGTGGTCGGTCACGCCGCTGGCGTAGGCGGCATTGGTGCTGCGGAACGCATAGGTGACGGTGGCGGCAGTGCCGGGAGGGGTGCTCCAGGCGTAGTTGGTGTCGATGACGCCCGCGCCCATCTGGGTGTCGAAACCGAGACGCGTGCCGGTGCCGAAGGTCACTTCATATTGGCCCGTGGCCGAAGGCTGATACGCGCCGGCATCGATGTAATAGGTGCCGCTCGTGGCTGCAGTATAGGTGATCATCGAGTTGTAGTTCGGCAGACCGTCATCGTCCGAGCGCAGGATGGTGGTCCCGTCGGCGGCATAGAGCTGCAGGAAGGTATCGACGACGTTGTTGGTTCCGGTGCCGGACAGCGCGAAGGTATAGGTCTGCCCCGCCGTCAGCGTCACACGATACCAGTCGTGGTCGCCAGTTCCGGTCAGCGTGCCCTGAATGCTCTGCCCTGAGGTCAGGGAGTATGTCGTTGCGGTGGAACCCGCGGCATCGGCGCTTTCGGTGAACGTCGGCATGGCGCTAGAACCTCCTGTCCCAGAGACGGTAGATGGTAAGGGCGTTTGTCCCTACGGCAATTGTGTTACAGATCGGTGAGCGGACCATATAGAAATCCTGCGTTCAAGCAAAGCGCGCCCGCAGGCATTGCCGTCAAACGCCCTCAAATGAGCGATTTGAGCACCAGAACCGCCTGTTCAAGCTCGGCGCGGGTATGCCCGGCATTGATGAAAAAGCGCAGGCGCGCGGTGCGCTCGGGCACACCCGGCGGAAGGATCGGGAAGGCGTTGATGCCCGCTTCGAACAGCTTTTGCGCCACCTGAAGCGTCTTGATCGTCTCTCCGATGTAAACCGGAATGACGCCATAGCCCCAGGCGGTGCCGCATTCGAGGCCGGCGGCTTTCGCGGTTTCCATGAAATACTGGCTGTTCGCTTGCTGGCGTGCCACGCGCTCCGGCTCGCGCCGCATGATCTCCAGCGCCTTGGCGCTGCCCGCCGCCACCGAGGCCGGCATGCCGACGGAATAGACAAACCCAGCCGCGTGGCATTTGAGCAGATCCACCGCAACCGCCGAGCCCGTGACATAGCCCCCGCAGCCGACCAGCGTTTTTGACAGCGTGCCGAACCACAGGTCCGCCAGCCCCGCCGCAACATTCTGATGCTCGAAAAGCCCGCGCCCGGTCTGGCCCAGAACGCCAAGGCCATGCGCATCATCGATCATCAGCCACACGCCGAAGCGGGCCTTCAACGCCGCAAGGCGGGCCAGATCCGGCCCGTCGCCATCCATGGAATAGAGGCCTTCGGCAACGATCAGGCAGCGCTCGAAGCGGTGGCGATCGGCGCTGAGCAGGCGCTCCAGCGCATCCATGTCGTTATGGGCGAAAACCCGGCGCGTCGCGCCCGAGAGCTGTGCGCCGACAACGATGCAGTTATGGATCAGGGCATCATGGACGATGAGGTCTTTCGGCCCCATCAAGGCCGCCATGGTGGAAACGCCCCCCGCATGGCCAGAGTTGAAGACGATGCAGTCCTCTGCGTCATAAACCTCGGCGAGCCCGCGTTCGAGATCACGGTGCACCGCGCGCTCCCCGGCGCTGATCCGGCTCGCGGAAACGGAGGTGCCGTAGGTCTCAACCGCCGCAATGGCGGCCGCCTGAATCTCGGGGTGACCATTGAGGCCGAGATAATCGTAGGAGGCGAAGTTGAGAACCGCATGACCCTCGATCCGCGCATGGGTGCCGGAGCGCCCCTCATGCTCGCGGTAATAGGGCACCACGAGCCCGGTCATCTTGGCGTAATCGCGCTGGAGCTTGATCTTCTGCATTTCCGGCAGAGATTCAAACGAAGTGTCATAGCGGCGCGCCGCAGGATCGAGGCGCGCCTCGGCAGCAGCCGGAGCGCCGCGCATGGCGGCGAGCAACTTGTCGAGATCGCCGCTCATTCAGCAGCCCTGCCACCGGATTTGAGCGCGCTCACGGCCTCGTCCGGCAGCGCCTCGATCTTGTGCTGACTGGCCAGTGCCGAGACGAGATCCGGCTGGCCCGCGTCCTGACGCTCCCCGCCGAGCGCGTTGAGAATCATGCCGGCAAGATCCGCCAGTTTGCGATCCCCCGCGCCGACCATGGGCACATCGGTACCCGCGAGGCGCTCGATCGCAAGCTGAAGTTCCAGCGCCATCAAGGAATCGAGGCCAAGCTCCGCCAGCGGGCGCGCAGTGTCGATCTGCTCTTCGGGCATACGCAGGATATGCGAAATCTCGCGCTTGAGGGCCTGAACGATGAGCGCAATGGCTTCCGCCTGCGATTTGCCCTCGATCGCCGAGAGAAGATCGCCGCCCTCCGCGCCGCCTTCATCACGCCGCGCAAGACCCAGATCCGCAAAGGCGGGGCTGTTGATAAGCCGCAGCTTCTCCGCCGCCGCGCCCGGCGCGATGTTGGTGTAAAACTGCATGGCGGGAATGGTGTTGCCCAGCACCAGCAGGCGGCCCAGATGCGCCAGCGATTCTGAAGACGAAATCCCGATCACACCCGTGGTGCGCTTGAGGCGACGCCCCAGCTGCTTGTCACGCGCGATGATGCCGACATCCGAAATCGCGCCCCAGCCAATCGCCAGCGCGGGTTTGCCGCGCGCACGCCGCGCCCGCGCAAAGCCCTCGAACCAGGAGTTGGCCGCGACATAAGCGCCCTGTCCGGGGCTGCCGATGACCGTGGTGGCCGAGGAATAGACCACGAAGAAATCGAGCGGCTGATCCTCCAGCGCGGCATCAAGGTTGATGGCGCCGTCGATCTTGGTCGAGAGCGAGGCACGCAGCCGCTGCGGATCAAGGCCCGTGATCATGCCGTCGTCCAGCAGCACCGCCGCATGGATAACCCCGCGCACCGGGCCATGCTCGCGCGCAATCCGCTCCACCAGCGCGGCCACCGCAGCGCGATCGGTTACATCCAGCGCGGCGATTTCAACCTTGGTGCCGCCGGCACGCAGAGCCGCAAGGGCGTCTTCCAGGCCATCCTCGATCTTGCCGCGGCGCGAGGCCAGCACCAGCGTGCCGGCGCCCTTGGCCGCGAGCCAGCGCGCGGTGGCAAAGCCGAGGCCACCCGCACCGCCGATGACGAGATAGGTGCCGTCTTTGCGGGCCGCAAAACCAAGCTTGGTCGCATCCGGCACGGCGCGGCGCGCAGGGCGGATCACGATCTTGCCGATATGCTCGGAAGCCTGCATCAGGCGGAAGGCTGTGCCGATTTCATGCGCTTCGAACACGCGATGCGGCAGCGGCTTCAGCTCGCCGGAAGCGAAGAGCGCCGACATTTCCGCCATCATCGCTTCGACATAAGCGCGGTCATGCGCGAGCAACTCGTCGAGATCGACGCCGAAATAGGCGATATTGCGCACAAAGGGGCGCAGGCCGAGGCGGGTGTTGTCGAGATAGTCGCGCTTGCCCAGTTCCACGAAGCGCCCGAAGGGTTTCACCAGCTTGAAGCTGGCTTCCATCGCAGCTCCGGCCAGCGAGTTGAGCACGACATCCACCCCGCCCAGCTCGGTGCGGATGGCTTCCGCAAAGCGGTTCTGGCGGGAATCGTAGGTCTTGGTCGCACCCGTGGCCTGCGCCAAGGCGCGGCGCGCTGGCGAGGAGGCGGTGGCGATGACCTGCGCGCCGGCCCGCTTGGCGATCTGGATCGCGGCAAGGCCGACACCGCCCGCACCGCCGTGGATCAGCACGCTTTCGCCGCGCGAGAGCGCCGCGCGCTTGAGTAGGGCGAACCAAGCCGTCGCAAAAGCGACCGGAATGGTCGCCGCAGCCTCAAGCGAAACACCTTGCGGCACCTTGAAGAAGTGCCACGCCGGGGCCGTGAGGTGCGAGGCGAAGGTGTTGGCAGCAAAACCCATCACGCCGTCACCCACCGAAAGGTTGGTGACACCGGGACCGACGCGCGTGACAACGCCCGAGCATTCAAAACCCAGCGCAGCGGCGGTGAGGCCCGCGCCCAGCAGGTCATCATCGAGAATGCCGAGGCCGACGAGCAGATCGCGGTAGTTGAGGCCGACAGCGGCCACCTCGATCTCGATCTCCTCGAAGCCCGGCGCCGCGCGCAGGGCTTCCACCCAATCGAAACTGTCGAGACGGCCCGGCTGCTCGAAGCGCAGCACCGCGCGCTTGTCCTCAGCCAGCGCGCCACGCTCGAAGAGGCCGCGCCGCATACGCAGCGCTTCCAGCCCGCGCGGGGTGAGCGCGATTTCCAGCTCTTCGCCCGAAAGCGCCAGCGCCTGCGCGAGAAGGCCGGGCAGCGCATCGTCCGACAGCGTGCTCTCGGCATCGATCAGGCGCAGGTCCACACCGGGGAATTCGTTGATCGCCACGCGCACGAAGCCCCAGAGGCCCGCCGCCACAGGGCAGGGGGCGGGCGCGGCTTCCAGCGCGCCGCGCGTGAAAACGCTCACGCGCGCCTTGGAGCCTGCCGCTTCCAGCGTCTCACAGATGGTTTTAAGCGCTTCGACCTGCCGGGCCACCGCTTCACGCGGCTCGCCCTGCGCATCGATGGCGACAACGAGATGGGACGGGGCATCCGGCGCACCGAGAGCTTCTGCTGCCGTTGCCGCCTTCACGCGCTGGCGCGCCGCATCCGCCACGGCTTGCGCCAACGGGCCATCGCCGCACAGGATAAAATCATCGGCCAAGGATACATGCTCGGCGCCCGGCAAGGTGGCGCTCAGCAGCGCACCCAGACCATCGCCGCTGGCTTCGGCCTGCACAGCAGAAGCGCCAAGCGCCTCAAGACGCGCGCGGGCGGCGGTTTGCGCCGGGATGCGGTCAAGCCCCGCGTCCTGCGCGCCGACCGGCTCCAGCCAGCCCGCATGAACACCGAGAATGAAGTCGAGCGTCGCATCGGCCCCCGGCACGGCCAGCAGCACCGGCGCACCGGCCCGCACCAGCTTGGCGAGCGTGGGCGAAAGCGAAGCCGCACCATCCTGCCGCGTGCCCGCAACACCCACCAGCATGTCGTAGGGCATGGGGCTTGCGAGGCGGCTTTCGTCCTCGACATCGAGGAATTCGACACTCTGCGGGAAGCGCGACATGGCGCGCGCATTGTCGATGTCGCGGCGGTTGGCGGCGGCGAGCGCCAGCTCGATCACACCGGCCTCGATCAACGGGCCGAGCGCATGCACCACGCCCGCATGCCACGGCGCGGGTGAGAGAACGCGCAGCACACGCTTCGACAGGATGGCCGCCTTCGCGACCTTCTCGCGCAGGGCTTGGAGCACCGGCGCGGTGAGCACGCCGGATGTCTCGATTTCCGCAACGAGTGCGGGCGAGGGCGTCAGCGGTTTGCCTTCGCGCACCACGCTTTCCACCTGCGTCAGGCTCTGGGCGGCAAGGCGCGCTTCGAGAACGGCATCGGGGAAGCTGGAGAGAAGCGTGGAAAGAATCGCTTCCGGCGCAGGCAGCGGGCAGATTGGCGCAAGCTGACCCTGCGTGATCAGGTTGAAGCCCTCCAGCACCACGCGCGCGGATTCCAGCAGCAGCTTCGAGGAGCCTGGCACAGCACCGGAAGCCGCCAGCGCCGCCGGGTCGAACACGCCGTCTTTCGCATGGGCCAGCGCGAGGCGATGCGCGAGAGACACGGCAAAGGCGCGCATCACCAGCCAGGCCGGGGAAACCTCGGGCGAGGCTTGAGCTTCACACGGCACAAGCGCGGCAGGCGCGGCGACGAACGGCAGCCGTTCGATGTGGAAGGTGCGATCCGCCACCGTGGCGCGCGCCAGCATCAGCGCCTGCAGCACGGCAGCCTCGACAGAGGCAATCAGCCCGCCTTCGGCATCCAGCAGCGAAATCGCAACCGTCTTGAAGCGGTCGGTTTCATGCGTCAGCAGCGTGATGGTGCGCGCCACCGTGACACCATGGCGGAACACCTCGATGCGGCGGAAACGCACCGGCAGATGGGCCTTCTTCTCGCCTTCCTTCTGCGGGCGCGAGATGAAAAGGCCATGGAAGGCGGCATCGAGCGAGCAGGGGCTGATAACCTGCATATCCGCATGGGCACCAAGGCCTGAGGGCTGCGGCGCGGCAAGGTGCGAATCCGTCGTCACCTCATCGCGGGAGCTTGTGGTGACCAGCGCGAAATGCGGGCCGTATTCGAGGCCCGCCGCAACGGCTTCGGCGTAAACCTGATCACGCGTATCGTGGATCGTGCGGGCGGGGACCGGCGGGGCCAGCACCGCGCCGGGGCCGCGCGTGGCGCGTGCCACGGTGCCGCGGGCGTGCAGCACCCAGTCCTGCGTCGAGAAGCGGCGGCGCGACCAGATCTCGATGACGCCGGTGGCTTCCGCATAGCGGGTCGAAACCTCGCGCGTTTCATCTTCCGCAATCGCCAGCGCACGGGTTATGTCGAACTCGGGCAGTTCCAGCGGCACTTCGCCGAAGAGGTCGCGGCCGGCAGAGAGCGCCATCTCGATCAGGCCCGCTGCGGGCACGATCACGCCGCCATCAACGCGGTGATCATCAAGATAAGGCACCAGCACCGGGTCGATCAGGTTACGCCATTCGGGCGAACCATCCGCCATGCGTGCGCCCAGCAGCGGGTGGCGCTTGGCGGCGCTGCTCATGCGGCCATAGGCATTGAAGGCTTCCGCCGTGTCCGGCAGGTAGAAATTCTGGCGCTGGAACGGATAGCCCGGCAGATGAACCAGCCGCTGCGGGCGGGGGCCAAAAGCTGCGGTGCGATCAAAGGCCGCGCCATGGGCCACGAGGCGTGCGATCAGCAGGGCAACCGGGTCCTGCTCGTCTTTCTGGCTGAGCGAAGGCAGCACGGCAGCTTCCACGCCCGCTTCGCGCAGGCTCTCGGCGACAGGGCCGGTCAGGATCGCGCGGGCGCTCAGCTCCACGAAAATGCGCCCGGCACCCGAGGCGCTCGAGAGCGCCTCGCGGAAGCGCACGCGCTCACGCACATTGCGCCACCAATAGCGCCCATCCAGCGCAGCGCCGGGGATCGCTTCGCCTGTGACGGTCGAGTAGAACGCCACGCGCCCCGCCTGCGGTGCCACGAAGCTCAGGGCTTCCAGCATCTCGCCTTCCAGCGGCGCGAGCGCCGCCGAATGGAAGGGATAGTCGATATCGAGCGGCACCGTGGCAAGGCGCGCGCTGCGGCAATGCTTGGCAAAGGCTTTGAGCGCCTCGGCGGGGCCGGAAACCGTGGTGGAAGTGACGCTGTTGGTGGCGGCAATTTCAATGGCGGTATCGCCAAAGGTGGCGAGCTGCGCGGCAACCTTGTCAGCATCGGCGGCGACGACCATCATGCGGCCAAGGCCGCGCGCGCTCTCCTGATGCTTGGAGCGGAAATAGATCAGCTTGGTGGCCTGCTCGCGGCTCAGCGCGCCGCAGGCTTCCGCCGCCGCCACTTCACCCACCGAATGCCCCAGCACGCCAGAGGGCTGGATGCCGGCATGGCGCAGGCAGCCCGCCAGCGCGGACTGGATCGCATAGATCATGGGCTGGGCGATCAAGGTGCTGGAGAGCTGCTCGCTGGTCAGCTTGTCGTTGAGCCCCTGCAGGGCATCGGCAATCGACCAGCCCGAGAGCGGGGCGAAGTAATGGTCGATTTCCGCAATCTCGGACCGGAACATGGCATTGGCGGCATAGGCGGCGCAGCCCATCTCCGGGAATTGCGCGCCATTGCCGGAAAACACGAAAACAACGTCAGCGTCCTCCGCCGGCGCAACGCCGGTGGCATGGCCGGGCGAGCCTTCCTGCCCCTCGACGAAGGCGCGTAGCGTG